>JAESFU010000363.1_pt1 | contig 30055 bp, 23 predicted proteins | sample 9269461 | NCBI WGS metagenome assembly JAESFU01 (sample SAMN14502556, study PRJNA617107) | algae metagenome | isolation source: Stenomitos rutilans HA7619-LM2 and co-occurring heterotrophs from cave walls | place: USA: Waikapalae cave, Hawaii | collected 2009-07-28
GGCCAGCAGGCGGACGGATCATGCTTTTTCACCCGGCCTATCGCCGGACGACGTCAACCAAGGGGAAACGAACATGAAGCGCAGGAATTTTCTGATCTCGACGGCCGGACTGCTGGGCAGCACGGCCATGCTGCCGGTCTTCACCAATCTCGCGATCGCTCAGGAGACCCCGGTCTCCGGCGGCACGCTGATCTGGGGCCATTCCGAGACGGTGCAGAATCTCGACATGCACCAGACCGGCACTGCCTCCACCAGCCGCGTGCTGCAGAACGTCCACTGCTCGATCGTCACGGTCGACAAGAACCTCAACGTCATCCCGAACCTCGCCGAGAGCTTCGAAGTCGCCGAGGACGGCCTGACCTACACCTTCAAGCTGCGTGACGACGTGCTGTTCCACAACGGCGCCAAGATGACGTCGGCGGACGTAAAGTACTCGTTCGACCGCTGCCGTGACCCGGCGACGGGCGCGGTGAACTTCGAGGTGTTCAACTCGGTCGCCTCGATCGACACGCCCGACGAGCTCACCGTCGTCATCACCATGTCGACCGTCAATGCGCCCTTCCTCGCCCGCCTCGCCGAGAACGGCGCCGGCGTCATCATGCCGGTCGATTCCGGTCCGACCCAGGGCACCACGCCGACCGGCGCGGGTCCGTTCAAGTTCGTCAGCTACGAGGCCGGCAATGCCGTCGTGCTCGAACGCTTCGACGAATATTTCGAAGGCCCGGCCTATCTCGACGGCGTCGTCGCCCGCGAAATCACCGAGCCGACCGTCCGCCTCACCGGCCTCCGCACCGGCGAGTTCCACATGATCAACGACATCCCGCCCGACCGGATGGAAGAGATCAAGGGCGACGCGGCCTTCCAGACCGTTTCCTGGTTCCCGCTGAACTTCGACTTCATCAACCTCAACAACGACTTCGAGCCGTTCAAGGATCAGCGCGTCCGCCTCGCGTTCGACCTGATCATCGACAAGGAGACGCTGCTGCAGGGTGCGCTCTGGGGCCAGGGCGCGCTGACCGCCTCGCCGAGCTACCCGACCTCGCTCGCCTACAATGCCGACCTGAAGCCCCGCGCCCAGGATATCGAGCAGGCCAAGGCGCTGCTGGCCGAAGCCGGCCATCCCGAAGGCTCGCTGAACATCGTGTTCAAGGCGACGACCAACTATCCCTACCACGTCGAAGCGGCGCAGATCCTCGTCGAGTGGTTCCGCATGGCGGGCGTCAACCTCACGATCGAGCAGCTCACCTGGGCCGACTGGCTGAGCCAGGTCTGGGTGAACAAGGACTTCGAGATGTCGATGATGAACTTCTTCGGCCTGTGGGAGTCCGACTTCCTCTACTACAGCCTCTATCACTCGACCGGGGGCTTCAACTATCGCCACATCAACGACCCGACCATCGACGAGCTGGTCACGCAGGCCCGTAGTGTCGTGGACGATGCGGCCCGCGCCGACATCTACAAGCAGGTGCAGCAGCGCGTGTACGACGAGGTGCTCGACGTCGTGATCTGGTTCCGCAACGGCTCGATCGCCGGCCAGACCAGCGTCGGCGGGCTCGACACCGTCGTGCACCCGAACGGCAATGCGCTGAACTTCCACAAGGTCTGGCTCAAGGCCTGATCTCCAGAAGCTCACCGGGGTCGGCCTTCGGGCCGGCCCTTCCGACCACGCCTTCGGAGCGCCGCGATGAGTTTTCTCCTCAATCGCCTAGTGTCGATCGCCCTCACCCTGGTGCTCATTTCGATGATCACCTTCGGGGTGACCAATATCCTGCCGGGCGATGTGGCCATGATGATCATGGGCACGCAGAGCAATCCGGAGGCACTGGCGGGACTGCGGCAATCGCTCGGCCTCAACGATCCGTTGATCGTCCAGTACGGCCGCTGGATCGCCGGCATGCTGACCGGTGACTGGGGCAATTCGCTGATCTTCAAGGTGCCGATCACCGAACTGCTCGGCCAGAAGATCCGCTCGAGCGCGCTCGTCGTCGTCCTCTCGATGGCCATCGCGCTGGCCGCCGCCGTGCCGCTCGGCGTCTGGGCCGCCGTCCACCGCAACAAATGGCAGGACACGCTGAGCTCGAGCACGGCGCTGCTCGGCGTCAGCCTCCCCGATTTCTTCTGGGGCATCATGATGATCCTGCTCTTCGCGCGCGGTCTCGGCTGGCTCCCCTCGAGCGGCGTCGCCGACCCCGCGACCGACTTCGGCGCGGCGCTGCGCTACGCCATCCTGCCCTCGCTGGCGCTCGGACTTGGGCTCATGGCCCACCTCACCCGCATGACGCGCTCGACCATGGTCGGCATTCTCAACCAGGAATTCGTGCGGGTGGCGCGTGCCAAGGGCCTCTCCGAGCGGGTCGTCGTCTGGCGCTACGCTCTCGCCAACGCCATCGGCCCGGTGATGACAATTGCCGGTCTGCAGGTCGGCTACCTGTTCGGCTCGATCATCGTGGTCGAAACCCTGTTCAACTACACTGGCATGGGCTGGCTCACCTACCAGGCGCTGCTCAACCGCGACGTCCCGCTGATCCAGGCTACCGTGTTCGTGATCGCCGCCGTGGTCATGCTGATCAACCTCCTCGTCGACCTGCTCTACGTGCTCGTCGATCCGCGGATCCGGCTGGAGTAGCGGCATGAAGCGTTTCCTCAACGCCAAGGGTGTGATCGGCGCGCTGCTCGTCCTCGCGGTGGTGCTCGTCGCCCTGCTGGCGCCGCTGCTCATTAGCCCCGAAATGGCGACCAAGATGGACATGCGCGCCCGCCTGGCCGGCCCGTCGCTGACCCATATCCTCGGCACCGACCAGCTCGGCCGCGACCTGTTTTTCCGCGTGATGCTGGGGACGCAGACCTCGATTGGCATCGCCGGCACCGCCGTGCTGCTGTCGATCATCATCGGCCTGCCGCTCGGCATCATCTCGGGCTACTACCGCGGCTATGTCGACAACGTGCTGATGCGCCTCGTCGATACGCTTCTCGCCTTCCCGGCGCTCCTCTTGGCTCTGGTGATCAGCGCCATGCTCGGCCCGAACCTGCAGAACACCATCATTGCCGTCGGCGTTGCCTTCACCCCGTTCCTCGCCCGCATCGTCCGCGGCGAGGCGCTGCGGGTTGCCCAGATGCCCTATGTCGAGGCGGCGCGCGCCGCTGGCACCAACGACCTGATGATGATCGTGCGGCATATCCTCCCCAACATCATGCCGCAGATCATCGTGCAGGCGACGATCAGCCTCGCCTTCGCCATTCTGGCGGAAGCCGGCCTCTCCTTCTTGGGGCTGGGCACCCAGCCGCCCAATTCGTCCTGGGGCCTGATGATCCAGGCCTCGCGCGACTATCTCGACGTCGCGCCGTGGACGGCGCTCGTGCCCGGCGGAGCGGTGGCGCTGACGGTGCTCGGCCTCAACATGTTCGGCGACGTGCTGCGCGACGTACTCGATCCGAGGGTCAAGGGATGAGCGAACTCAAACCCATCGTTGCCATCGACAGCCTGCGCGTCGAGTTCCCGACCGATGGCGGCACCGTGGTCGGCGTCAACGATGTCAGCTTCTCGATCCAGCCGGGCGAAACCGTCTGCGTCGTCGGCGAGTCCGGTTCGGGCAAGTCGGTGACCTCGCTTTCGCTGATGCGCCTCGTCGAATTCGGCGGCGGCATGATCACCGCCGGCGCGCTCAACTTCACCCGCGGCGACGGCACCGTTCTGGACGTCGCCCGTGCCAATGCCGCAACCATGCAGACGATCCGCGGCAACGAGATCGGCATGATCTTTCAGGAGCCGATGACCTCGCTCAATCCGGTCTTCACCATCGAGCGCCAGCTCGTCGACGGCCTGATGACGCACCGGAAGCTCAGCCACGATGCTGCCTCGGCGCGCGCGCTCGAACTGCTGAAGGAAGTCCGCATCCCCGAGCCCGAGCGGAGGCTGAAACAGTACCCGCACGAACTTTCGGGCGGCATGCGCCAGCGCGTGGTGATCGCCATCGCCATGGCCTGCTCGCCGCGCCTCCTGATCGCCGACGAGCCCACCACCGCGCTCGACGTCACCATCCAGGCCGAGATCCTGGCACTGGTCGACCGGCTGAAGCGCGAGAACGGCATGTCGGTGCTGTTCATCACCCACGACATGGCGGTCGTGGCGCAGATGGCCGACCGCGTCGTCGTCATGTTCCGTGGCAACATCGTCGAGCAGGGCACCGTCGAGGAAATCTTCGAGAACCCCCGAGAGGACTACACCAAGGCCCTGCTCGCCGCCGTGCCGCGCCTCGGCGAGATGCGCGGCAAGACCGCGCCGGAGCGGATGCCCGTGCTGAGCGCTACCGCCGCACAGCCCGAAATCGTCGCCGACAAGCCCAAGCCACCGTCGCGCGTGCTGCTTGACGTGCAGGGCCTCACCACCCGCTTCCCGGTGAAGCGCGGCCCGCTCCGGCTCACCGTTGCCAATGTGCATGCGGTCGAGGATGTGAGCCTGCGCCTCAATGTCGGCGAGACGCTGGCGCTGGTAGGCGAGTCCGGTTGCGGCAAATCCACCACCGGCCGCTCCATCCTGCGGCTGGTCGAGCCCATGTCGGGCGCCGTGACCCTCGATGGCTGGGACGTCCGCGCGCTCGGTGCCGCCGACCTCCGTCGCGCCCGCCGCGACATGCAGATGATCTTCCAGGATCCCTTCGCCTCGCTGAACCCCTATCGCCGCCTGCGTGACCAGGTCGCCGAACCGCTGGTCAATTTCGATATCGCCCGCGGCAAGGCGCTCGACGACCGGGTGGCGACCCTGTTCGACCGCGTCGAGCTGCCGCGGAGCTTCATGACCCGCTATCCGCACGAGCTCAGTGGCGGCCAGCGTCAGCGCGTTGCCATCGCCCGCGCGCTGGCAACCGACCCCAAGCTGATCGTCGCCGACGAGGCCGTCTCGGCGCTCGACGTCTCCGTGCGGGCGCAGATCCTCAACCTGATGATGGACCTGCAGGCCGATCTCGGCGTCTCGTTCCTGTTCATCAGCCACGACATGGCCGTGGTCGAGCGCGTTTCGCACAATGTCGGCGTCATGTATCTTGGCCGCCTCGTCGAGTTCGGCACGCGCCAGCAGATTTTCGAGAACCCGCAGCACGACTATACGAGGACCCTGCTCGCCGCCGTCCCCATCGCCGACCCAAGGCAGAGGCGAATGCTCGACGACAAGGTCTTCCGCTCCATCCCCTCGCCCGTCCACCCCGCCGGCTACCAGGCGCCGCCCTCGCTCTACGACGAAATCGAGCCGGGCCACCTGGTCCTCCGGCCCAATTGAAGCAACCATACGGTCACCATCATGCCCATCAAGAACCGCATCGCCGAACTGCACGCCGAGATCACCGAGTGGCGCCGTGACATCCACGAGCACCCCGAGACCATGTACGACACCGAGCGCACCTCGGCGCTGGTCGCCGACAAGCTGCGCGAGTTCGGCTGCGACGAAGTGGTCGAAGGCATCGGCCGCACCGGCGTCGTCGGCGTGATCAAGGGCCGCACCGATACGGCCGGGCGCGTCGTGGGATTGCGCGCAGACATGGACGCACTGCCCATCCTCGAGGCGACCGGCCTGCCCTATGCCTCGAAAACCCCCGGCAAGATGCACGCCTGCGGTCACGACGGGCACACCGCCATGCTGCTGGGCGCAGCAAAATACCTGGCCGAGACGCGCAATTTCGACGGCACGGCGGTCATCGTGTTCCAGCCCGCCGAGGAAGGTGGGGCCGGCGGCGAAGCCATGGTCAAGGACGGGCTCATCAGCCGCTGGGGCATCAAGGAAATCTACGGCATGCACAACATGCCTGGCCTGCCGGTCGGCAGCTTCTCGATCCGGCCCGGCGCCTTCTATGCCGCGACCGACAATTTCACCGTCGACGTGGTCGGCAAGGGCAGCCACGCCGCCCGCCCGCATGCCGGCGTCGACACCACGGTGATCGCGAGCCATATCGTCGTCGCGCTGCAGTCGATCGCCTCGCGCAACGCCGATCCGCTCAAGTCGCTGGTCGTCTCGGTCACGAGCTTCCGCACCGAGTCCGACGCCTACAACGTCATTCCCGAGCACGTCGAACTGCGCGGCACCGTCCGCACCTTCGACAAGGAGATCCGCCAGCTCGCCGAGGATCGTTTCAAGGCGATCGCCACGAGCGTCGCCGAGGCCTTCGGCGGCAAGGCCAACGTGCGCTACGATCGCGGCTATCCCTCGATGGTCAACTCGGCCACCGAAACCAGCTACGCCAGCGCCGTGGCCAAGCGCATTTCCGGCATCCCCACCATCGACGCCGAAGCCATCATGGGCGGTGAGGACTTTGCCTATATGCTGGAGGCCTGCCCGGGCGCCTACATCCAGATCGGCAATGGCGACACGGCGGACGTCCACCATCCGCTCTACAACTTCAACGACGAGGCCATTCCGCACGGCGCCTCCTACTGGGCCGAGCTGGTCGAGACCCGCATGCCGGTCGCCTGACAGAGAGCCATGTCCGACACACCCCGCAGCATCGGCACAGGACGCACTGCCTGGCAGAGGACGGCGGAACGCATCGTCCTCGCCCCGGCGCGAAAGGCCCACCCGGTGGCGCTCGATGCCCAACCGGTGGCGCTGGAGCTCGATCTCGCCCGCACGGCCCTGGTCGTCGTCGACATGCAGAACGCCTTCTGCGCCCCGGGCGGCCTCGCCGACCTCGCGGGCGCGGACCTGGGCCGCACCCGCGCGCCGATCGCGCCGCTCAACGCGCTGCTCGCGGCATTGCGCTGGCACGGCGTGCCGATCGTGTGGCTCAACTGGGGCAATCGGCCCGACCGGCTGAACCTGCCGCCCATGGCCCAGCACGCCTTCGATCCGCAGGGCATAGGTCGCGGCATCGGCGATCCGCTGCCGGGCGAACGCGGCGGCGTGCTGCTCAAGGACAGCTGGTCGGCAGCGATCGTCGACGAGCTCCGCCCCGAGCCGGGTGACATCCATGTCGACAAGTACCGGGTCAGCGGTTTCTGGGACACACCGCTCGACAGCATCCTGCGCAATCTCGACGTGCGCACCCTGCTGTTCGCCGGCGTGAACCTCGATGTCTGCGTCTACCACACGCTCGCCGACGCTCACTTCCTCGGCTACGACTGCATCCTGCTCGATGACTGCTCCGGCACTACCGCCCCGCAGTTCTGCGTCGACGCCACGATGCACAATATCAAAAAGTGCTTCGGCTTCGTGAGTTCGTCGGCAGCGCTCGTTCCCGCGCTGGGCTAGTAATCGCGCTCGTAGAACACGCCGATATTGGTGTCGCCATTCGTGCCGGTGGCGGCCTTTGCCTTCACGTCATTGCCCAGGTCGAGGTTCACCGTGACCCGCGAGTTCCCGTCGGCTCCGGCCTGGACGCCCAGATAGACATTGTCCTGCAGGTACGTACCGGCCTGTACCGCCAGGTTGCCGTCCTCGCCCGTCACCACGTCGAGGTCGGCAAGCCCCGCCTGCCCCCGCAGCGACTCCACCAGCGATGTGTTCGAGCCGCCGGCAAGTTCGGCCGCAGCGCCGGCCAGCTTGGCCAGCTGCAGCGGCGTGAGTTCGCCCATCGAGCGGTTGAACAACAGGCGCGACATTACTTCGTCCTGCGGCAGCGCCGGGTTGGACGAAAACGTCACGTCGAGCTCCGAAGCGCGCCCGGTCACATCGACGAAGACGGTGATGCCGTCACCATCGGTCCGGGCGCGAAAATCGAGATAGGGGTCGAGGTCGCCCACGAGCGTCACCGAGCCCTCCTCGAACGTGACGCGCTGGCCCAGGATCGCGAGCCGGCCCCGGCTCAGCATGAAGCCGCCGACTGGGCGGATGTCGTTGACCGAACCGGTCAGCATCACCTCGCCGCCCACTTCGGCATCGAGCCCACGACCGCGAATGAAAATCTGGTTGGGGGCCGAGACGCTGACATTGAGATGCACGGCCGACTGCCGGCCGCCGCTCACCTTCGTGCCGCGCTCGTCGACCTTAGCGCGCGCCAGCGTCGCCGCCGCGCCCGCCGGGGTGTGTATGTGCTCGGCCTCGATCAGGGCTGCCGATCCACCGAACGAGTCCGGGATGGTGATGTCCGCCTTCTCGATCCGCACATTGCCCGAGAGTAGCGGGTCGCGTCCGAGCGCGCCGCTGAGCCGCAGGTCGCCTGCAACGGTCGCGACGAACATGTTGCCGTCGGCATATCGCGCGTCGCTGAGGCGGATCGCGACGTCTGCATCGTTATTGCCGGTGAGCCCCACCGACCCCGACGCGCTGACCGAGCCGCCGGTGGATAGCCGCGCGGCGAGACTGTCGATGACGAGCCGCTGGCCGTTGAGCGTGGCGCTGCCGCCGATATCGACAAGCCGCAGGTTGAGCTCCGGGTCGACATAGCCGGCTCCGCCGGTCGAGACCGTTCCCGAGAACTGTGGCGAAGCAAGCGAACCGGTGACCCGGGCCCGCAGCGTTGCCGTGCCGCTCAACTGGCCGCCACGATCGGCGACGAAACGGTTGCCGAGGGCGAGCGGGGCGGAACCGTTGAGCTCGATGCTGAGCCCGTCCCCGTCGAGTGGAACGCGGCCCGAGCCCGAAATCTCGAGGCCGCCCCGCCCGCTGGCGGCAAGACTGCTGAGGGTAACGAGGCGGCCGGTGAGCGTGCCACGTGCCGTCGCCTGCACTGGCGTCAGTCCGGCACTGCCGAGCGTCCGGTCACTGTCGGTCGCGGCCGAGATGGTGAAGCTGGTGGTGTCTCCCGCCTGCGCCGCCTCCCCGTCGATCCTGTCCACGGTGAACCCGGCAGCGGTCAGCATCCGCGCCGCGAACGTGCCATTGACGGCCGGGGTGCCGAACAGGTCGGTCAACGTTCCGGCAATGTCGGCCGAACCGATGCGCACGTCCTCGGCGCTCAGGTTTTCGATCCGGCCGGTCACCTGTGCCGCCTGCTGGCCATTCTCGCCGGAAAGGACGATCCGGGCATTGGCGCTGCCCGAAGCCGTCACGGCGGCAAGCGCCGCTGCTGTGGCGACGTCGGGCGAGGTGAGCGTGACGAGGCCGTTGATGAGCCCGTCGGCGGACTGCGTGACATCGCCCTCCAGCACCGTGGCACCGGCCGTGAAGCGCAGGCCACTCAGCCGGCGTCCGGCCTCGCTGGTGCCGATATTGCCCGCGAGCGTCACCGGCATTCCATCGAGCGCCGCATTGCCGCTTAGGGCGCCGAGCAGCGAGCCGTCCGCACCCAACGTGCCATTGAAGCCGAAGCGCGCACCGTCGAGACGCTTGCCGGCGAGACGACCCTCGGCCACCTGCCCATCGAGCATCAACGCGATATCGCCGCTCCCCTTGGCCGAGCCGGCAACGGCGAGCCGGCCGCTGGCATTGTCGGAAACGAACGAGAGGTCCGAGAGATCGGCGCCGAAGCGGAAGTCGGCCGCACCAGTGGCGAAGGTCCCTCCCGCCGTGATCGCGACCTTGTCATTGCCGAGCCGGAAGCCCTCGGCCACCAGACCCTGCTCGTTGCGCGCCACCCTGCCCGCAAGCGCCACGCGCCCCGCGAGTATGCCATCGAGCGAGGGTTCGGAGAGCTGCAGGTCGTCAGCGCTGCCATCCAGCACGAGGTCGAAGCCACCGCTCAGCGGGCTCAGCGTGCCAGTCGCCCGGAGCGACAATGCACCGCCCAGTTCGCGGCCTGCCAGGCCCGAGAACGGCGCGATCGAACTGGTCTCGAGCCCGACCCGTCCATCGAAGACATTGTCGTTGATCGTGCCATCGAGCCCGAGCGTCAGCGCCTTGCCGACCAGCCGGAGCTCGGCGATCCGGATCGGCTCGCCCGCATTCCACAGGCCCGCGAGCCCGAAGCCCGCACTGTCGCCCAGCGCCGCCGTGACATCGGCATCGCTGCTGGCAATGCCTGCGATCGTCCCATCGGCATTGAACGTGATGCGGCGCTGGGCGGGATCGGCCAGGTTGGCGGCAACGCCACTCGCTGCGATCGACACGTCCCGCGCGGCGATCTCACCATTCGAGAACCCCGACGCGGCAATGTCGGCGGTCCAGTCGTCGCCGCCCTCGGTACCGAAATCGACGCTGAGCTCGGCGCGCTGGATGGTCGTTGCCCCACCGGGCACCGGAAGCACCACCGCTGCGCCATTCGGATCGGCCACCACACCCGACAACACCAGCCGGCTGAGGAATCCGTCGCTGGTCGTGGCAAGGTTGCCGTCCAGCGCCAGCTGGCCGCCGCTCAGCTTGAGGCTCGAAACCTCGACGCCACCGGCGCTCCTCACCAGCGCCACCGCCTGCAACCGCGTCTCGCTGCCGAAAAACGCCCGATGATCCGGCGCGATCAGCGTACCAATCGGCCCGCCGAGATCGGCGTTCACGGCAAGGCCGTCGGCCACCCCCGCGATCGTCGCACTGCCCGCAAGCGCCCGTATGCCACCGGCGTCCAGCGTCATGGCGGTCGTGAGATTGTCCACCGGCCCCTTGCCGGTCACGCCGAGCGCGATCTCCGGCCTGCCCTCGATATTGAGCAGGTTGGCGAGGATGCCGTTCGGCGGCTCCGTGAGCGTCACCGCAACATCCACGCTGTCATCGGCATTGGTGTAGGCGACATCGGCATCGAGCCGCCCGCCCGGACCATCGAGGCGGGTAATGTCCAGCGCCGAGGTCAGCGAACCGCCCTCGAGCCTCAGGCTGCCCTCGACCGCAATCTCCGAGCCCAGCCCGAACACGCCCTCGCCAAACGTAACCGACGGCACCGACACCTTGTCGAGCTGGATGGCGACCGGGAATTCCGGCACCTCGAATGGCTGCGCCTCGGGCGGCGGCAGGTTCACGTCACCGGATGGGATGGCGTTCCGGATATACTCGATGCTCTCGGCCTTGAGCTCCCGCACCAGCAGCCGGCCACCGAACAGCGCGCCCTGGTCCCAGTCGATGGCGGCATTGTTGATCCTGAGCCACACGCCCTCCTTGTCCGAGATCGTCACCTCGCGGATCGAAGCCTGGCTCGACAGCGCACCGTCGATATTGGAGAGCCGGATCTGGCGGTCGGGCGTCGACAGCTGCCCTTCGACGAAGGACACGAACCAGTCCTTCTGCTGCTCGGGCGACATCTGGTCCTGTGCCACCAGCGGCACCGCCACCGCGAGGCCGCCGACCACCACCAGAGCCAGTGCTGCGCCCTTGTTCCCGCGCATCAGAACGATTGCCCAATGCCGACATAGATCGCGTAGTCGGGATCCCCGGGCTGCTTGTTGAGCGGGATGGCGATATCGGCGCGCAGCGGACCAAGGCTCGTATAATAGCGCACGCCGAGGCCCGCCCCGATCCGCAACTGGTCGAGCCCGGGGAAATCGTCCGCCGCGACATAGCCGCCATCGACGAAGCCGACTGCGCCCCACTCGTCGTTGAACCGGTAGCGCGCCTCCGCCGACGCCTCGAGCAGGTAGCGCCCGCCCGTCACCGTATCGTCCGGCTGGTTGACGCCGATCCCGCGATAGGGATAGCCGCGCACCGAACCGCCGCCACCGGCAAAAAACAGCCGATCGGGCGGCAGCTCGTCGAGCCCCGGACCCACCAGCGCGCCGACCTTGACCCGGCCCGCGAGGACGAGCTTTTCGTCATCCACAAGGCTCCAGTAGCCGCGCGCCTCCGCCGTCGCCTTGAAGGCGAGATAGCCGAGGTCGAGCTCGTAGAACGGCTCGGCCGTGCCCGCGAGATAGAAGCCCTCATGCGCATCCTGCGGATCGTCCCGCCCGTCCCACACGATGCCGGCCGTCAGCCCCGCGATCGAGAAATCGCGGGTACCGAAATCGTCGTCGAACTGCGCGCGCTCGTAATAGAGGCTGCCATCGAGGGTAATGTCGTCGCTCAGGTACTGCGTCAGCCCCACCCGCGCCGTCGCCGACGTCTCGGTATAGGCAGGCAGCACCGTGCGCTCGGCGGCGATAGCCGCGACGAGATCGTTGTCCGGGTTGAGGAAGCCGGGCTTGGTGAAGGTGCCGCCGAACGCATAGTCGAACTCGGCCGTGTCGATCGGCCAGTTGATGCCGGCGAGCTTGGCATCGAGCCGCAGCCGCTCGGCATGACCGAACAGGTTGCGCCACAGGTGAAACGCCTCGAGCCCGATGCCGTCGACGCTCGAATAGCTGGCGCCCGCGCCGAAGCGCCGCTGCGCCTGCTCCTCCACGCTCACCGCAAATGGCAGGACACCGTCGCTCCCGATCGCACTCGCCGCCTCGATCCACATGGCGCGGAACACATCGAGCCGGGCGAGCCGCTTCTGCGCCCGATCTATGTCGTCCGGATCGTACTCGGCGCCGGCGACAAGCCCGGTCTGTTGCGCAACGAATGCCGGATCCATCCGCTCGGTGCCCGAAACGCTCACCGGCCCGACGACCGCCCGCCGTCCGGGTTCGACCACGATGGTCACATCGACAGTGTTGGTGGCATGGTCCGCGACCACCTGCCGGTCGGCCACCTTGGCCTCGGCAAAGCCCAGCTGCTGCCACGCCTCGACGGCAAGGCTCTCGGCCCGGACGATCACCGTGGATTTGGCCACATCGCCGGAGGTGAACCCGATCGAGGCCGGCGCCGCAATTTCGTCGTCGGCCGATGTCGCCGCGGGCGCCTGGTTGGCGAGCGCGATCCGGCCGAAGCGGAACAGCGGGCCGGGATCGACGCGCAGCTGCACGTCCACGGGCTTGGGCAGCGCCGCGTCGGGCGGCAGGTTCGCCGCCTCGCGGCCCCCGACCAGGATGCTGATCGTGCCGCCGTAATGACCTTCATTGTAGAGCGCGCCGAGGATGCGCTTGTAGTCGCCGCGCGCCCGCGCCAAGAGGCCCGCCGCGCCCGAGGCCGGCTCGCCCTGCCCGGCAAGCAAGCTGGACGCATTGCGGATCGTGTTCTCGAGGGCGCCGGTCGCGCTTGTCGTGAGCGCAGCCGAATAGGGCTGCGGGTCGGCGATCACTGACTCGGCGTCCACTTCGCTCTGCTCTTCAAACAACTTGATGCCGAAGATCTCGAACGCCTGAGCGCTACCCGCCATCGACACCAGGGCCCCAAGACACAGGGCCCATTTTACCCGCCGCAGTACCAGTGTTCCGTTCCCGTTGCCCCGCGCGCCGCACGATTGCGGACCCGCTCCATCCGGAATGCCGACCCGTTGCCCGGGCCGACGGCTCACGCGTCCATAGGACGGCCACGTATGCGGCGAGTTTATGACTGGAGGGTAAAATGTGAGCGCCGGCGAGCGACTATCCGGACGACCGGCCCTAGCCCCGCGACATGCGTTCCCGCAGTTCGCTGAGGAAAGGAATGCTCCGATACTGGTCCGGCTGCACCCTGTCCCAGTGCACCCCGCTGGGGCGTGGGGCGGTGTTGCCCGTCACGATGAGCTCGCTCTCGGTGGCAACGAAATCGAGCGGACTGTCATGCGGCTCGAGTTCCATCACCTCGTCATCGACCAGCTGGACCGTGTGGATGGTGGTCGCCATCGGCGTGTTCGGACCAATCTTGCCGAGCGCGCGGAAAATGCCGGTTTCGAGGTCGGCAAAGCCGCCACCCTTGCCAATGCGGCTGCCCGAGCGCGTCACCGCCACCGACCCACAGATGGCGAAGTCGAGCTCCGGCACCTCGTCGAACTCGATCCGCTCGCCATGCAGCATATAGCCCTGGTGCGTCGCGACGAGATCGAAGGTCACGCCCTTTGCTTCCAGGGCCGCGGGATCGAGCCGCATGTAGGGCTTGTTCTCCACCAGCTCCGGCACCGGGCAGTAGAGCACCTTGCCCTCATAGAGCGCACGCAGCCGCAGCCCGTATTGCGGCGGGTCCGGGTTGCACTTCACGTTCCTCGCCGCCTTCCACTGCGGCGTCTGCGCCAGCCTCCACGCCGCGATATCGGCGCCGGTGAAGTTGGGGATGTGGCTGACGGCGGGGCCGATCGCGGTCCCGGTCTCCTCGAGCTCGCGCCAGATGGTATTGCGGACCTCGTCCTTCTTCGGGCTGCGCCCGGCCCAGCGACCTTCCGCACTCATCGCGCATCTCCCTTGTCGACCTTGGCCCCGAGGAATGTCGTCTCGCTGAGCTGGCGGGCGGCGTCGAAACGGTCGATCTCCCCCAGCAGTTCGACGAGCCGCGTCGCCGCACGCTCGACCAGCGCCTGGCCCTTCTCTGCCGTAGCGTCGCGTGCGTCGCCCGCCGCGCCGGATGGATGGAGATCCTGCATCAGCCAGCCGAAACCGCCGAGCCGGCCATTGCCGGGATCGGACTGGATGAGCCGGAATTCCTTGTCGAGGCCGGCAGCACTCGAGGGGAAGTCGGCAATGTAGTCCGCCTTCACCAGCGCCGGGTTGAGATGCAGCATCATCGATGTCTCGATCGCCCCGGCATGGATGCCGAACTCCATTTCCTCGGCGCTGAACAGGCCTTCGGGATAGCCGGCATCGAACCAGCTGGCGTAAAAGGCCGCGATCGAAAAACGCTGGCGCAGCAGCAGGGCCGCCGGCTGCAGCAGGCGCACCTGCCCGCCATGCGAGTTGAACATCAGCAGCTTCGTCACCCCGGCGCGGACGGCGCCTTCGAGTGCCGTGGTCCAGATCGTCATGATCTCGGACGGCGTGTGCGACAGCGTGCCGGGATAGCTCAGGTGCTCGTGCGACGTACCGATGGTCTGCTCGGGCAGGATCACCACCGGCAGTTCGGCCGGCAACAGTTCGAGCGCCCTGGCGATGATGCCGCGATTGATCAGCGCATCGGTGCCAACCGGCATATGCGGGCCGTGCTGCTCCACCGCACCCGTCGGCAATACCGCGATCGTGCCCTTGGGCAGGGTCGCGATTTCCCGGGTCGTCAGTTCGATCCAGTAGCGCGAACTAGCCATGCGCGACTCCCTCCAGTTTTTTTGCGACGCCAGCGAGGTCGAGCCCGTTGACGCGTTCCACCTCGGCGGCGGTGCCGGTGTCGATATCGGCCTCGCCATAGGCGCCGGCGATGGCTCCGGCGATCATCGCGATCGTGTCGCTGTCATTGCCGCCGTTCACCGCCGCAATGATCGACTGCCACGGCGAAAACCCCGCCGCGATCACTACGCCGATGGCGCAGGGCACTGCCTCCGCCATGGCGACGCCGTTGCCGATGATCGCCTCGAGCTCGGTCATCGCCGCCTGTGGGCGACCGGCGAAGTCGCTGCCGATACGGGCAGCCAGTTCGATCCGGCGAACGACATCTGGACCACCCGTGACACGACCGTGGCGCACCGCTTCGGCCTCGCCGACACGTCCCGCCTCGATCGCCGCCGTCACAAGCCCGCCTCTGCTGCCGCCGCCCAATCCATGGGCAATCGCCCCCGCCACCGCCGCCGCTCCGGCGAAGGCAATGAGCGTGTTGTGCGTCGGCGCCGCGAGAACGGTGGCAAGGCGGGCCGCAGCAGCGACATTGCCCGAACGCAGGCACCCTGCGACAGGCGCCCGCATGGCGCCGCCGTTCGAGGTGCCGAAAACGCAGGAATAGACCCCCGGATCGGCCACGTCTGCTGCCGGCGTCCCTGCCCTCAGCTTTTCCACCGCAACGCGGGTCGTCGGCCCGGCGAAGCGGGTGAACATCTCGGCATCCTCGGTCCACAACAGCAGCCCGTCGATGGCGTCGCTGAGGCTTGGATTGCCGTTGGCCCGGATCGCGATCTCGGCCATTGCCAGCATCTGCGTCGCATCGTCGGTCAGCCGCCCGGGCGCGAGCCCCTTGGCGAAGGGAGCGAGCGGCGGAGGCGGCATGAGCCGGGTGACCGGGCCGCCGAACACGCGAAGGATTTCGTCGCGATGCATGCCCTCGGTGGCGGCGCCGAGTGCGTCGCCGACGCAGGCCGCGACCAGGACGTTGCGAATGTTCTCGACCAGCATCAGTTCACCCGCGTCTCGCTCGCCGCCGGCTCGGCAACCGCCGCTTCCAGCGACTTGAGGTCGATGCTGCGCCCCATCAGGAACCAGCCTGCAGCGCAATTGGCGAGCGCCGCCGCATGGGCCGGCGTCTTTCCGTCGGCCAGCGCGATGGCGAGTGTCGCAATGAAGGTATCGCCCGCGCCGGTGGTGTTGTCCGCCTTGAGCCGCAGGGCGGGATAGTGGACGATCCGGCCCTCGGCGCAGATCACCACGCCCTCGGCCCCCAGCGTCACGCAGGCTGCACGACGGTTGGCGGCGAGTTCCCAGGCAAAACTGCGCGCCGAATCCAGCGAGGCATCGCCGAAGCGGGCCGCAAGCAGCTGCGCGTTGGTGCAGATCACGTCGATATCGCCCGCCGCTTCCATCGCCGCGTCCCATCCCCAGCGATCGACTTCGGGCCATTCGAGATCGAGCAGGCTCATCCCGCCGGCAGCGCGAACTTTCTCGGCCGCCGCTCTCACCGTCTGCGGGTGGAACAGATGGGTCACGAGGATAGCATCGCGGTCGTAGTGCGACTGCGCGCCATAGCGGACCAGCAGTTCCTCGCCCACCGGCACGATGACGATGGCCTTTTCGCCCGAGCCATCGATCATCAACAGGGCGATCGGCGTCCGCTCGTCGGGCATCCTGAGGATCGCATCCGTGCGGATCCCCGCGGCATCGAACACTGCGATCAGCTTGTCCGCTTCGGCATCGGCGCCCACTGCCGTCTGCAGCTGTACGTCGGCCCCCAGCGCCGCGGCCGCACGCGCGACGAACGAAGCTGGCCCACCGGGGTGATATTCTGTGCGCGTCGCAAAGGTCTTCTCGTCGCGCCCGGGGATCATCGGCACGTAGAGATGCATGTCGAGCGCGACGACGCCGAGCACGTGGACGGAGGCGGCCATCAGTTGTTCCCGCTCTTGTAGTTGAGCCGTTCGCCAGTCTCGGTGGAGAATATCACCGGCGGCGCATCGGCAACGGCAATTCCGACTTCGGGCCCGACATCGCCGGGCGCACCGGTCAGTCGCACCTGGATCACCTGTCCACCGGCATCGACATGCACGAGGCGGTCGCCACCCATGTATTCGACGGTGCGGATCGTGCCGGCAATGGCATGCGGAGCGTTTGGGGCCACGAGGCTCAGGGCTTCGGGCCGCAGCGCCAGCGTGATCTGTCGGCGCTGCAACTGATCGAACGCCGCCGCTACAGCCGAAGGCGGCGACCATGGCATCGTCCCGATTGCGCGCCCCGCCTCGCCCTGCGACACCGTCACGAGGTTAGCCGGCGGACTGCCCACGAAGCTCGCGACAAACGCCGTGCGCGGCTGCTCGTAAATCTCTTCAGCCGTCCCATACTGCTGCACCCGCCCCTCGGACATCACCGCGACGCGGTCGGCCAGTGTCAGCGCTTCAGCCTGGTCATGCGTCACCATCACGGTAGTCAGCCCGGCCCGCTCGTGCAGTTCGCGCAGTTCGACGCGCACCGACTGCCGCAGCACAGCATCGAGGTTACTCAGCGGCTCGTCGAGCAGCAGCAGCCGCGGCTTGATGGCGATGGCACGCGCAATCGCCAGGCGCTGCTGCTGGCCGCCCGACAGTTCCGACGGACGCCGCTCGGCGAAATCGCGCATCCGCACCACATCGAGCGCCTCGTCGACCAGCTTGCCGATCTCGTCGCGCGGCACCTTCCGCATCTCGAGCCCGAAACCGACATTCTGGCGCACGCTCATATGCGGAAACAGCGCGTAGTTCTGGAACACCAGCCCGATATCGCGCCGCCACGGCGGCAGCTCGGTAATGTCGCGCCCGTCGAGCACGAGCCTGCCGCCGTTGGACTCGAGCAGCCCCGCGATGATGCGCAGCAGCGTGGTCTTGCCGCAGCCGGACGGTCCGAGCAGCGCGAGGAACTCGCCACGCTCCATGCCGATCTCGACCTCGGACAGCGCCCGCGTCCGCCCGTAGCTCTTCTCGATTTTCTCGACCGACAGGTATGCCGTCATGCCGCATCCGCCTCCGCGAGCCGCTTGAGCGCCGTCAGCCCGACCCGGATCGCCTCCTGGTGCCCCGCGCCCGAGCGATGCGCCTCGCCGGTGACCACATTGTCCCCCACCGAGCACACCGACCCACCCCGCCGGCCATAGAGGCTGCAGAGCGTCAGGATCGCCGACGTCTCGCGATCCGTCCCGAGAATTCCCGCCAACCGCCAGTAGTCGATCAGCCCTGCATGCTCGTCCTGCAGGTACCCGCCCGGCCCCGGCCGGCCCCAGCCGGTATACTCACTGTCGCCCGAACGCAGGATCCCCACATGGTGCGGCGCGCCGATCTCCCGGGCTGCATCGGCGAGAAAGCCCACCAGCCGGTGGTCCGCTACAGCCGGATACTCCGCCCGCACGTGCCCCTTGCTCATCCCCTCGTCCCGCACCGCCCCGGCGCTGATCAGGAGGTCGCCCACCTTCACGTCCTTGTGCCAGGCACCGCACCCGCCGATGCGCAGCACCGCCGTGCAGTCGGTGAAGTTGAACAGGTCCATCAGCGCTAGCTCCGCCTCCGGCGCCCCGCTGCCGCCCGACACCACCGAGACCGGCGTCCCCTCGAACGTCCCCGTTACCGTCGTGAACAGCCCCGTCTGCGCCACCACCTCGGCGCCATCGAGATAACTTGCGATATCGCCGCCCTGCGCATCGGCATCCACCGTCAGCGGATCGCGCACCGTCAGCGCCACATACGGCGCGACGCTCTCGCGCCTGAAGCCGGTGAGCGTCGGAACGCCGTCGCGCACGAATTGCGGCATCGTCGCCGCATAGGGGGAGGACGCCACCGTCACACTCTCCTTGACCACTTGAACATGAGTTCGCCGACCAGCACCACCACGAGGATCGAGCCGATGATCATCGCCCCGATGGCCAGCGTCGTCGGGTCGATCCCCTGCCCGCGCAGCTGCGAATAGAGCCGCACCGGGAAGGTGATCCAGCTCGAGCCGGCAATGAAGGTCGACACCACCACGTCGTTGAACGAGACGAGAAACGAGAACGCAGCGCTCGTCAGCAGCCCCGGCAGCGCCAGCGGCAGCGTGATGCGCAGGAAGGCCCGCACCGGCGTCGCCCCCAGGCTCTTCCCCGCGGCCTCGAGGTTCGGATCGATCTGCGACAGCGTCGCGATCATGATCCGCACCACGTAGGGCAGCGTGATCGTCGTATGCGCGAGCACCAGCCCCACCAGCGAGCCGGACAGCCCGAGCCGCGCGTAGATCTGCAGCAGCGCAATGGCCCACACGATCAGCGGCAGCGTCAGCGGAGCCAGCAGCAGCAGCTCGATGACCACCTTGCGGTTGAGGTTCGAGCGCACCAGCGCCATCGCCGCGAGCGTCCCGATCACCACGGAAATCGCCGTCGCGATCAGCCCGAGCACGGTGCTGTTGAACAGCGAGCGCTGGTACTCGGCGCTCGCAAACGCCGCCTCGAACCAGCGCAGCGACAGCATGCGCGGCGGAAAGCGGAAGAACTTGCCATCGTCGAAGGCCGAAAAGATCAGCACCGCGATCGGCGACATCAGGAAGACCACGGTCGCCACCACGAACAGCGACCACAGGGCGAGCTTGAGCGCTGGAGCCTTCACGCCACCGCCCTCCGCCGGGCAAGGCGCTGCAGCCACCACGCAACCAGCCCGATCGCGCCGAGCAGCAGCAGCATCACCACCGCCAGCGCCGATGCAATGGGCCAGTCGAGCACCAGCGAGGCCTGCTGGTAGGCCATGGTCGCAAACGTGGCGACCTTGCCCTGGCCCAGGATCTGCGGCGTCACGAACGAGGTCAGCGCCGCGCAGAACACCAGCAGCGAACCCGCGATGATCCCGGGCGTCGCGAGCGGCAGCAGCACCCGCCACCAGACATTGAGCCGCGAGGCGCCCAGCGACATCGCCGCGTCCTCGAAGTCACGCGGCAGCTTTTCCAGCACCGTGACCAGCGGCAGCACCATCAGCGGCAGGAAGGCCTGCACGAGGCCGATGAGAATGCCGATCGCATTGCCGAGCAGTTCGATCGACGTGGAGATCAGCCCCAGCGACTTGAGCACGCTGTTCACGACCCCGAGCGGCGATAGCAGGTTGACCAGCCCGAGCGTCGGCAGCAATGCGCCCGAAACCAGCGGCACCAGCATCAGCGCCATCAGCAGCCCGCGAACCCGCCCCGCCCGCTTGACGATGAAATAGGCGACCGGCAGTGCCAGCACGAGGCAGATCGCGGTGGCCAGCAGGCTCAGCCAGATCGTCGCCCACAGGCCGCGCAGGTAGAAGTCGTCCGAGAAGATGCGGATGTAGTTTTCGAGCGTGAAGCTCGTGTCGATCAGCAGCGAGCCGGGCGGCTGCGACCAGAAACCCATGAGCAGCAGCAGCACGAACGGCACGAGGAAGACGCAGCCGATCAGCAGCGCGGCCGGCGCAAGCATCAGGTAGGCGATCTGTCGGCTGAGCATTGCGCGGTCCCGGGGAAGTCTGTCCCGCGCGCCTCGTCGACGCGCGCGGGACCGGATTTGTATCGGCTTACTGGCCGAGGATTTCCTTGTTCCAGCGCGTCGTCCAGTCGGCGCGCTGTGCGATCAGGTACGGCCAGTCGAGCTGCAGCAGGCTCTCGACTTCCTCGGGCTTGTCGATCGTGTCGGCCGACGCCTGCTCGGACAGTGCGACCTTGGAGTTGGTCGGGCCGAAGTAGAGCTCGTTGGCATAGGCGGTCTGGTTCTCGACGCCGATGGCGAGGTCGATGAACATCTGCGCCAGTTCCGGGTTCGGGCTGTTGGCAACCTGGCAGACCATGTCACGCACCAGCACCGGGCCCGGCGAAGTCGGGAACGAGAAGCCGATGCTCGGCCAATCCTTGAGGCCGGCCAGCACATAGCCCGAGATCATCGGCGCCGCGGCCACTTCGCCGGCATCCATCAGCGCGAATACCTCGTCGAGGCCGGTATAGGTCAGCTTGGGCGCACCGAGTTCGGCGAGCTTGCCGAAGGCGGCGTCGGCGTCGTGCTCGTCCTTGCCGGCGAGGCGGGCGGCCACCGCGAGGATGCCGTCACCTTCCGAGCCGGGATACTGGGCGAAGGCGATCTTGCCCTTGTACTCGGCCTTCCACAGGTCCGCCCATTCCGGCGGAGTGGCGAACATCGACTTGTTGTAGGCAATCCCCAGGCCCACCAGCGACATCGCATAGCAGCCATTGTTCATGCCGTCCCAGATGTCGGCGGCGTTGGGCACCAGCGCCGCGTCCGGCGCCACGACGAGACCATCGGCGAGCGCCTGCGGCGCCTCGTAGATATTCTGGAAGGTGACGTCCATCGTCGGAGCCGACTGCTCGGCATACATCTTGGACATGCGGTCGCCCGAGCCGCCGAGCAGGAACTCGACCTTGGCCCCGGTCTTGGCCTCGAGCGGACCGGCCACGTGTTCGCGCAGCAGCCGTTCGATGTCGCCGCCCCAGGTGCCGACGACCAGGGTCTTTCCGGCAAAATCCTGTGCCACGGCCGGCAAAGCCAGCCCCGCAATCATGGTGCCGGCAGCGAGCGCGGCGCCCAGTTTCCCAAACGTATTGTGCATATGCTTCGTCCCTGTTGCTGTTGCAGCTGTCCCCGTCTCAGCCGAGCAGTTGTGCGAGCTCGGCCTTGGCGATCTTGCCGGTGGGTGTCATCGGCATTTCGTCAACCACCACGATGTCGAGGCGGTCGATGTCGTAGGGCGTCCTCGCCCTCAGAATGGATTTGCAGTGTTCGGCATCGAGCGTGCCCGTGTCCGACACCGTCACGGCCGCGACCGGCCGCGTCCCCTCGGCGCCGGTGATCCCGACCAGCGCGGCAAGGCGGATCGGCGCGATCTCGGCCAGCACCTCCTCGACATCACGCGGATACCAGCTCTCTTCGCCGACCTTGAGCAGTTCGGAGCGGCGTCCGAGCATGGTGATGTAGCCGTCGGCATCCATCACGCCGATATCGCCGGTACACAGCCACCCATCCCGCAGGGCCTGCGCCGTCTTTTCCGGCTTGTCCCAGTAGCCGGCCATGAACCCGCCGCGCAGCACGATCTCGCCGACCGACCCTGTCGGCAGGATGCGGTCATCGAGGTCGCGGATGCGCACTTCCTTGTCGGGCAGCGCCGGGCCGATGCGACGCGAGGTGGGATCGCCCTCCGCAACACTCGGATAGCCCAGCGCGACGAAACCGCCGAGCTCGCTTTGCCCATAGCTCTCGACCAGCGGGAGCTTGAGTTCCTGCAACCACGCCGCCTTCAGCACCGGCGGCACCGGACCGCCACCCGACATCGACATGCGCAGGGTCGGCACGTTCCGTCCGAGCTTGCGGGCCTGGTCGAGATAGTCGGTGAGGATCGGCGGGTTGGCGATGAGCATCGTCGCCTTGCGCTTCTCCAGCGCCTCGAACCCACCCTCGGGGGTCCAGAAGCGCATCACGTTGATGGCGGCGCCCTTGGATAATTGCGGCAGCAGGTTCCCCACCAGCTGGTAGGAACTCGACAGCGCCGATGGGCCGAAGGTCACATCGTCCCTGGTGATGCGCAGGCGCTCGCCGATCGTGCGGGCCGCCCGCACCGTCGGCTCATGCTTGAGGCATGCGCCCTTCGGCTTGCCGGTCGTGCCCGACGTGTAGGAGAGGTGCGCAATGGCATCCTCGTCCGTCGCTACCTGAGGCGCCGGGAACTTCGCGGCGATCATCTCGGGCAGCGACACGGCGCCGTCCTTGGCGCCATCCATGCAGGCGATCGCGCGGATGGTCGGCACCTTTGCCGCCGCCGCCGCGACCTTGTCGTGCATGTCATGGGTGTAGATCACCACGGTCGGGGTGTGGTCGGCGAAGTAGTAGTCGAGCTCGTCGGCGAACTTGACGTTGACCAGCGCCGAGATCGCGCCGACCTGCCAGGCGCCGAACATCGACAGCAGGTAGTCCATGCCGTTGTGAGCGAAAATGGTCACGCGATCGCCCGGTCGCACGCCCAGTTCATGCAGCGCCCCGGCGAAATACCCCATGCCTTCCGATGCGGCGCCGTAGCTGAGGCCGCGATCGCGGTCGACCCAATGGAAGCAGTCGCGATCGGGGTGGCGCTCGGCACCGTCCAACAGCAATCCGTGCATCAACATGGGTGGTCACCGTCGCCTATTTCGATTCGAAGGACGTGCACACTTTCTGTGCAGGCCGTCCTGTTGCTCGAATTAGAGGCGGTTTTTTCGACCTGAGGAACCTAGGCGGCGGGAATACCCGCTATCAGCGAACTCATATATCCGCCGCGGCGCGACCATCTTCGGGTCGCGTCTTCAGCCCGGCTGGAGCGAATGCCGTCTCCGGTGTCGGCGCATATGGCGCGAACACATCGGCGCTCTTGGCCACCCGGCGGACCACGCCCCTGAGCCAATGGTGATATTTGCTGAACTGGCTGCGCTCATGCCACAGCAGGTAGAACGTCATGTTGCCCAGCTCGGGCGGGGCGTCGAGCACGTGGAAATCGCCACTGCGGGCAAGGTGTTCCGCATAGGGCCGGCCTGTCGTGAAGACGAGGTCGGACCGCGGCAGCAACTGTGCCACCAGCGCATATTCCGGTACCGTCACCGCGATGCGCCGCGCCAGCTGCATGCGGGCCAGCGTGCCGTCGATCGGGCTCAGCGCAAACTGCCGACGCGTCGTTGGCGATATATGGTCGAGGGTCAGGTACTGCTCGAGATCTATGGCCTTCTGCCCGGCCAGCGGATGGTGCGCTGAAACCAGGCAGGCGATCTCGGACTTCATCAGCGCCATGTAGCGCAAATTCTGTGGCGGCACCGGATAGTTGCCGATGACCGCATCGAGTTGGCCGGCCTCGAGCTCATGCGAGAAGTCGCCCTGCCCGCTTGGCGCGTTGAACTCCAGCGTCGCCTGGGGGGCCTCAGCCCTGAATGCCGCCGTCAGTCGCGGGATCAGGAAAATCTCGAAGCAGTTCGCCGCGGCGATACGGATCTGCCGCCGCGCCTGGCTGGGGTCGAACGCCTCGTCGGGCTGGATCAACTGGTGCAGGTCGTCGAGCAGGTGATCGACCGTCAGCCGGATTTCCTCGGCCCGCTCCGTCAGCACCATGGACTGCCCGCTGCGCACCAGCAGCGGGTCACCAAACACCTCGCGCAGCCGCTTCAGCGTTGCGCTGATCGCCGGCTGGCTTTGTCGCAGCAGCGTCGCGACACGCGACACACTGCGCTCCGCCAGCAGCAATTGCAGCACGCGCAGCTGCTTCAGATCCAGGTTCTCAGTCTCGGTCGCAAACGGCATGCTCTTCGGCCCCGACTTGCTTCCTCCCATCCATCCAGTTCAGCGCATCGGCCGCGATCACACAAGCCGCATTTGGTCTAGGCGTTGGCGACCGTACCGCTTCAGACAGCGAACCCAAACTCGATGTCATCCCTGCGCAGGCAGGGATCCATTTCTCCGCCCACGCCAGCCGATGGTTGGATCCCTGCCTTCGCAGGGATGACAGCGGTGGGGAGTGACGGCTCAGTGATCGCCGCGCATCTAGGACTTCGGTCCTATTCGCCGATTTCTCCCGTCCGGGGCGTTCTTGACTGGGTGAGTATGCGTGTCTCTCCTTTGGGTCAGTAGCGAGTTTGGAGACGGCGTATGGCAACCCTCATCCGCAACGGCCGGGTGCTGACGAACAACGCGGGCCGCGAGGTCCACGACCGCGCCGACATCCTGATCGACGGCGAAAGGATAGCTGCGATCGGCACCGATCTCGATGTTTCCGCCTATCCCGGCATCGAGGTGGTCGACGCGTCCCGTCGCCTCGTCATGCCCGGCTTCGTCGATGCGCACATGCACTCGAACGAGGGGTTCGAGATGGGGCGCTACGACAACCTGCCGCTCGAGATCTGGCTGAGCGAGGTCTACCCACCGTTCAATGCGCGCCAGCTCAGCTGGGAAGAACACTACCTGCGCGCCATGCTCGTGGCGGTCGTTTCGGTGAAGTCAGGTGTCACGACGCTCCAGGACGATTGCATCAACATGTTCTTCGACGAGGCCGCCGTCGATGCTACCGCCACCGCCTATCGCGACCTGGGTCTGCGCGCCTCGATCACATCCTCGATGTGGGACCACAATTTCCTCGGCGGCCTGCCCTTCCTGCGCGAGCTGATGCCGGACGACCTGAAGGCGCGCCTCGAAGCCCTGCCCCAGGTGCCATGGCAGGAGCAGATCGCGCTGTTCAGGCACCACTCCGCCAAATGGCACGAAAAGGACGGCATCCGCATCATCCTGGGCCCCTGCGGGCCGCAGCGCTGTTCGGACGAGTTGATGGAGGAGGTCGCGGGCCTCTCCGTCGATCTCGACCTGCCGATCCACTGCCACGTGCTGGAAACCAAGACGCAGGCCGTTACCGGCCAGGAATTCTACGGCAAGACGCTGGTCGCCCACCTCAAGGACGTCGGGGCGATGACGCACCGGCTCACCATGAACCATGCCATCTGGCTCACCGACGACGACATCGCCATCATGGGCGCGGCCGGTTGCTCCACCACCCACAACCCGCTCGCCAACCTGAAGCTCGGCTCCGGTGTCTCGCCGATCCGCCAGTTGAAGAACGCCGGCGTCAACGTCGCACTCGGCTGTGACGGCGTCGCCTCGGCCGATACCGCCGACATTTTCCACGCCATCAAATCTGCTGCTATGATCCACAAGATCGGTGGCTTCGACTACACCGAATGGGTAGGCGCCCACGAGGCCTACGAGATGGCGACGCACGGTGGTGCGAAATCCGCCATGCTCGAGAACCGTGTCGGCTCTCTCGAAGTCGGCAAGGACGCCGACATAATCCTGCTTGATCGCTACGACTGGGGCTTTCTGCCCCTGCACGATCCCGTGCAGCAGATCGCTTTCAGCGCCAATTCAGATTCCGTTCAGACATCGTTCATCCGCGGCCGAAAAGTAATGCAGGACCGCAGACTTACTTTGGTCGACGAGGACGATCTGCGCGGTCGCATCTCGGAAGCCGCCGAGCGCTTCCGACGCGACGATTGCCCCAGGATGAGCGAAGGCGCCGCCATCGTCCGCCCCTATCTCGACCAGATGTACCGGCGCGCCATCGGCCGCAGCGACATCACCCTCGGCGGCAGCGTCCGCCGCCAACCCCCACTCGCCTCATGACCCGCGTCGCAGTCATCGGCGCCGACGGCATGATCGGCCGCAAGCTCGTGGAGCGCCTCTGCGCCGACGGCGCCATCGCCGGCACGCAGATAACACAGCTCATCGTCTGCGATATCCGGGCTCCCCGAATGCCGGTGGCGCCGTTCACCGTAACGACCCTCGTCGGCGATATGTCCAATGAAATCAACGCCGAAGACCTCGCAGCGTGGCAGCCCGAGATCGTCTTCCACGTCGCAGCGACCTTCATGGGCCAGGCCGATCTCGACTTCTCCGCTGGCTACCGCATCAATTTCTTCACCGCCTACGCAGCGATCGACGCGATCCGCCGCGCCCTGCCGCTGGCGCCGCCGCGCTTCGTCTACGCGTCCTCGATCGGCGTCTACGGCCCGCCCTTCCCCGACCTGATCGACGACGACTATCCCGCCCAGCCGGACAGCTCCTACGGCACGCAGAAGCTCATGTGTGAAGCAATCATCAACGATTACAGTCGGTTAGGCTTCATCGACGGCATCGCCCTGCGGCTCCCGACCATCGCGATCCGCCCCGGCCCGGCAACGCACGGCAATTCGGGCTTCTTTTCCAACATCATCCGCGAACCGCTGGAAGGCCGGCGGGCCCTGCTACCGGCGTCCACCGACGTCGTCCATTGGATCGCGAGCCCGAACAGCGCCGTGGACTATCTCCTGCATGCCGCCCGGCTCGACACGGCAAAGCTCGGCCAGCAGCGCGCCCTGGTCATGCCTGGGCTGGCTGTTTCGGTCACCGAACAGCTGCAGGTGCTGGCCGAGATCGGCGGCTCCGATGCGCTTGCGCTGATCGACCGGCTCGATCCACCCTCCTACGGGCGCGAGAGTTTCCCCCGCGCCTTCACCGCCGCCCGCGCGCTCGAACTGGGCTTCCGCCCCTCCGGGCAGAGCTTTGCTGACATCGTCGCGGAGTTTTCCGCCGGCGACAGTGCGAAAGCCGCCTCCTAGCCGCGGGCGACTTTCGGCACGTAGTCGACCAGATCCTCACCGGCCATGACCGTGCGTCCTTCCTCGGCCGATTTGTAGAGCGCCATCAGCATCTCGATCACTGCGACCCCATCATGGAAGGTCTCGAGCGGCGCCTCGCCCTTCCGAAACGCCTCCACCATATGGCGATTTTCGTCCGTGTAGCCGTAGACGCCTGCCTCGTCCTCGAGCACCGGCATCAACCCGGTCTCGGCATTCTGCTTTTCGACGAGGTCTTCACCCTCGCCGCCGTCCACCGCACGCGAGATGAATATCTTGAGCGGCGTCGATAGCGACGAGAACTCGAGCGCGTATTCCGGCCCGAGCAATTCGAGCTGGATGCGAAGACCTGCCCCGACATAGGCCCACGAGGTCGTCGCTTCTATGATCACCTCGTTGCCCTCTTCATCCTCGAAGGTCAGCATGCCGCGGGCAAAATCCTCCGACGGCCGCTTGGTGTAGTCCACCGCGCTACCCATGCGCCTGCTGAGTTCGGCCGCGTACTTCGGCTGCGCCCACTTGAGCACCGCCACGGCGCCTGTCGCGGACTTGAACTTCAGCGTCGAACGCGCGGCGCCTGGCGCCGTCAGCATGAAGCGGCCGACTTCCACCGAGTGGCACATCATGTCGAGCAGCACGCCACCACCCTGCTCCTGGCCCTGCCAGAACCAGGGCTCGTGCGGGCCCGAATGCTCCTCGGCGGCGCGTGCGAGATACGGACGGCCGGTGCCCGGTACCGCGCGGCGCCAGATGATTTCCTTGCCACGCTGCACGGCGGTCGAAAACACCTGGTTCTCGAGATAGCCGTGGTTGAGGCCTGCATCCTCGACCAGCCGCAACACCTCGCGCGCTTCCTTGAGAGTACGGGCGAGCGGCTTTTCGCAGGCGACGGCAAACACCTTGGAACGCCCGGATTTCACCGCCTCGCAGATCACCCGCACGGTCTCAAGACGCGTCGGGTTGGGCGACAGGATCCAGAGCGCGTCCACATCGTCCGCGGCAAGCAGAGCCTCTAGGCTGTCATGGGCTCGGCAGGCGCCCAGATCGAGTTCGCCCACCGCATCCGCGAACTTCTGCCGCTTGGCGGGAGTGGGCGAATAGACCCCAGTAACCTCGACATTGCGCACACCCAGCAACGACTTGAGGTGGAAGTGCGCGATGAAGCCCGAACCGATAAAACCGATCCGCAGGGTCTTCTTCGGGGCAAAGGTCATGTCGCTTTCCGTTTCTTGTCCTGATGGTCTTTTGGTGGCGCGGCTGTGCTGGCGCGCACGATGAGCTCGACGCCGGCAGTGATGCTCGACGCCTTGAGCGGCCCGTTCGACAGCAGGTCCACAAGCATTTGCATGGCCTGCCGACCGATCTGGCGGCGCGGCTGGCGCACCGATGTCAGGGGCGGATCGCTCGAAAGGGCATAGTCCATGTCGTCGAAGCCGGCGACCGACACGTCATTGGGAACCCTGAGCCCGCGGGCGCGCAGGGCGTTGATGGCGCCCACCGCCATTTCATCATTGCTGCAGAAGATCGCGGTGAACTCGGTTCCGGCGCCGAGCAACGCCTCGATCGCCTGCTGACCGGTGCCAAAGTGGAAATCGCCGATACGTGTCAATGCCGAGTCGGCTTCGATACCGGCCTCGCGCAGCGCGTCGAGATAGCCTTCGTGACGATCGAGCGACATCGTGAGGCGCATGGGACCGGTGACGTGAGCGATGCGTCGATGCCCCAATGCGATCAGATGCTGAACCGCAACCTTGGCGGCCTCCCGGTTGTCGATGGCGACGAACGGCAAGGCGCTGCCTTCGATGAGTTCGAGCGCGATCACCGTCTTGGGTAGCGATGCCTCGGGGATCGAAGCCGGAAGCCAGCCGGTCATCAGAATGACGCCGTCCGCCTGCCGGTTGCGGCCCATTTCCACATAACGGGCAACACGCGCATCGTCGTACTGCGCATCGCCCATGAGCACGCGATAGCCGTTGGCGAACGCCACCTCCTCGATGCCCCGGTAGATATCGAGGTAGAATGGGTTGGTGATGTCGCGCACCAGCAGCACAACATTGCCCGTAGCCTGCCGGCGAAAATCCACCGCCTGGCGGTTGGGCACGAAGCCGGTGGAGCGGACGGCCTCGAGCACCTTTTCCCGGGTCGCCTCTGCCACCTTGTCCGGGTGGGCAAGCGTCCGCGAGACGGTGGCGATGGATACCCCCGCCAGCTCGGCGACGCGACGGATCGTGGCCATGTCAGACCCTGAGCTGCTTGGTCCGGCCATACAGCAGCATCAGCAACAGCAGAACCCCGCCGAAGATGAGCTGCCGGCCCCAGAATTCAAGCTGCAGCGTGGTGAGCACACTCTGCAGCAGCGTCAGCGCGATGGCGCCGAGCATGGCACCGAAATAGTTGCCCGACCCTCCTGCCAGCGAAATGCCACCTATCACCACCGCAATGACTGACGGGAGGACGTACTGGTCGCCCACCGACACGAAGCTGTTGCCGGTGTATCCGATCACGACCACACCGGTGAGGCCGGCAATCAGGCCCGAAAGGCCATAGAGCAGCGTGCGGATGAACCGTGTCGGCAGGCCGGTGAGGATGGCAGCGCGCTCGTTCGAGCCCATCGCGTAGATCGCGTAGCCCAGTTGCGTGCGCCGTAGCAGGAACCACATCGCGACACCTAGCAGCACCCACACCCAGAGGATGCCAGGCAGGCCCAGCAGGGACGGCTGGTTGACAAAACCCATGAGCGCCGGAGCGGCATTTCCCGATGGAATGCCGCGTGACAGCACAATCAGTCCACCTTGCACCACACCGGTCATGCCCAGCGTCATAACGAGCGGCGGGATGCGCAGTAGCGTAACTCCGAGCCCGTTGACGAGACCGATGACGAAGGTCACGCCCCCCGCGACAAGCAGGGCTTGGAGGATGTTGCCGTCCTGGCCCGACATCGCATTGCCGGCGAGCACCGCGCCGAGCGAGATCAGCGCGCCGACGGATAGGTCGATGCCCTCGCGGCCACCGATCACAACCA
>JAESFU010000364.1_pt1 | contig 29897 bp, 25 predicted proteins | sample 9269461 | NCBI WGS metagenome assembly JAESFU01 (sample SAMN14502556, study PRJNA617107) | algae metagenome | isolation source: Stenomitos rutilans HA7619-LM2 and co-occurring heterotrophs from cave walls | place: USA: Waikapalae cave, Hawaii | collected 2009-07-28
AGTTTGAGCTATTGTAGTAGGCATCATCAGGCCGTCTTGGTTGCATTTGTTCTGTCTTGATGGTTCCTGATGGTTCTCCTCGCTGCAACTCAACGGGTTCTAACTGTAAGAGATCTATTGATGTTGCAGTTCTATACCGTTCGCGTAGCGTGCCGCAGGCTTAGGTTGGGGAGCCTATGAAGGGCTTCTTGATCCAAGTCTCCATACCATTGGCAAACGGCATACTCATTTTTTCAGAAATCACCTCAAAATGGTTGATTGTAGATAAGGGAGAAGTAAAAGCCTTGCTCCTGCAATGTCCGTTGATCGCCAGAGACATCGGTTAAAGGAATACCCCAATCAAAGCGAGCCGTCACGCGATCGCCGATCTGAAACCGCAGACCTAAACCAACCGAGACTAAGGTATTTGGCGACGGGTTCGTACCATTGCTCTGGTTAAAGCCATGACCAATATCTACAAAGGGCGTTAGTTGCAGCACCGCATGATCAAGATTGGGCAGACGAAGAATGGGAATCCTGACTTCAGCGGAGGCAAAGAGGCCACTATCTGTGAATAGCTGGTCTTGCCGATAGCCCCGCACACTATCTTGCCCACCAATCCCAAATTGTTCCAGAGGCACCAGGGGCCGATCTGCTAGTTGGATGTCGCCTCGCAGCAGCAGTAACGTATCAGGTGCCAAAAGGCGAACATACTGAGCCTGCCCTCTCCAGCTAAAAAAGTTGCCATCAGGTGGGGCAGGGTTAATCGTGGCGTTCAATGCACTCAGCCCAAAACTGAACTGAGATCGAAAGGCAAGGACTTCTGCCTGGTTCCGCCGAATATATTCCTGGAAAAACCGCAATGCCGTAATGCGCGTCTTACCCTCGCTATCAGCTCCGATCGAGGGAAAGGGAATTTCGCCGCCCAGTAAAGTTGCACCACTCTCGCGATGGCTAGCTGTTAGACCCAGCGCAAACTCCTGAGTGACAGTTTGCAGAAGCGGTTGGCGTACCGTTAATTCAATATAGTTCGAGTTCGAGTTAATATCGAGAACATCAAACGGAGGCTCAATGACACGACTAAATGCAAAGCCGCCATTGAGGGAAAGCGTCCCATTGCGTGGATTAAAAGGAATGGTATAGCTGGCATCTAATGCATTGCTGCCATCGGTGTTGGTGTAGGCAAGGCTCAAACTATCGCCCAATCCCAATAAGTCAGCATTGGTGAGCTGCACCCGCCGCCGAAAGGTGCCCACACTAGGCGTGCGCCCATTATCGAGACTGATCTGAGCGTCCCAAATGGTCGCCTCAGTGATGTTGACTTCGAGCAAATTGTCACCCGGTTTGGTCCCAGCAGATAATTCCGCAGACACCGTTTTAATCAAGGGATTTAGTTGCAGCAGTTGGAGAGCTTCCAACAGCCGTTTTTGGTTCAGCGGCTTGGTGGTAGCGATCGCCAAACGACTCCGCACATAGTTGGCATTGAGATGACGGTTCCCCGTCACTTTGATAGCTTCCAACCCACCTTCATTCACCTGAATTTTCACTACCCCTCCTTCCAGTGCTTGGGGAGGGATAAAGGCACCGGAGGTGATATAGCCAGCCTTAACGTAAAGTTCTGTAACTTTAGTGCGTACCTCAAACAACTCAGGCAGCGAGAGCGGACGCTTTGTATAGTCTCTGGTAATTTTGTCAAAGTCCTGCTGATTGAAGACCGTACTGCCAACGACATCGAACCGCTCTACAGTGATGGTTTCGGGTACAGTTTCAGAGGGTGAACCAGGCGGTAGGATTTCCGGTGTATCAGGTGGCAGTAACTCTTCGGGGGGTGGCAGTTGAGGAGGGATCGCTGGTTGCGGCGAGGGCGTCGCTGTGGGGGGGATGGGAATGACATCCTGCGGTGGCAGAGAGGGCGTTGTGGGTTTTGGCAGGGCCGGAGTGGGCACCTGAGCAGCATTGGTCGTTTGAGCGTTGAGTGGTTTTGCCGACAAGCTACTAGCCAATAGAGCTAGAATCATCCACAGCCAGAATCGATCGGGTTTAGTCATTAAGAGAAGCACTTGGAAAAGTCACCCGTTACTGATCACTCAGCTCAGACCTTATAAAGCCAACCTTGCAGGGTTAAAGAAAAGACATCATTGCTATTGTTGTAGAAAGCGGCAAAGCACAAATGTAGATTGCCATAATTTTGGCTAGCAGAAGAAATATAGCTCATCTTCCGTACTAAGGATCCTATTTCCATATACGTATTTGTGCTTATGGTTAAAACCAATCAAGTACGGATCAACGCTACTTAACTTGAATGCTTAGGATCGCGGCTTAAATAACTTTGACATGTGAGATGTTCTGTAGGGGGCGCACGGCCGTGCGCCCGTACCTCAAGATCACACTTTTAGGACTTACGCAGTCGACCCCTTCTCTTGTATGCCTGCCAGGGCTACAAATTGGGTGCTGGGGGCCAGTTTTGCGAGACTTTGCGTAAGTCCTAAGTTGCTCAGGGTTGGTGTGTTGATTCAAAGACCTTTCGCAAAATGATTAACCCGGTTGAGACGCTGAGCAGTTGTTCGTCTGTCAAGTTGTGGAGTAAGGCTGCAATAGTATCGCGCGTTTTTTCACGGCTGTGTTGAAGATGGGACGATCCCGCTTCTGTCAAATGAAGTAAGACGTGGCGACGTTCTTGCGGATCTTCGGTGCGGTTGACCAATGCTCGCTGCACTAGACGATCGGTCATTGCCGAGGCAGTCGCCCGCGTTACACCGAGGTGCTCGGCAACCGCTGATAACGAGGAACCTGGGCAACGGCTCAGAAAGGCCAAAACACGAAACTGGGGAACTGAAAGCAGCGATGCGCTCTGACTTCGCATCTCCGTGCGGATGAACTGCATGATCGTTGGCATCGTTTCCATTAACTCGATCGCACACTGATTGGAAGGTACCTCCGGGGTCAATGGTTCCAGGCTCATCCGATCGCAAAGCTCCTAAAGAAGACGGATAAATGGTTAGTACGGGGATCACGCTGGTATGAGAAGCAGGCGTGCTTTTGCGGTTTCCGGCTCAGCTAGCGCAAAAAACGCGAGTCATAGAACCCTTGAGCGCTTTTAGCAGTCTTACATTGATTGTCGGTAGTGCAACCAGCGTCATGACACACTCCACGATCAAAATCTCTATTGAGATACATAGCCGTGAGCTGAGATATATGTAACACTAACAGTCAGCTTAGCTAACTAAATTTAACACGTTCTACAATTTGCATAGAGATATGTACCAACAGCGCTTTCCGCAATGGTTGAGCTATGGTCGCTTTTGGCTGTTGCTCGTGGGGCTCACGTGTCTATCTGCCTGCGCGGCCTCTGATGCCCAATCGGTTAAGGCGGGGAAAGGCGGTGAGAAACGCCCTGTTCCTGTTGTGATGGCAGCCGTCACTCAAAAAACAGTTCCTGTTCTAGTGCAAGCGACGGGAACTGTGCAGGCATACTCGACGATAGCGGTGACATCACAAATCAGTGGGCAGTTAACGGCGGTTTACTTCAAAGAAGGGCAGGAAGTGCAGCAAGGCGATCGGCTCTTTACGATCGATCCGCGCCCGTTGCAAACATCCGTTGATCAAGCCTTTGCTGATCGAGCCAAAGCGGTTGCTCAAGTCAAGCAAGCAGAAGCAGCTCTCGCACAGGCTAAGGCGCAGGTCAATCAGGCAAAGGCAACGGTGGCGAAGGATGTCGCTCAGGCGAACAATGCAAGCGTGCAGGCACAGCGCTATAGCGGTTTGTTGAATCAGGGAGCGGTGAGCCGGGAACAAGCCGATCAATTTCGTACCAGCGCTGCGGCACAGGATGCAACCGTTGCGGCTGACCAAAGCAATGTCGGGAACGCGATCGCAGCGGTAGCAGCGGCCAGAGCCAATCTTCAAAGCGCCCAAGCAGCCGTCAATGGCACAGATGCCACGATTGACAATGCCAAAGTTCAGCTTTCCTACAGCACCATCAATGCGCCGATCAACGGGCGCACTGGTAGCTTAAAGATCAACCAAGGCAACCTGGTCAAGGCCAATGATACAAATCCGCTGGTTGTCATTAGCCAGATCCGTCCCATTTATGTCACCTTCTCGGTGCCTCAACGACAGCTACCAGCGATCAAGCAGTATCAGGCGCGGGGACAGCTAGAAGTTGACGTTTTACCCGTGAAAGATACTGGAAAACCTGTGCGCGGAACGTTGGTCTTTGTGGACAGTAGCGTTGATCCAACCACTGGCACAATTCAGCTCAAAGCGTCCTTTCCCAACGCAGAGGGGCGGCTCACCCCCGGTCAGTTTGTCAATGTGATGCTGAAACTGACGACAGAAACGAACGCGATCGTGGTGCCTTCACAAGCCATTCAAACGGGACAGAAAGGGGAATTTGTGTATGTCGTCAAAGCCGATAAAACGGTAGAAATGCGATCGATCGTGACGGGTCCATCGGTCAATAACCAGGTGGTGATCAAACAAGGATTGCAGTCTGGGGAAACCGTTGTTACCGATGGGCAATTTAATCTCGTTCCTGGCGCTACCGTGCAAGCGAAACAAGCAGGAGAGCCAGGAAACAAGGGCACTGAGGCCACCAAGTGATCAACGACGTATCGCTGATTTCCTTGCGCCTAGGGCGCGTCATCAATTAAGTTCAGAAACCTTGAAGTATCAGCCTTACCGCACCCGTTCTCACAAACCAGGCTAGGGGCTGGAACCCTTGCTACAAATCATGTGTATGAGTTATTGATGACAGCCCCTAGCAAATTGTCAACGTTGAGTTGAGCAGTCGATGAGTGGATGAGTGGAGGTGCAATGCTCCCATCTCCCCATCCACCCGTTCACCCATCCACTCCTAACCCATCAGTGCAATCTTGACAGATCACTCGTTACCCTCATGAACCTCTCCGAACTCTTTATCCGTCGCCCCATCATGACCACTCTGGTTGTGATCGGTCTTTTAATCTTTGGGTTGGGAAGCTACCGCCTGCTCCCCGTGAGCGACTTACCGAATGTGGATTTTCCGACGATTCAGGTCTCGGCTAGTTTGCCGGGAGCTAGCCCAGAGACGATGGCATCCTCGGTTGCAACACCCTTAGAAAACCAGTTTTCGAGTATTGCTGGCATTAGTTCGATGAACTCGACCAGTTCTCTAGGCAGTACGCAGATTACGCTGCAGTTTGACCTTAGCCGCGATATTGATGGGGCTGCTCAGGATGTACAATCAGCGATCGCCGCGGCTGCGAGACAACTGCCCACTACCTTGCCCAGCCCGCCATCCTACCGTAAGGTCAATCCAGCCGATCAGCCGATTCTTTACCTCGCACTCAGTTCATCGGTCTTGCCGCTTTCCACGATTGATAAGTACGCCGAAAACCAACTGGCACAACAGCTTTCGATGGTTGATGGCGTTGCGCAAGTCAGCGTTTATGGATCGCAGAAGTACGCAGTGCGCGTCCAGCTTGATCCACAGTCGCTCAGCGCTAAAGGGATTGGTCTGGACGAAGTTGCCACTGCGATCGACAACGGTAACTCCAATGTGCCTACTGGCACCCTCTATGGGCAACAACAGAACTACACCGTTGAGTCCAATGGACAGTTGAACGATGCAGCCGCGTATCGATCGCTGGTGGTCGCTTACAAAAATGGTGCTCCGGTACATCTGGGAGATGTGGGGCAGGTAATCGACAGTGTGCAGAATGACAAAGTGGCAAGCTGGTACAACGGTGTACGCGCGATCGTACTAGCCATTCAAAAACAACCGGGCACAAACACGGTTGAAATTGTAGAGCATATCAAACAAATCTTGCCGAGTTTCCGTAAGCAGATTCCCGCTGCGATCAACATGGAGATTCAGTTCGATCGCTCCCAGCCGATCAAAGAATCGGTCGAAGACGTGCAGTTTACCTTAATGCTGACCATCTGTTTGGTCGTGCTGGTCATCTTCCTCTTTCTGCGTAACCTTTCAGCCACCGTTATTCCTAGCCTAGCTGTCCCGCTGTCGATCGTCGCAACCTTTGGAGTCATGCTGTTGCTGGGTTACTCGCTCGATAACCTCTCGCTGATGGCACTGACGCTCTCAGTCGGTTTTGTCGTTGATGATGCGGTCGTCATGCTAGAAAACATCGTGCGGCATATGGAAATGGGCGAGAGCCGTATGGAAGCGGCCTTGAACGGCTCTAAAGAAATCGGTTTTACGATTCTGTCGATGACCATTTCGCTGGTTGCCGTTTTCATTCCTATCCTGTTTATGGGTGGCATTTTAGGGCGGCTGTTTCGGGAGTTTGCCGTGACGATTAGCGTCGCCATTTTGATTTCGGGCGTTATCTCCCTTAGCCTTACGCCGATGCTGTGTTCTCGGTTTCTGCGGCCACCAAATCATCCGCAGCATGGCGCGAGTAACAGCGGCAATGGTGTTGGATCAAATCCAAGCCACAGTCGTCGATCCAAATGTCAAACGCTTAAAACCCGTCTTTATGAGGCGTCTGAAGGTGCTTTCAATCGTATGCAAAGTGCGTATGCCTGGAGTTTGCGCCAATCGCTCAAGCATCATCGCTTTACCATGCTTGTGTCTGGGGCCATTCTCGTTGCCACCGTTCTTCTGTTCGTAGTTGTACCTAAGGGCTTTATTCCCAGTACCGATATTGGTCAAATTACCGCCAACACCCAGGCGGCACAGGATATTTCTTTTGATGAAATGGTTAAGCATCAGCAGGCGATCGCGGCAATTATTCGGCGCGACCCCAACGTGGATGTTGTGAACTCAACGGTTGGTGCGGGCGGTCCCAACGCTTCTGCCAATGCTGGGCGCATCTTCATTCGACTGAAACCACGCGCCGATCGACCACTCAGTGCTGATGACGTTGTGCAGGAATTACGGCCCAAATTAACGCGGATTCCTGGGATTAAAGTCTTTTTGCAAAACCCACCTGCAATCAACATTGGTGGACAGCAGAGTAAAGCGCAGTATCAATACACCCTGCAAAGCTCTACTCTGCAAGCGCTTTATGACTATGCACCCAAGTTGGAAGACAAACTGCGCCAGTTGTCGGAGTTGCAGGATGTGAACAGCGATTTGCAAATCAACAATCCTCAAATTCAGGTGGAGATTAATCGTGACCAGTCTGCTGCTCTCGGCTTAACTGCAAACCAGGTTGAAACAGCGTTGGGAGACGCTTATGGCACTCGCCAGGTATCTACAATCTATGCGCCCGATAGTCAATATCAAGTGATTCTCAGCGTCTTGCCGCAATATCAACAAAACCCAAATGCGCTGGAATTGCTCTCCGTTCGCAACCCTAGCGGACAACTCATACCGCTCAATGCAGTAGCCACTCTAGCCAAGAGTGCAGGCCCGCTCACGATCGGTCATTTAGGGCAGCTATCGGCTGTAACACTTTCGTTCAACCTCAAACCAGGCATTTCGCTGAGCGATGTCACAGGCAAGATTGATCAACTTGCGCGGCAAACCTTACCCGACAGCATCACAACGAGTTTTCAAGGATCAGCTCAGGCCTTTCAGTCGTCGCTACAGGGGTTAGGATGGCTACTGCTGGCGGCAATTTTGGTGATTTACATTGTACTGGGCATTCTCTACGAGAATTTCATTCATCCACTTACCATTCTTTCTAGCCTTCCCTCTGCTGGCTTTGGTGCCTTGCTAACCCTTTTGCTGTTCCATGTCGATCTCAACATCTATGCGTTTGTCGGCATCATTTTGCTGATTGGCATTGTGAAGAAAAACGGCATCATGATGGTAGATTTTGCGGTTGAAGCCCGCCAGCAAGGCAAAAGCCCTTACGATGCTATTTACGAAGCGTGTTTGGTACGGTTCCGCCCGATTATGATGACTACGATGGCAGCGTTGATGGGAACCTTGCCGATCGCAGTGGGATTTGGTGCTGGAGCCGATGCTCGTCGCCCGTTGGGGCTAGTGGTAGTCGGTGGGCTGCTATTTTCACAGTTTCTTACTCTGTACCTCACACCAGTTTTCTATACCTATATGGAATCCTGGCAAGACAAGTTGGACAAGCGTCAATGGCAGCAACGCGAACGAGCTAAGCAACATTCTTAGAAACCTGATTCCCTTTCACTACGGCTATTGAGACAAGTCAGAGCGCACTCGTGCTGCGAATGAATTAACTTGGCAATCAGAACAGCCAGATACTCCGTTTGCCAGGTTTTATCATACGCTCGTAGGCCATTTGATTGGGCGGTGTACTGGCTCACTTGCAGTGTTCCTCTTCCATGCCAACACTGCACCCAGCGTGATGGAGACGGGTGAAATGACAGGGTAGCGTGTGGGAGCGACAGTTTTAGCCATAACGCTGAACATGTTCTTTGGCATCTTGCTTCATGCGTCCCATCCACCCGCCGCTGCAACAACCCTATTTTTGTACAGGCAAGATCAGGACCTGAAATCGATTTTGACCTGCCACACGATCGCGATCGCCGCTTCCCAACGCACCCTTCAGCAAACCAACTGGCACACCATGCTACCTAATGCACTTGTCGGTTTACCGCTGCGTCACGCGATACACTAGCGATCGCCACGCAAACTGAGGTAGCGCCAACATCCGCCGCCAACGCCAGGGTTCCTGATATAGACGATAAACCCACTCTAAATGGTTATCTCGTAACCAGCTTGGTGCGCGTGTTTTCACGCCTGCCCAAACGTCAAAGCTCCCGCCAACCCCAATCCAGATAGCATTTAGGCACACGTGGCGATGCTTCGCGATCCAAAATTCTTGTCGAGGCACCCCTAGCCCAACCAGAATCAACTGGGGTTGCGTCTCTTTGAGCGTTTGCAGAAAGGCTGGCTCGTCTTCAGGCGAGAGATAACCATGTTGGGCGATCGCGATCGTGATCCCTGGTGCCCGCTCTTGCCAAATGGTTGCGGCTGTTTGAATCACCTCAGGTTTACCGCCAAAAAAGGCAACGGTGCCCAGAGAGGACGATCGTCCAAATTCGCGCAATAGGGATTCGGCTAGTTCAATGCCCGGACAGCGCTGGGTCGATCGGCCATACAGCTTTAGATACAGCACAATCCCCGCACCATCGGGAATGACTAACTCTGCTTCCCGAATAATCTTGGCTAACGGCAGATTTTGCTCCGCTGCCATCGTCATCTCTGCATTCAGCGTGACAACATGGCACCCCTGCGTCTGTTCAGCACGCGCAAGGAGCCATCCTGCATAATCATCTAATAGATGAACAGGCAACCCCAAGACTGAAAATGGCTCTGGTGCTTCTAATGGAATAAACTTCTGCACAGTGCTGCCTCACGCTCTCAGAGTCGGTTTTCAGACACTAGATTTTACCTTATTCGGCACCATACCTAACCGACTTAATAGTTGTGCATCCTGAGTAGTATCTGGGTTGGGGGTCGTGAGCAAGACGGGGCCTGTGAAGATGGAATTGGCTCCTGCCAGCATACACAGGGCTTGTAGTTCGTCGCTCATGTGTAGCCGTCCCGCCGAGAGCCGCACGATCGCCCTCGGAAACAAAACGCGGGTCGTAGCCACCATGCGCACTAGCTCGATCGGATCGACGGGTGCAACATCTTGCAACGGTGTTCCAGCAACGGGTACTAAGCAGTTGATGGGAATGGATTCTGGCACCGGATCAAGTTCGGCCAGCGCGACTAAAAGGGAGAGGCGATCGCTCACCGATTCGCCCATACCGAGAATGCCACCACAGCATACCGAAATACCCGCTGCGCTCACGGCTCGAATGGTTTCCAGCCGATCTTGATAGGTGCGCGTCGTAATGACTTTCCCGTAGTAATCCGGTGAGGTATCAAGGTTATGGTTATACGCCGTCAAGCCTGCTTCCTTCAAGCGCTGTGCCTGATGGGGCTTAAGCATGCCCAACGTGCAGCACACTTCCATCTCCAGCGCAGCAACCTGACGCACCACTTCTAGCACGCGATCGAACTGAGCACCATCTTTCACTTCGCGCCATGCCGCACCCATGCAAAAGCGGGTCGAGCCATGTGCTTTTGCCGCTTTCGCTTCAGTAACGACTGCTTCGACCTCTGATAGCGGCTGTGGCTCTAGCGCCGTTTTGTTGTGAACGCTTTGAGAGCAGTAACCGCAATCTTCGGGACACAGCCCCGTTTTGATATTGCAAAGGGTACAAAGCTGCACGGCACGCGGATCGTGATGCTGACGATGAATCTGCTGCGCCTCAAACAATAGGTCAGGTAGCGGCTGGTGATAGATGCGATCGATCCGTTCACGCAAGGATGCCTGATTGGAATGTGAAGTTTGAAGCAGCGTTGTCGTCATAAAAAATCTCTTCCATGTCTGTAAAGTCTTTGCCGAGTCAAATGGGTCTGCCAACCCAATCGCGCCCTTCGAGTTAACCACTGTTGCTGACGGTTAGCACTCTGATTCGGGGGGTGTAGGGGAGTTAGGCCCCCACGTCGCGGGGGAGCGGGGGGAAGTCCCCCGATCAAGATCTCAGCTTTGTTGCCAGATCTGCTGCGAGCACACCGTTTGCCACATTCCAGCGCGATCGCTTTCGCTAGATTACACCGTCTCTACGATCTCTGGATAGAGAAATTGATAACCCGCATCCCGCAGCTTTTGATTCGACACTTTGGCGTTATAGGGACGAGTGCTGGTTTGAGCCGCATCCCAACGCACGTTAGGCAAGTTGTGAGCCGCAAACACGCGCTCCAGCAACTCCCGCGTTGTGATGGGAACGCTGCCCACCAGGTTATAAATGCCGGTCAACGATTGCTGCCGCGCAAAGTCGATCGCGCCCACAATGTCATCTAGATGCACCCAATTTGCTGCATCCTCGCCATTGCCCGATCGCGTTGTACCTGCCGCCCGTCCAAAGATTTTCACCAACCCACGTCCTGGCCCATAAATGCCACCGAGCCGAAGAACGCAGACTTTGAGCGAGTCACTCGCTGCACTCAGCAACACCTGCTCCGTCTCTGCCAGAATCTCACCATTGCGATTTGCAGGCGCAACGGCGGTCGTTTCATCTACCCAGGCACCCTGTCGATCGCCATACACCGCGTAGCTCCCGGTATAAATCACTTGGTTCACAGGAGACTGCTTTAACACTGCCACCAACGTTTTTGCCGTTTGTAGATACGTCTCTTCATACGCATTTGCATGCGGCGCACCCACGCTCAGCAAGACAACAGACTGATGATGCAGGAGAGATCGCAGTCCCGCCTCATCATTGCCATTCACAACCTGCACATTCTGCGCCACTGAGGCGAGTTCTGCAATGCGATCGGGTGTTGTTGTCGTTACTGTCACCATCAGCAGTTGTCGCCACCGTTGCGCTACCGCCTGACCCACATAGCCACAGCCAAGAATTGTTACATTTGCCACTTGCCCTACACCCTATCCCCTACACCCTTCTTCGGCGTTAGCAGTTTCGCCGCCAACACCCCACCAATAAAGCCAAACAGATGCCCCTCCCACGAGATGCCGATACGGCTGGGGAGTACGCCCCAGATGAGACTGCCGTAGAGCACGCCGACAAAGAGCGATATGGCGATCGCCGTCATACTCCGCTCAAAGTAGCTCCGTGCTAGCAGATAGCCCAGATAGCCAAAGATCACACCACTCGCGCCAATGTGAACGCCCGGTGAGCCAAACAGCCACGTTCCCAGCCCACTCACAAACCCGGCGATGAGGCTGACCCAGAAAAAATCGCTGGTTTCGCGGAGCATAATCAGCCAGCCCAGGGCGATGAACGGCACCGTATTGCTAATGAGGTGAGCAAAATTGCCGTGCAGAAAGGGCGCAAACAAAATGCCGCGCAGTCCAATGACATGACGCGGAATGATGCCGTAAATATCCAGCGTTTCGCGTAACCCCACTCGAAACACAAACTGATCCAGAATCTCAATCACCCACATAACCGCTACCAAGCCACCCAAAATCCACATCTGGGCCTTAAACTCTTGGGCGATCGCATCTTTTTCTGCACTGCTGCTCATACTGCTTCTGTCGTCCATTACTCTGTAAGGTCTAACTGCAACTACACCTGCAACACACCTTCCTCCGCTATTGTACAAACTTCAGCAGAGGATGCCTGTGTTCTCCCAAAGCCTGGGGTGCGATCGATGATGTGATCAGATGTGATCAATTGAGAGCAGTAAAAAGTGTCATGAGCAAAACTCAATAGCTTCCGAAAGAGTATCAAAGACTCACAAGTGAGCTATCAAGACTCATGAGCAACTCCTGTTGGAGAAGCTGCCCTTGGCAGGCATAGCCAGAGTGACCGGGGTTTCTGAGCTTTAGTTGCAACGCTACGTCAATGCCAAACATGCGGCTGTGCCTCGACAAGCGACGGTGCGAGCCAAAAAAAGGGCGCTTAACGATTCAGTGCGATGAACTGTTTGTCGCGATCGCCATCCTTCACCACCTCAAATTGTCGCCAAATCTCTTTCAAAAGATAGTGGAAAACTATTGATACAGTTACCACCCTTGAAGGGGACACAGCGGGTGCGAAAGAGTGATTTTTAATTGGAGCAGACGAGTTCCGTTGTTAGAGAAAATGTAGTTCAAATTAAATCAATGAATCAGCAACAGAATAAGGAACGCTTAATTCTAGTCACTGGAGCCACTGGCAACCAGGGAGGCGCAGTAGCGGGGAGCCTACTCAAACAGGGGTTTTCAGTCCGAGCTTTTGTGCGTGATCCAGAAAAGAGTCAGGCGGTTGCGCTTGCTAATCAAGGAGCCGAATTAGCCGTTGGCAATCTCAACGATCGCGCTTCCCTCGATCGCGCCTTGCAAGGTGCGTATGGTGTTTTTTCGGTGCAAGATTTTCAAGGCGGATTGGAAACCGAAATCCGTCAGGGCCAGGCGGTTGCAGACGCAGCGAAAGCCGCAGGGGTTCAGCATTTTGTCTACAGCTCAGTGGGTAGTGCAGAGCGCAAAACTGGTATTCCGCATTTTGACAGCAAGTTTCAGGTTGAAAAATACATCCGCTCAATCGAGTTACCCTATACAATCCTGCGTCCAGTTTTCTTCTTTTACAATTACAACTCGATGCGATCGATGATTGAGCAGGGAAACCTTGCCCTGCCGCTCAGTCCCCAAACAAAATTGCAGCAATTGTCCGAAGCAGATTACGGGGCAATGGTTGCTGAGGTGTTTGAGCATCCCGCAGAGTTCATGAATCACGAAATTGAAGTTGCCAGTGTGGAAATGACAATGCCAGAAATTGCTGCTGCATTCAGCCGCGTTTCTGGCAAAACCGTCCACTACCAACAGATTCCGTTTGAAGCCTTTGAGCAACAAACTGGAGCGGAAATGACTATCATGTACCGCTGGTTTGAGAACGTGGGCTATGCAGCGGATCTAGCCCAGTTGAAACGCGAGTTTCCGGCACCGACCGACTTTGAATCCTATTTGCGCGCTCACGACTGGGCAAAACCAGTTGGCAGTGTGTCGGCATGACTCAGGCGTGAACTGTTCTGATTGAGGAGAAAACGATGAAAACCTTGGTTGTAGGAGCAACTGGAAACCACGCTCATTTTGTCGTGCCTGAATTGAAGCAGCGGGGTGCTACAGTTCGGGCACTGGTGCGGGACGAAAGTAAGATCGACGCGGCGAAACAGCAGGGGGCCGATGAGACGGCGATCGGCGACCTGAGTGATCCAGCCAGTCTTCATGCTGCTGCTAATGGGGTAGATGGTGTCTTTCACATCAATCCCGCCTTTGCTCCTAATGAGGCAGACCTGGGCATGGCGATGGTCAAAGCGGCTAAAGCGTCGGGTGTGCGGAAATTTGTGTTTTCTGGAGTCTATCACCCGTCGATCTCTAAGTTGAGCAACCATGCTGCCAAACGTCCAGTCGAAGAGGCAATCTACGAATCGGGCATGGAGTTTACTGTGCTGCAACCCGCGATGTTTATGCAGACTTTTGCGGCTAGCTGGCAGGCTGTGATCAAGCAAGGACGCTTATCGCTGCCCTACAACAAGCTGGCAAAGGCGTGCTACGTAGACTACCGCGATGTGGCAGAGGTAGCAGCGATGGCGTTAACAGGTGATGAGTTGAGCTACGGGACGTTTGAGTTGTGCGCTCCGGGCATGATCAATCGCGTAGAACTTGCAGCGCTGATCAGCGAGATACTCAAACGCCCGATCGAGGCCGGTGAACCGTCCTTTGACGAGTGGGTGCAAGCTGCACATATACCGGAAGGAGCCACTCGTGAGAGCTTTCGGATGATGTACGAAGACTATGACCAATATGGGTTCTCTGGTGGCAATGCGATCGTGCTGCGAACCCTGCTCGGACGGGAACCGCGATCGCTACAGCAGTACGTTCAGGAACTTGCAAATAGTAAAGCGGCTTCATAATGCCGTTCTATCAGCGTTAAAAGTGCAAATAGTGTGGTCGGCTATTCCTCAGATCCTACCGTTTTTGGGCTTATATCGTCGTCAAACGGAACAATTTTTGCCCTTTAGAAGATTGAAGCAATTACAGGAGAACCGACTCATGCAAAACACTCCCCAACAAATGAAAGCAATGGCGGTTGACGCGTTCGGTGGGCCTGACAAGCTGACGTTGCACACCTTACCCATACCTACGGTGGATGCAGGCGAAGTTTTGATTCGTGTTGAGGTTGCTGGAGGTAACATCTGGGATGCGCTGGAGCGCGAAGGCACGCTGATTTATAACGAAGCTCACTTTCCGCGCGTGCTGGGCAGCGACTGTGCAGGTACGATCGTTGCCATTGGCGATGGTGTCGAGCGGTTGGCGGTTGGCGATCGTGTTTACGCCCAAAGCTTTATGAACAACAAGGGCGGTAGCTACGCGCAATACGTCGTCGTCTCCGAAAAGACGGTCGCCCCGATACCCGCTAATCTCGATATGCTGATGGCAGGCGGACTACCGTGTGCTGGTGGGACGGCGCTCAGAAATTTGGAGGCGCTAGAGACGGGCAACGAAACCAAATTGATGCTGTGGGGCGCGAGCGGTAGCGTCGGTCACGTTGCACTGCAACTCGCCAAGCGCATGGGCGCGAGTGTGTTCGCGATCGCATCGGGTGCTGATGGCGTGGCGTTGGCTCAGCAGTTGGGTGCCGATGAAGCGGTAGACGGACACAGCGACGACATTATGCAACGCGCTCGTGCCTTTGCACCCGATGGTTTCGATACCGCGCTGGTGCTAGTGGGCGGCGACTCCGTTCAGTCTACCCTGAGTCTGGTGCGTCAGGGCGGGATCATCTCCTTTCCTAACGGCGTGATGCCTGAACCCAAAGCGCCTGACGGGGTGGAACTCAAGCAGGCAGATGGCTTTGCCGATCCGATGTTATTAGATGAACTTAACCGACTGGTGAGCATCAATGAGTTTCAAGTTCACATCGCGCAGACGTTTTCGCTTGAAGAAGCCGCACAAGCGCAGGAAGCAATGAAACAGCATTATTTGGGCAAAATTGTGTTGCGCGTTAGCGGCGAATAGACACTGATTGAATGTTCAGCTTTTGCAACCACTCTACTCTCAATAAACCCTGTGCCCGAATGTTAGCAGTGATTGAGTATGCAAGCACCTACTGCACTGTTTTTGTTTTGCGACAGTGTCGATCGCGCTCGATATACTTTGCCAGGGCATAATTTTTTGTTTTTAAGCGGGGTGCAGGGGTGGAACCCCTGGCTGGGAGCGAAGCCCCCACTTCCCTCTAAACCAAAACCTATGGGCTGACGCAGTATAAACCGATAAGGAGTTAAAAAATGAATGAAACAATCGCAGTCACTCTAAAAATTAACGGCACGGTTCACAACGTGCAGATCGAGCCGCGCGTTAGTTTGCTCGATGCCCTACGCGACGTTGTCGGTTTGACTGGCACAAAAAAGGGTTGCAATCAGGGTGCCTGCGGAGCTTGCACGGTACTGGTTGACGGAATGCGGATCAATTCGTGTCTCGCGATCACCGTTCAGTACGCAGGTAAGCAAATCACCACGATCGAAGGCTTGGCGCACGCCAGCGAACTGCATCCGTTACAAGCTGCGTTCGTTGAACACGACGGGTTTCAGTGCGGCTACTGCACGCCTGGACAGATTTGTTCGGCAATCGGCATGCTCAGAGAATTTCAGAACAATCTACCAAGCGCGGTTTCGCCCGACATGAGCGGCACATATGAGTTTTCCGACGAGGAAATCAGAGAACGGATGAGCGGAAATTTGTGTCGCTGCGGCGCATACGTCGGCATTACGGAAGCGATTCACACGGCATTTGATGAGGCAGCACGATGAAAAATTTTACGTATCAAAAAGCTGAAAGCGTGGACGCAGCGGTCAACTTAATCGGTCAAAACGCGGGTGCGAAATTTTTGGGCGGCGGTACGAATCTGGTTGATTTGATGCGCGAAAACATCGAGCGATTAAACACGCTGGTGGATGTGACGCATCTACCAGCCAACATTGAAGAAACCGCCGACGGTGCAATTAGAATCGGTGCGGCGATGAAAAACACCGCGCTTGCCAATCACGAGTTGATCCGTGAGAAATTTCCGGTTCTCTCCCAAGCCATTCTCTTCGGTGCGTCAGGACAAATCAGAAACATGGCGACTGTCGGCGGCAATGTGTTGCAGCGGACGCGCTGCTATTATTTTTATGACGATACGGCGCGGTGCAACAAACGCGAACCCGGCGCGGGCTGTGACGCGATCGACGGTTTCAATCGCATTCATGCCGTTTTGGGTACGTCTGATGCCTGTATTGCCACGCACCCGTCGGATATGTGCGTGGCGCTGGCTGCACTTGACGCGCGGGTTTTGGTTCAGGGCGCAAACGGCAACCGCGCCATCGCGTTCAATGATTTTCATCGTCTTCCCGAAAACACGCCCCACATTGAGACCGAATTGCAGAACGGCGAATTGATTACGGCGATCGAAATTCCGCCAACCGATTTTGCCAAAAATTCGCTGTATCGAAAAGTGCGCGATCGAGCCAGTTATGCCTTCGCAGTGGTCAGCGTCGCGGCAGCTTTGGACGTTGAAAATAGTGCCATCAAGAACGTGCGAATCGCGCTGGGTGGTGTGGCGCATAAACCCTGGCGGGCGTTTGCGGCAGAAAGAGTGTTGCAAGGTTTGCCCGCAACCGAAGCGAATTTTCAGCGCGGGGCGGAAGCAGAATTAGAAACCGCGAGGGGATTCGCTCACAATCGTTTCAAAATTGAATTGACGAAACGGATGATGGTTAACGTGCTGAAGGAACTGGTGGAGGAATAAACCGATGAGCAAGATGCAGAAAATGATGGAAACCGTCATGCTGTATATGCCTGACGCAGCACCGGATCCGCTATCTCAAAGTCAGCGCGGTCACATTGGAAAACCTTTGAGCCGCGTGGACGGGCCATTGAAAGTCAAAGGCGAAGCTCTCTTTTCGGCGGAGTATCCCGTTGAAAATCCGGCTTATGCCGCGATCGTGTATAGTTCGATTGCCAAGGGAAAAATTACGAAAATTGACGGATCGAGTGCCGAAAAAGCGAGTGGCGTTTTAGCAATCATCACGCACGAAAATGCGCCAAACGTCAAAAATCCGCCAGTGTTTATGTCGGGTGGTGTAGCAGCAAGCGATCTGCCGATATTACAGGACGCAACTGTGCATTGGAACGGTCAGCCAATCGCCGTCATCGTTGCTGAAACGCAGGATCAGGCGGAAGCAGCCGCCCAACTCGTTCAAGTCGAATATGAAACGGCAGCAGCAGACGTTTCGTTTGATACTTTAAAACAGATTGCCACACCGCCCGCAAATATTCTTGGTGAGCCGTCTGAACTCAAAAGCGGCGACGCGGAAACCGCGATCGAGGCAGCAGAGTTTAAGGTTAACAATCTTTATCGCACGCCGCGCTACAACCACAATGCGATCGAGCCGCATGCGACTGTTGCCGTCTGGCATGATGATCAACGGTTAACTGTTTTCGACAGTACGCAATCGATTCACAACTTAAGCCATACGCTCGCCGAGATGTTCGGCATGGAGCCCGAAGCCGTACGGGTCATCGCGCCGTTTGTCGGCGGCGGTTTCGGCGGCAAAGGCACGATGTGGTGGAATACGCCACTTTGCGCAATGGCGGCGAAAGTTGTCAGTCGTCCGGTGAAGCTATCTGTTTCACGGGAAGGTATTTTTCGCCTTGTCGGCGGGCGCACACCGTCTGAACAGCGCGTTGCGCTCGGCGCAGGCAAAGACGGAAAACTCACGGCGCTGATTCACAGCGGCATCACTGCCACAACGACCCACAACAATTTTCCCGAACAGTTCACCTTTCCGGCGCGACATCTTTACGCGGCGGAAAATTTTTACATTGGACAGAAAGTCGTCAATCTTGACACCGTAGCGAACACGTTTATGCGTGCGCCGGGTGAATCAATTGGCACGTTCGCGTTGGAGTCGGCGATCGACGAACTTGCTGATGTGCTAAACATTGATCCGATCGAACTCCGACGCATTAACGAACCAGCCCAAGACCCGACCAGAAACACGGAATTTTCGATGCGAAACTTGACGGAAGCCTACCGGCGTGGGGCAGAGAAATTCGGTTGGCAGCACCAGGCACCCCGTTCCCAACGCGACGGTAAATGGCTCGTCGGGCAGGGTGTGGCAACGGCTTATTATCCGTATTACCGTTTCGTTTCGACCGCTCGTGTGCGAATTTCTGCCGATGGCACGGCAGTCGTTCAAACTTCGGCGCAGGAGATGGGGATGGGAACGGCGACGGTGCAGATTCAACACGCGGCGGAGCGGTTAGGGTTGCCGATTGATTGCGTGTCATTTGCATACGGCGATTCAAACTTACCGCCCGCACCGCTTGCTGGCGGCTCGAATCAAACTTCCAGTAACGTGGCGGCGATCGCCGCGACGATCGAAAAGGCGTTGCGGGAACTGCTCGCGATCGCCGGAGACGATTCACCACTCGCGGGTCTAAACTATGAAGACATTGAGGTACACGATGCCGGAATCTTCAGTCGGGCAAACCCGTTAAAAGGCGAAACTTACGCATCAATTTTGCAAAGAGTTGGTCAGGAATCCGTTGAGGCGGAGGCAACATCGGACAAACCTTCGGAGATGCAAGACTATTCGATGGGTTCATATGGCGCACAGTTCTGTGAAGTCCGCGTCAATCCTGAGTCCGGGGAAGTCCGCGTTTCACGCTGGTTGGGGTCATTCGACTGTGGCAAAATTCTGAATCCGAAAACGGCGACCAGTCAGTTTCGCGGCGGTATCACGATGGGCATCGGCATGGCTCTCACCGAAGAGACATTATTTGACGAGCGAACGGGGCGAATCATGAACGCTTCACTCGCCGAATATCACGTTCCGGTGCATCTGGATGTGCCGCCGATCGAAATTATTTACAACGACATTCCCGACGAACACGCTCCATCAGGCGTACACGGTATTGGCGAAATTGGCATCACGGGCGTGGCAGCCGCGATCGCCAATGCGGTGTTTAACGCAACCGGCAAACGCATTCGTGACCTGCCAATTACGTTGGATAAATTGCTCTAACCTTCACGGTTTGCCTGATTATGAACGATCTACAAGCGATTTTAGAAGCGTTTCAAGTTACCCGCCAGCGCGGCGAACCCGCGTTTTTGGTTACGGTTGTTCAAACTCAAGGCTCCACCTATCGCCGTCCCGGTGCCCGGATGCTGATTACAGCCTCAGACGAAACAATCGGTATGGTGAGTGGGGGTTGCCTAGAGCAAGACATTCTGGAGCACACGCGGCAGATGTCAGGGGGTGAAGCGATCGTGGTTACCTATGACAGCACAACTGAAGATGAGGATATTCTCTGGGGCTTCGGACTGGGCTGCAACGGTGTTGTACAAGTTTTGGTCGAATCTTTGCTGCCTGATGCTTGCAATCCACTCACCGTCTTAGCAGACTGCTGGCGCGATCGCGCTCCTGCTGTGTTAGCCAGTATCTTTCAAGCTGAAGCCTCCCTCTCAGAAACCTCCGTCAAGCAGGGGGCTTGTCTCGCCTTGACACCCGACAAACTGATCGTGTTTGATCAACACCACGCTGATTTCATCACCAAAATCGCGGCGGATGCTCAAGCCGTTCTGCATTGGCAGCAGTCCACCCTCAAATCCTACGATCTGGCAACGGGAACCGTGCAGGTTTTCCTGGAGTTTGTTCCCTCTCCGACTGTCCTGATGATTTTTGGAGCGGGTCAGGATGCTATTCCAGTGGCTCAGATGGCAAAATCTCTCGGCTGGCAAATCACTGTCGCCGACTGCCGTGCCAATCTAGCCAGTTACGATCGCTTTGCTGTAGCAGATCAGGTAGTTTTAACGCGACGGGAAAGGCTACCGCAACTTTATCCGCTTACCGATCAGTTGAGTGCAGCAGTTGTGATGACACACAACTATCTCGATGATCTAGAAGTGTTAAGAACAGTACTACCCACTGCTGTCCCTTATGTCGGCATCTTAGGACCGAAACGGCGAACCGAACGACTCTTGCAGGAGCTACAAACTACAGAAACCTATAGCAACACTCAGCTAGCAAAACTCCACGCGCCGATCGGGCTCGACATCGGTGCAGAGACACCAGCTGCGATCGCTGTCTCAATCGTGGCGGAGATTCAAGCCGTTTTAGCCCACCGAACCAGTGGATTTTTGAAACATAGCGCTATGCCAATTCATCAATAATATTTTCCTTTTCCTGGAGTAACGAAAGAGAGCTAAGTTGTCAAAGATAGATTGATTTGCCGTGCCTTTAAAGCCATAGCTGCGATCGAATCATGCGAGATGAGAATCAAAGCCCTCCCTTGCTCTGTAAACTGCTGAAGCACTTGCAGCATCAACGCTAAGGATTGCGGATTAAATAGCTTCAACAAGTGAGGTTTTCGTAGGGGGCGCACGGCTGTGTGCCCGCACCTAAGATCACACTTTAATTAAGCCTCAGCCCTAAGAGTGGGGATCTTGTCCGACTGTAATTTCGTCGAGTAAGCAGACTTGTGGCTGTCTAGCTAACACGGCTTTTAGCGCCAGCCGTCGTAAAAATATTTCCTTTCCATTAATCTGGAGTGGGCTGCCAGTGGAAGCTCAACAATTGGCGTTAATTTGCCACAGTACAGACGCGCCTCTTCCTCGCGGGTTCACGCACTGGTCAGTCTACGGCATCCCACCTACAATGAATAGCTTGCTGAAGCAGATGGCAGTCAGCTTACAGAAGGTATGAACAATATGGATCAGCCCGAATATGCAGGACTAGCACCATCAAAATGGCACGGACTTCACCATTACTATTTCTGGCTGTATGCACTGGATCAAGAACTTGATCTCAAACCCGGTTTGAATCGTGAGCAACTCCTCGACTCGATCGCACATCATGTCATCGAATAGGCGAAACTCGTTGGAATTTATGAGCGTTGCTCTGTATTCAGGAACACCTCTCTATCGGAAAGAAACATTCAAATTCACTTAAAATCCTTCAATCTGTAGCTAGATGTCTATGGCTCAAGTAACCGCTCACACTTACAGCAGTAGAATTCCAAAACAGTAGTCGATGAATATTAACAGGCGCAATTTATTGAAGGTTGCTTCAGCCACAGGGATGGCAGCGATCGGAGTGGCAGCGACAGAAGGATACTCAATGTTTTCTCAACCAACTGCCCAAGCTCAAACTCGACTAACTTCATCCCAAACAAGAGACAATATGCTCTATCGGACGTTGGGACGCACTGGAGAAAAAGTCTCCATCATTGGTTTAGGCGGATACCACATCGGCAAGATCAAAGAAGAACAAGAGAGTATTCGATTAATTCGTAGTGCGATTGATCGCGGCATTAATTTCATGGATAACTCTTGGGATTATCATAACGGACGTAGCCATCGCTGGATGGGTGCAGCCCTCAAGGGTGGCTATCGACAAAAAGTTTTCCTGATGACAAAGCTTGATGGTCGCACCAAAGCCGCAGCAAAGCAGCAAATCGATGAGGCACTGAAAGATTTGCAGGTGGATCACATCGACCTGGTGCAACATCATGAAATTCTCCGCTACGAAGACCCAGATCGCGTCTTTGCTCCAGGTGGCTCGATGGAAGCAGTAGTTGAGGCTCAGAAGGCAGGTAAAATTCGCTATGTCGGGTTTACAGGACACAAACATCCTCAAATTCATTTGCGAATGCTGGAGGCCGCAGCACAGCAAGGTTTTCAGTTTGATACGGTGCAAATGCCTCTAAATGTAATGGATGCCCATTTCAGAAGCTTTGAGCACCAAGTCTTGCCAGTCCTTGTGAAACAGCAAATTGGGGTACTGGGAATGAAATCGATCGGGGAGGCGTACATCCTTCGTAGTAACACGGTCAGCGCGATCGAATGCTTGCACTACACAATGAATTTGCCAACCTCTGTTGTAATAACAGGCATCGACAGTATGGAGATTCTCGATCAAGCGTTTGAAGCTGTTCGGACATTTCAGCCGATGACTCAAACTCAAGTTGCTGCCCTTCTCAGTCGTACTCGTACAGCGGCGGAACAAGGACTGTATGAACGGTACAAAACAACAACCCAAAATGATTCAACTGCCCAGAATCCAGCCTGGTTAGGCTAAATCTATGCATTTGCTTCCAGAGTACCAGTAGTCATGGAAAGACAGGTAGTCTTAAACAAGCAAGGATGCATGATAGTCGTAGACAAAGTACCACATTGCACCAACATGATTTTCTAACTGCTTGGCAACGATGAAGTCTTGCTCACACATCGGAATCCTCGCTGACGTAAGGTGCAATTAAAGTGCTCAAGCTAGCTGGTTTGACCACTTTCCTTGCCGACATTCTGCTGCCGCTTGCCTTAGCCTTAAAGCTCGAAACTCCGACTTTAGAACACAGAACGTCAAACTCGGAACACGGAACGCCGACCTCTCATACCAATTTGAATTGAAAATGCGACACATCCTGTAGGGGCAAGGCATTGCCTTGCCCCTACCCACCGATTGATCTGTAGCTGTCATTCTTTAAATCGGTATCACCCTGAAACGCCACAGTTTCTAGATAGCAATCGGGTTTCTCCGAGAAACTTTCTCCAAGAAACCCGACTGCTTGTAAGGGCAATTTACGCTGCCGCAGGTGCAGGCATAATGTCCTGGCAGTAGGTTTCGTACACGCCATCCAGAAATTGCCAGAGTGCGTCTGCCGCTTTTTCAGCCACCGTAAGCACTTCGGCTTGTTTCTCAGGGGTAGCGGCGTATTGCTCAATGAGTTTCTGTGAGGTTGCTGTATGCCACACATCTGCCTGCTGATGCACGGTGAAGAAGTGGTAGTCTTCTGGGTTAGTCATGCCGTAGAACTGCTTCAGCCCATCCACCTTAACGGCTGCAATGTCAGGAATTTGCGATTCATACGCATACAGTGCGGCTAACCCAGCATAGAACGGTGAGTTCAGGCAAAGGTGGCGAAAGGTATCAACAAGATTAGTCGTGGTTGCCAAGGCGATGGGTGCGGCTAGCTCAGCTTCCGTTGCGCCCAGTGCTTCTGCAAAGCGCTTCCAGAGGGCAGGGTGGTTGGTTTCACCCCGTTCTTCTTCGATCAGGTTTTCGAGAATTTCTTGCCGTACACCGATCGCATTCTCCACATGCAGCGTGTTGAAATGCACCGCGCTCAAATAGGTTGGAAACGCCAGTACATTCTGAAAATACTGGATCGCATAGTGCTTCAGATGAGTACGGGTGAGCTTCCCTTCTGTCCAGGCAATGTAGAAGGGGTGAGTTAAGAGATGCTTGCGATCGACAATCGCGTTCAAGTCTTCGTGCAATGCCATATAGCCTTCACCAGATGAAACTTTATGACAGGAGTTTACCTCACTCAGCCGCCATTTTGAGCCAACCAAATACCTGATTCGCCGTAAGCTCCAGTGGTAATCCATTTCGGTACGGACAGACGATCGCTCCCTTGTAAAAGCTTTGGTTGCTGATTGGGTTGAAACGTCATGATGAACTATTTCACTTCCAAACGAATTTCTTGCAAAATTTGGGCGACTTCAGTTTCTGAATGGTGATGCCGTGCCAGCACTTTTGCGGTCGAGTCCAGCACTTGATTTGCAAACAATTGGCTCAAGTCTTGGCGCAGACACTTGCCAATATAGAGCTTCAGTAACGCATCTAAAGATATGTCTCGCTGATCTGCCACTTTCTGGAGCGATGCTAACGTGTCTTTAGGAATCTGTATCGAAACCGTTTCAGATTCTCGTGGACGAACTGTTAACTCCAGGGTCTCTTCCCGCTCTTGGTCTTCATTGAGATTGCTCATATAACCTCCGCTCAGTGCGGGTAGTAAGACGGGCTGCTATCATTCTAATGCTTGCACCACGCTCAATGTGAACAACGAGAAGTAAACGCTCTGCGATAGAGTACCCGATGACAAATCCTCTTTCTTCTCGACTTGCTGAAGCATCACCAATCACGTGGAATGGATCGAGAAAGACCTCTGCTGCTTACTCAAAGGTTACTCCGTGCTTTTCGATATTGCTACGAGCTTTGTTCTCATCCCATTCAAACTCTAGCACCTCTAACCGATAGCCAATTTGCATATCTCGGCTCTTTCACTGCTCTAGCTGGTCTAAGCTACAATCGTCAACTGCGATCGCACCTTTTCAACCCACTCATTTACATCATCCGTGTTGAGGCGATAGCTCAGGGGGTGAGCGATTAACCGGGCAGTGGTTTCAAACAGGATATCGGTTTCGATTAAGCCGTTTTCGCGGAGGGTGGTGCCAGTGGCGACGAGATCAACGATCGCTTCTGACATCCCAGTGATAGGACCCAACTCCACCGAACCGTAGAGCGGCACAATCTCTACAGGCAAATCCAGACTATCAAAATACTCGCGAGCGCAGTGGACAAACTTGGATGCGACGCGTCCATAAAGAGGCAGTTCCAGTGCCGATCGATAAGGGCTAGTCTGCTTTACAGCCACCGACATGCGGCATTTGCCAAAGCCCAAATCTGCTAGATGCGCGACGGGTGGGCACTTCTCACGCAGCACATCGTAGCCAATAATACCCAGTTGCGCTTGCCCATATTCCACATAGACTGGCACATCATAATTGCGTACCAGCAAGGCTTTCGCCGTCCCGGTTGGGTCAGTAATTTGCAGCAAGCGATTGGATGAGTCGAGAAACGCGCTAAAGTCCAGCCCGACAGACTTTAGCAGTCGGATGCTGTCGGAGAGAAGTGCGCCTTTGGGCAGTGCAACGGTAATCATAAAAAGCGTTCAACGGTCAGCAGTCAGCACGATAATAATAGCTGAAAGCTGAAAGCAGATGCTTAGGCGCAATGATGGCAGACTCAATCATTCATGAAACGTGTGCAGTGACATAGTTAGTCAACGGTCAGTGTCAAACTAAAAGCTAACTGCTGACCGCTAAAAGCTGACCGCTGAAAGCTAAACCAAAGTAAGTTCACCAATCAAACGAGATCGCTCTATGCGAATTCTTTTAGTAGATGACGAAGCGGAAATGGCAGATCCGTTAAGCCTTTTGTTAACACGTGAAGGCTATACGGTGGATGTGGCGTATGATGGCGATCGCGGCAATCAGCTAGCGCAACAGTCACACTACGATCTGTTGATTTTGGATTGGATGATGCCTCGTTATTCTGGACTGGAGATTTGCCAGCAGGTGCGATCGCGCGGTGACACCACACCCGTTCTGTTTCTCACGGCGAAGGATACGGTAGACGATCGGGTGCAGGGGTTAGATGCTGGCGCGGATGATTACATGATCAAACCGTTTGAACTACGAGAACTGCTGGCGAGAGTGCGCGCCTTGTTACGTCGTCCTCCGACGCTGGAACCTGTTACGCCTATCCAACGGTTGCGCGTGGATGATCTGGAACTCGACCTCAGCAATCAGCTTGCCTATCGACAGGGACGGGCGATCGAGCTTTCCGAAAAGGAAACGCAACTGCTGGAATATTTGATGCGGCATCCTAACCAAATTCTGACTCACGAGCAAATGCATCAGTACCTCTGGGGAGACACCGAAAAACCAACCAGCAATGCTCTGGCAGCTCAGGTGCGGCTACTGCGCCGTAAAATTGAGGCCGAAGGTGACCCCCCATTAATTAACACGGTGTATGGGAAGGGATACCGCTTTGGCTTTCCGACAGAATAGGGGCAGGGCATTGCTATGTCCTAACCCAATGATTCTTCCGTCTTGATGGTTGTTGTGCTCGATCAGTGCGATCGGCGCTTGACGAAGCTAGGGGCTGTCATCAATGACTCATACACATAAAGTGTAGCAAGGGTTTCAGCCCCTAGCCTGGTTTATAAGGACGGGCGCGTTAAGGCTGAGACCTCAAGGTTTAATCCCTTGCGCCATCTGCTTCTGGAATCGCCAACGGGTTGGGTGTACTTGAAGGATTGGGTACAGTTGGAGAGCTACTTGGTGAGGCGATCGGCGACGGTTGCACATTTGTAGAACGACCGGGCACGCCTGTCAACGAGCCAGCCGATGGTTGGGGGGTGGGTCTGGTTGGGATTGCTTGAGGTGGTTGGCTGGTGGGCGATCGCGATGAAGGAACTGTCTGAGGGCTAGACGTAGACGTTGGCGTTGTCTCGTCATCATCGTCATCAGGATCTGGTCGTGCCGTCGATCGTGGCACAAGACGGGAAGGCGCTGGATTAAGCGGTTTTTTACCACACAACTGACGAAGATCTCTGACCTGTCCATTCTCTAGCTGGATGTAACACACGGGCACAGAGGTATTGGGCAGAGCCTCACGGGTATTTTGTGGCGGAAGCTGACTGATGCGATCGGGCAATGACTGACCATGCACCATGACAGCCGTGAGTGGAATCGCGACTGCAATCAGCATGATGCGAGAGGAGAACCTGCATGGCATATGCACACCAAAAGGGAAGGAGCTGGTTGACTGACAAATCTTTCCGCAGTTACTTGTCCTGCCCGGTACTGAACGTGCGGACTAAGAGAACGAAGTCCCCTCAAGAACGTCCTCAAGCAATGGAGTGGTTAGCATGGCGCTGAAACGGTTCAAATGTCGATCGCTGGTGGCCTTTCTATTCCCGGCTTTGCTATGTCCGGTGCTTTAAACATGTCTTGTCATGCTAACAGGGAAACGATTAACAGCAGCGCGGGTTATTCAGCGATCGCATGCTTTTTGCGCGTTCATCTCCTCAATAGGGCTGCGCTTGCATCAGCCGTGTCGCCGCTACTTCCCTGGCAAGAAAGGCTTTACGCAAGGTTAACTAGGGCTTATTAGTGTGTTAACTAAATGGCTGATACTCTGACCAAGTGTGTATTCATTCACCTGGTCGAGGCGATGATGGTCGATTCACCACAGCGTGATGCTACCCGGTTTGTTGCGTTAGCAGTCAGCATTCTGGCTATAGTCATTTGCTTGGTCTATGGCAACTGTTGGATGCTTGCTTAGTGTATATGTGGGCAAGTGTTAGTAGGGGCGATCGCGCTTCGGTCTACAACGCTGTCACTACAAGGCATCTGATTAAAAGCATCCACCTGGCTAATGTTTACTGAGACAACGTTCACTGATTTAACGGCTGGCATGGCTGCGAGTAGAGATTAAAAACAATCAGGATGAGGGCACATTGTTTCGATCCATCCTGCCACTCAGTAAAGCTCCTATTTTCACCTGTCATTCTGCGCAAGATGAGCTTTTGCGCTTTTTTGCCTTGGGGCAATATGTCTCTTCAACGCACATCGATCACTTCAATTTCCCATTTGTGAGAACCTAATCTATGAGAAGACGACGTTTGCATCTTCCGCGCTGGAGCTTTGCTGCTCTGGCGATTCTCATTGTTGCTGCCATGAGCGCTTTTAGTGCCACATCAACCGTCTCCCAAACGCCTCAGCGTAACGCCATCATTTTTATTGCAGATGGGTTACGCCCCAGTTCGGTCAATGAAAAAGATGCCCCAACGCTTTTGAGCGTCCGCCAAGAAGGGGTTCATTTTATAAACAGTCATTCGCTCTTTCCCACATTTACGACTGCAAATGCATCTGCGATCGCCACGGGGCATTATCTGGGAGATACAGGCGATTTCAGTAACACCATTTTTTCAGACTTTCCTGTACCCAATAGTGCAGGCACCATTACGCCCTTCCTCGAAAATGATGCGGTGCTGGCTGATGTGAACGATCGCTTCAACCAAAACTATTTGAATGAGGAAACGCTTCTAGCGCTGGCACGAAAAGCAGGCTACAGCACGGCGGCGATCGGTAAACTGGGGCCAGTTGCCATTCAAGATGTCACCCAGGTGAATCGAGTCAATGGCGTGGTGCCCATTCCCCAAACGGTGATTGTGGATGACTCAACAGGCAAAACAGGCGGTATTCCGCTACCGACTGATGTTACCGCCGTGCTGACGAGCGATGCCTACTTCACCAATACTTACGTACCGACCTACACAGCAGCATCGACGATCGCCCCGGCGCGGACAAACGGTGCGCCTGCCTGCACGTCGCCTGGTGTACCAGCACAATGTCGCGACAGTAACGGCTTTTCGGGCAATAACACGACTCCAGGTACCGACCAGCCCAATACCTTTCAGCAAAAGTATTTTGTGGATGTGCTGACCAGAGCCGTTTTACCGACGTTTAAAAATCGCGGCAAGCCGTTTGTGGCTGTGTACTGGTCACGTGACCCCGATGGTACGCAGCATAATCAGGGAGACAGCCTGGGCAGCCTTTTGCCCGGCATCAATGGCCCCACCGCAAGAGCCGCCGTTAAGAACGCCGATGCAAACTTGAAGCAAATTCTCGAAACGCTCAAGCAATTGAGACTGGATCAAACAACGGATGTGGTGATCACTGCCGATCATGGGTTTTCGACGATTAGCAAATCTGTTGTGAGCCGATCGGGTACGTTCACCAAAAGCTATGCTGCTACGCAAACGTATAGCGGTGTGAACACAGGCTTTCTACCAGTCGGCTTTGTGGCGATCGACCTTGCTCACTTCTTGAACTTACCGCTGTATGATGCCGACACGCCGATCGTGCCTCTTGATAGCACGGGCAATGTCACCTATGCGACAGTGAAGCCCGGTGAACCTGTAACGCCGACCCAGTTGCAATTTCCTAGAAACGGTGATGGGGTCATTGGCGGTGGTGGACAGGTGATCAATGGCAAAACAGATGCTAGTGTGGTCGTGGCTGCGAACGGTGGGTCTGACCTCATCTACCTGCCAAGTGGAAATCCCACTCAAGCAAATGGCAAAACCCTGATTGAAAATTTGGTGGATTTCTTGTCCAGCCAAGATTACATCAGCGGTATTTTTGCCGATGACACATTTGGTAACATCCCTGGTGCCTTGCCGTTGAGCGCCATTAACCTGAAGGGAACTGCGCTCACGCCGACTCCAGCACTGGCGATTAACTTTAGAACCTTCTCAGTAAGTCTGGCGAATCCACTCAAAACGGGTGTAGAAATTGCCGATTCGGGGTTGCAACAGGGGCAGGGAATGCATGGGAGCTTTAGCCGTTCTGATACTTATAACAACATGGCTGCGATCGGCCCTGACTTTAAGAGCCACTTTACAGACTTGTTGCCTGTCAGCAATGTGGATCTACCGCTGACGATCGCTAAAATCCTTAACCTGACCGTGCCCAGTACAAGTACACTTCAGGGACGTGTACTGTCAGAAGCCCTGGCTGGCGGTTCCAATAAGCGCCCAGACGGCGTCAAAACGGTACGGTCTGCGAAAAATCCTGTCAGCAACCAGGAAACGATTCTGAACTATCAAGTCGTTGATAAAACTCGCTACTTTGATGCGGCGGGCTTTCATGGTCGCACCGTTGGACTGATTGATTAGGTCGATCGCCAATTGTGTAACCCACATTCCGCACTTCCAACTGGCACAAAAGGATTAAACCCCCTCAACACAGCAAGTCGTAGTGACGGCAAGCAGAACCGAAAAACTGGAGAATCCATTGGTGATCGTCGCTTAGAT
>JAESFU010000365.1_pt1 | contig 29759 bp, 27 predicted proteins | sample 9269461 | NCBI WGS metagenome assembly JAESFU01 (sample SAMN14502556, study PRJNA617107) | algae metagenome | isolation source: Stenomitos rutilans HA7619-LM2 and co-occurring heterotrophs from cave walls | place: USA: Waikapalae cave, Hawaii | collected 2009-07-28
AAACCGACGCGGAGCTTCTTATGCGGGTCTGAAGGAACTGGCGCGGGCTTGAATGAACCTGCAGCAGCGGTGAAGACGGGTTCGATCGCGCGGTGAGCTTCAAAGTGCTCGCGCGGTGAGATCGACGTGATGTAGTTCATCGCGTAGGGGAGCCAGACCGCCTTGTCGGGCGTCTGTGCAGCGACGGAGAGGACATCGCGGCCAATCGCCACTGCTTCTTCGACTTCGCCGGTGTTCATCAGCGCTTGGGCAAGCGCGATCTTGAGCTCGCGATCGGTCGGTGCGTGTCCGAGCCCTTCCCTGCAATGCGAAATGGCACGTGCGTGCTGGTCGAGCGCTGCGAGTGCATTGACCAGCGAGAGCCGCGTGTTGGCGTGCTTTGGGTAGCGGGCGATCACGTCCTCAAGGAGCGTGACTGCTTCTTCCCTCTTGTCGAGGCCAACGAGCGCGCTGGCGAGGGTTGACTGGAACTCGGGGTTATTGGGCATCGTGCGGGCAGCACGCTCTGCGTAGTAGTGGGCCTGCTGGTGCTGGCCCTGGATGATCCAGGTGACTGCCATGGCGTTGTTGAGCCATGGCTCGGTGGGGTCCTTCTGTAGAACGCGGAGGAGCGTGGACCGGGCCAGCTCAGCCTTTCCTGCAGCGATCAGGGTCTGGACCTGCCTCAATGTTGGCTCGTGGCGCGACATGCGGTGCGAGTGTATCGGGCCTCGTGGACGCCCCTTAAAGCCTGTTTCCAAGGCTCCAGAGGGGTGTCTGGGAGCGCGAGGGGTGGGGGAGAGTGAAACTGGGGGAGTTCAGGACGGGGGTGTTAAGTGAGGCAAAGGTCGTGCCGATACCGAGTGTGCACACGGGCGGCGGGCACTGATCGCCCCCTGTCGGCCATGGACGGCCGCCACCCGCGACGTGTGCATCAACGTGCGGGAGTTCTTCCCGCCGTCTTGTGAGAGGTTGCCCGCAAGGGCATGCATGGAACCCAACGGCACGTCAGCAGACTGGTCGATCAAGGACGTCTTCACCACCGGTGAAGCGGCCGAGATCTGCAGGGTCAGTCAGCAGACGATCATCCGCTGCTTTGACTCTGGTCGCCTGACTGGCTTTAGGGTCCCGGGTTCCAAGTTCCGCCGCATCCCGCGTGATGAATTGATCCGCTTCATGCGTGCAAACAACATCCCCACCGAGATCATCGGTGGGGGACCTGCATGCAGGATGCTGATTGTCTCGGGCGGGATCCGGCTCCAGGAGCAGATCCGTGCAGCGATCGACGCGGACGCAGCGATGCGGGATCGCGTGGATCTTCTCACCGCGACCAGCGCGCTCGAAGCAGGTCTTGAGATCGCGACCAAGTCGCCCTCCGTGATCTGCATCGCGGGCGATGTTCCTGGGATGGATCTTTCGGTCGCGACGCGCATGCTCTCTGCACGTCCTGATCGTCCCGACGTGGTGTGCATCACTGCGTCGATGCCCGAGTCGTCTGCAGGGAGCCTTCGCGGCGCCGGTGCAGCGCTCGTGACGGGCCCGATCGACCGATCTGATTCGGTCGTCGCTGCGGTGCTGTCTGCCGTTCGCGGCAGGCTGACGCAGAGTGGCCAGTAATTCCCAACTCGGGATTCTCATTCACAATCGAGTAGAGATTTGTAGACACAGGCCAGAGGCCTGTGCCACGAGCATTTGTAGTTGAACTACTTCAGTCGCGTTCAATCACGGCGTGACAGTGGGGCCGAGAACGCGCACGTTGTGCACATCAGAGGCTTCTTGCAGGTTGAAAATGCCCCAATCATGCGGGTGTTCACGCCCGGTGATGAGAAGTCCACCCCAACCTTGCATTGAACGCTCAAAAGACTCTCCCAGAACGCCGACTTGGGAGAAAGGTCGTAACCGCACCGGGAATGTTCTCCCTGTCGGAGCGAATGACGGCGAGTACCCATGGCACGCAAGCGCAAGACCAAAGGTAATGATCAGTCCGACCAGAACCCATCCGCGTCTGTCGGGCGTGCACGCCAGGACGACGTGGAGAACACCGCAGTGGATCCGATCCCGGTCCGCCCGCGCGTGCTGGTCGTCATCGGTTCGCCCGAGCTTCGCGAGATCATCTCCGGCCACCTTGATGCAGGTGAGTTTGAGTGCTGCCTGACCGACACGGTCGGCGATGCGATGCGTCGCGTCCGTGCCTCGACCTTTGACGCCATGGTCGTCCAGACCCGGCTCAACGATGGATCGGGTGCGGACCTGATCAAGCGCGTCTCTGAGAACCACCCTGCCCTCTGCAGCATACTCGTCACCGACCGCCCGACGCTCGATGACGCCTCGCTCGCCCTTCGGAGCGGCGCTGCAGACCTCCTGACCGGCGGCATGAGCTCGTCAGAGTTCATTGACCGGATCGCCGACGCGCTTCGGAGGATGTCTGCAGTGCGTGAGCGCGAGGACCGCATCCGCAAGCTCCGCAAGGCCTGCAAGGAACTGAACAACGCACGCCAGGTTGTTTCGAGCCAGGTCGGTTCGCTCTGCGATGACCTCGCGGCTGCGTATCAGGACCTCACCGATCGCGTCGCCAGTGCAGCGGCGACCGCAGAGTTCAACAGCCTGGTTCGCCAGGAGCTCGATCTTGAGAGCCTTCTGCGTGTCGTGCTTGAGTATGTGCTGGCCAAGGCAGGCCCGACCAACGCGGCGATCTTCCTCCCTGCAGCGAGCGGCGACTTCACGCTCGGTGCGTACATCAACTACGACGGCCCCAAGGACTCTGCAGAAACGCTGCTTGAACACCTGTCGTGCACGATCGCGCCGCGGCTCGAGAACCAGACCCGCGTTCTGCACATCAGCGGCAGGCAGGCGATGCTCGATCACCTCGGCCCCGAGTCTGATTGGATCGACGATTCCGAAGTGGTGGCGTTCAGCTGCCACGAGCAGGGCGAGTGCCTCGCGGTGGTTCTGATCCACCGGAGCGTCCGGACGCCGTTCCCGGAATCGTTTACAAAGCTCCTGCCGTCGATCAACGAGTCGTTCGGCAAGCAGCTCTCGCGGATCATCCACGTCCACCATCGCCATCTCCCCAAGGACAAGTGGGGCCTCAAGCCCGGCAGCCTCGGCGAGGATCCGGATATCGATCTGGCGGCGTAAAGGCATCGAAACAGCCACGGATCAACACGGATTGACACAGATCTGAATGAAGAGGGTGTCAGTGCAGTGCATGCTGCATTTGCTTGGCCTTTCCTCGGATCGGTGTTCATCCGTGCGATCCGTGGCTGTTTTTGTGTTCGTGTGGCGGGTGAGGTAAAGACTTTCCGTGGGCGCGAGCATTTCCGCACCATGCAGATGGCGTGAAATGTTGCTTCCCCGGACGGGCTTCCTATCCTCAAGCCCGTTATGACTACGAATTCCCCGCTGAACGTTGCACGACCCTGACGCCCTCCGTCACCGTCGCGTTCACCAACCGCGCCAAGAAGATGCGTGAAGAGGGCCTCGACGTCCTCGGCTTCGCTGCAGGCGAGCCGGATTTCGATACCCCCGACGTGATCAAGCAGGCCGCGATCGATTCGCTCAAAGCGGGTAATACCAAGTACATGCCGACCCTTGGCGACACTGCTTCGCGCAAGGCGATCTCCAAGAAGTTCATCGAAGAGAACGGCATCGTCGGCTGCACGCCCGAGCACGTCGCGATCTCTGCAGGTGGCAAGCACTCGCTGTTCGTCGCGTGCCACTGCATTCTCGACCAGGCCAAGCCCGGCGAGCCTCAGCAGGAAGTGCTCCTCCCCGTCCCGACGTGGGTGAGCTACGCACCGATCGCGGAGCTTGCAGGTGGCAAGGTCGTTGAGATTCCCACGACGGTTGAATCGGGCTTCCGCATCAACCCCGAGCAGCTCCGCAAGGCGATCACGCCCAACTCGCGTCTGCTCATCCTCAACTCGCCCAGCAACCCCTGCGGCACGATGTACACGCCCGATGACCTCCGCGCGATCGGCAAGGTCGTTGCAGAGGCAGTGAAGACGATCGCACCCAACCTCCTCGTGATCTCGGATGAGATCTACGAGAAGATCGTTTTCGGCGGGATCGAACACTTCTCGATCGGCTCGATGCCCGAGATCGCAGACCGCGTGATCACGATCAACGGCCTTTCAAAGGCGTACTCGATGACCGGCTGGCGCGTCGGATACACCGCAACCAGCGGCGAGTTTGGCCTGAAGTTCACCAAGGCGATGGGCACGCTCCAAGGCCAGATGTCGACGAACATCACGTCGTTCATCTATGCCTCGATCCCCGTTGCGCTGACCAAGTGTGCTGCAGAGGTCGAGAAGATGCGGCTCGCGTTCGCGGAGCGCGGCGAACTGATCAACGCACGCCTCTCGAGGATCCCCGGCGTCCGCAACGTCAAGGCGACGGGCGCGTTCTACGCCTTCCCTGATGTCTCTGCACACTTTGGCAAGACGACCAAGGGCGGGAAGAAGATCGGTTCTGCCCTCGACTTCTGCGAAACGCTCCTTGCAGAGAACCTTGTCGCGCTCGTCCCCGGCGAAGACTTCGGCGGCTGCGGCAAGAACCACATCCGCCTCTCCTTTGCGTGCTCCAACGAGCACATCAACAAGGGGATGGACAGGCTGGCACAGTTTGTTGCGGATCTGAAGTGATGTGAAGCCTGATCACCTGCTGCAATCCATGCACGCGATTCGCTCCGGCGAATCGCGTTTTTCATTTACGTGGATTGGATTGCAGGCTGCGTGCCGCACTCGGGGCATGGTGCGTCAGCGGTAAGACCTGCACGCGGGTACCCGCACTTTGTGCAACCGTTCTTCCGTGAGCGAATCAGTTGCATCAGCAGGCGAGGGAGCAGCATCAGGCATGCAAACACAAGCCCATTGCAGATCAATCCTCCCCACAACGGGCTGATGGGTATCGGTAGCTGGCCAACCCATGGATCGATGCTGTAGTTCGGTGCGTTGCTGACTGCGACGGGCGGAAGCCATGCAGGAGGGAGGTATGCACGGAGATCGCCGTGCCACCGCGGATCTTCAATGGTCCAGATCGCACGTGCACACCGGAACGGGAGCCCTGCATCGAAAGTCTGTACGGTGATTGGTGCACCGATGTGAGCGGTCACGTGTGTTACGTAGCGAGCAATCGTGTGCGTAAATTTCGCAGTACGAGAGACGTCTTCAGAGACGTGGAGATGTCGGGGAGCAGGGTGATCGTGAAGCGTTGCATGTGTTCGTGCAATGCGTTCGATCTCCTTGCCCCATGCGAAATCTCCCTCGCTGATCGTGGTAGGTGCCTCCGTGAGGTCATTGAGAAATGCACCACTGGAGATGGAAATGCTGCGGATGCTGTTCCATGGAGCAGAATGCACGGAAGTCCACATTGATGCAGCGATCGCCAGGAGCATGCTCAAGGTCATGCCGATGATGAGCCAGATGAAGAATCGGAGCATGTGGAGGCGCGGACGGATCACGCTGTCAGCGTATCGAAGCAGGTGCGGAGGCGGAAGGGTCTTGCTTGCGAGATGATCCTGGAACGGTTCCGCACTCAGGACACGCAGCGGATGTGGCAAGCCCGGCGCGAGCGTACCCGCAGTGTCCGCACAGCTTACGGCGAACGCGCCACCAGTGAAGCAGGAGCGGAATCATCGCAGGGATGAGTGCGTAGATCGCGGTGTTGGCGATGAGGCCGGGCCACATGGGAAGGAATGGCAGCGGGCGCGTGTCGCGATGAGGCGCGGGATGGCCGTTGTAAGTAAACAACGTCAGACTCCGGCCTGGCAGCCATTCAAGAGGGAGTTCTGCACGGAGGTCGCCTTTCCATGTGGTGCTTCTTCGGATCCACTCCGCAGCGAGCGATCGGAACGGGAAGCCGACTTCATATCGGGTACGAAACCGGAAATCGCCGTTGATATCAGATCGCACATCGTGCGCCTTGTACGACGTGTCCCGGTGCGAAATCATGGTGGAAAAGAAGATCATCTCACTCGCGTTGAGCGAGATGCGTTGTACGCCTGGTGCGATATGGAAAGCGTTGCCACTGCTGATCGCCAGGCGCTCAACTTCGCGTGCCCAGATAAGTTCATCTTCCGACATTCCGTCTGGTGGCGACTGAAGATCCGCAAAGGACTTTGCCGTACCTTCGGTGGAGACGCCCCTGATGTCCAAGCATGTGTAAACCCGGTCCGTTGCTTCGACCACGCCCAGCGGAGCACACTGCGACCCGATCCATGTGATCGCGATATTGATCGCAAAGCCGATCGCGAGGTAGTAGGAGATTGCACGGAGCTTTGGCATGCAATTTCATGTACAAGCGGCGCATACATGTACATGCATTATGCCGCGTTCAGGCCTTGCTGGGCGGGATGCCAATATCCTCGTTCCACAGCTCAGGCCGTGCAGCGATGAACTCGCGCATGATCTGGATGCACCGCGCGTCGTTCAGGTTCACGACCTCAATCCCAGCAGACTGCATCCAGTCTTCCCTGCCTTGGAACGTCGTGTTCTCGCCGATCACCACGCGCGGGATGCGGTGGAGGACCGTCGTGCCGCTGCACATGGCACAGGGGCTGAGCGTTGAGGCGAGCGTAAGAGTGTGCCAATCGCGGCGCCTGCCTGCGTTGCGGATGCAGACGGTCTCTGCGTGCGCGGTCGAGTCGCCGGTCTGGACACGGAGGTTGTGGCCGAGGGCAACGACGACGCCGGTCGCAGTCACGAGTGCAGACCCGATCGGGATCCCGCCCTCGCTCTGGCTCTTGAGTGCCTGCTGAAAAGCAGCTTCGAGCGCCAGCCGATCAATCTCCGCCTGCGACAAGATCTGCTGCACGCCGCACGCTCCTGCTGCCTATCGGATTGCTGGCGAAGGAACCGCTGGCCAACTCACCGCGCACCCGCACGTGCAACCAACCTGCTCACGGCAACATTTGCCGCTTTGCCCATTTTCAATGCGTCGAAACCGTCCCCTGCACCGGTCGATCCTCGACCGCCATGCGCGACGTCGGCTGCGTGAGGACGACTTCGTCGGGCATCGGGCTGTAGCGCGAGCCGTAGAGCGGGATGCGACGGTTGGCGACGTACTTGGGCATCAAGGGCATGACCGCCATGACGATCACGACCATCGCTGCGTTGGCGATGAGCATCGAGATGATGTCGGTCTTGCCCCAGTAGACCATGAACGACGTCACGACGACCACAAGCAGCGAGATCGGGATGATCGCCTGCCAGCCGACCATCATGACCTGGTCAAACCGCATGCGCGGGATCGTCCAGCGGACGACCATCATGAAGCAGACCACCAGCACGGTCTTGGTGAAGAAGATGCCGAACTTGAGGAGCGCGGCGACGAGTGCAGTGTGCTCGGGCTGTGCACCGGGAAGGAGCGGGAGGTGGTAACCTCCCAGGAAGAGGAGGCTGAAGAACGCAGCCGAGGTCGTCATGTGCGAGTACTCGGCGAGGGGGAAGAGTGCGTACCGCATCGAGGAATACTCGGTGTGGAAGCCGCCGACGAGTTCCTGCTCGCACTCTGCGTTGTCGAAGGGTGCACGGTTGGCCTCTGCAAGGCCGCAGGTGAAGAAGATGATCGCTGCAAGGGGCTGCGAGAGGAGGAGCCAGCCGTTCTCGACCTGGTGCTCGACGATTTCCTGCGGAACGACCGAGCCTGCAAGGAGGAGTGCAGCAAGAAGCGAAAGGCCTAGCGGGATCTCGTAGGAGATCATCTGTGCAGTGCAGCGCAGGCCGCCGAGGAACGAGTACTTGTTATTGCTGGCCCAGCCGCCGAGCGTAACGCCGTAGACACCGAGCGACGCGACCGCGAGGAGATAGACGACGCCGATGTTGATGTTCGCGCCCGCGATCGTGACCGGTCCGCCTTCGATGTGGATGCCAAAGACGTTGAAGTCAGGCGCGTTCCACACGCCGCCCCAGGGGATGACGATGAAGCCGATGAGTGCAGGGACGACGCCGACGAGCGGCGCGAGCGAGAAGAGAACCTTGTCGACGTTGGCAGGCGTGAAGTCTTCCTTGACGAAGAACTTGATCCCGTCCGCCAGCGACTGGCCCAGACCCCAGAATCCGAACTTCGGGAGGAACTCCTGCCCGAGGTTGAACCCGGTCCGGTTGGGGCCGACGCGGTCCTGCATGTACGCCGAGATCTTGCGCTCGAAGTAAATGAAGATGCCTGCGTGCCCAAGGATCAGGTGCACCACAAGGAAGCACATGATCGCGTTGACGATGAGCTGGACGGTGAAGAAGCCTTCCATAGGGTGGCAAGTGTAGCGGGCGGTACGGGGAAAAGCCGGTAGCGGAGGCTGGATCAGCGGTGACTTTGCACGGCCCCAAAAAGGCTCGAGTGTTCGACCGGTCGATCGGGCGCTCGGGAAGGCTGGTTATGCGTTTGTCCGGCATGCAAGGCGGCTGCTGACTTCGTGCTGCGGCCGGCGAGCAGACAGGGCATAACGAACCATCGACGCAGGGGAATTGAGGTTCCGGAAGCGGTTGCCGCCTCTGAAGGTATTCACTGCGAAGGGCGAGAGGGTGAAGGGGATACAGGACTCCGCGCCCGTTTCGGGCTTATCGCAAAAGCCCGCCGCGACGGAGCGTGTCCATGATGAACCGGTCGACCTGCGTGTCGCTGCTCACCTGCATGTGGGCGATGCCCCGTGCCCTGCAGGCAGTTCGCAGGCGGTCGGTGAACTCCGTGAATCTCGTCCGGTACTTGGCAAGAAGTGCAGCAGAGAGCGTCACATCGACGCCGCGTCCCGTCTCGATATCCGCCAGACGGAGGTCACCGACCAGCGTTCGCGATGGATCCTTCCGGGGGTCGAGCTCGACCTGCGAAACGACCTGGATGCAGTAGGTGTCGAACCCCGCGACGCCGCCACCGCCTGCAGCGAGTGCATTCAGCCCCGTCGCGTACCCCTCGGGCACGAGAAAGTCAGAGATCACGATCATCACACCCTTGCCCGAGCGTGCAGCAGCCGCGGTCTTCAGTGCAGCGTTCAGATCACCTGCGGACTGAGCAGTGCCGTCCTGGCGGATCGCCAGCGTCTCAAGAAGGAACTTCCCGATCCGCTGGGCACTGGGCCTGCCACGTGCAGCTGCGAGCTGACGGAGCATCGGCCGCCCGTGCGGTGCATAGCAGCTCACCGCGACGCGGTTCTGCTTTACCAGCCCGACATATGCCAGTGCCATCGCGAGCCGATGTGCAAAGAGCAGCTTGCTCGGCTCACCTGCATCCATCGAGAGCGAGCTATCGACAAAGAGATGGACCGACAGGTCCTCATCCTCGCGAAAGAGCTTGATGAAAAGCTTGTCGAGCCTCGCCAGCACATTCCAATCGATGTGCCGGAGGTCATCGCCCGGGATGTAATCGCGAAAGTCGTCGAACTCGACGCTCCGCCCGCGACGCTTGGATCGCCGCTCTCCCGGAAGCTTCCCCGCGAACATCTTGCGCGTCAGGACGTCCATGCGATCAAGACGTGCAGCAAGGTCGGGGCCAAGCAGCTCCTCGATCGTGGTGGGACGGGGTGTGCCGAGTGATGCAAGCACGGATGGAACGGTAGACGCGCGAAGGGCGTACACATGCCGGGTCGCCATATTGATCGTGGGCTGCGGCGGCGACATCCCGTTATAAGGAAGACTTGGTGACGATAGGAGTGTGTGAAAACGCCATAAGCCCATTGCCCAGAGCACCGCGATCTCAAAGCAGATTGTTGTGGCACCGCGTGGTGTGGAATGGGATTGGGCGTGAAGGTGATGCCACCTGCCCACTTGCCCACGAACATGTGCATAATTAAATACGTTTCTGCCGAAACGGCAGTCTTATAACTGTCCCGTCACAGCGCGGCAGTCTGATGAATCTTCCAACATAGGTCTGACGCGCCAACCCGCCCCCGGGCGGCCTGTATTTGCGTCCACACGGGTTCTCGGGAGATTGGTACGGAGGTTGCCCCGGTCCTCGGACGCTGCACCAGGTGTGCGGCCTCGTGGAGATTAAAATGACTCAGGCTGAACCGACTGCCGCCGAAATGAAGAGCCCATTGGACGCCGCGCAGAAGATTGTCGCGGAGTTGCAGGGCATGACTTCAGAGAACCAGTTGTTGGCGTTGCAGTTTGCCACGCAGACACTGCGGCTCGCGCTGCCGACCACGCATCCCGCTGCCGCTGCAGTTGCCGCACCCGCGCCCGCACACCTGCACGTTCCACACGCCCATCCTGGAGCGGGCGTGCCGGGGCAACCTACCGACATCAAGTCCTTCACGGCCGCGAAGGCACCGCAGAGCGATCAGCAGTTCACCGCTGTCGTCGCGTATTTCTACCAGTTCGAGGCGAAGCCGTCCGAGCGCAAGGAAGCCATCGATGCAGAGACCATGAAGGAGGCAGCTCGACTTGCTGGACGACCGCAGGTGGAGCGGTGGGCGATGACCCTTACTAACGCCAAGAATGCGGGTTACCTCAATCCTGCGGGTGACGGCAAGTACACACTGAGTTCCGTCGGAGAGAATCTGGTTGCCATCACGCTGCCGGGCAAGGTCTGGGGAGGTGCGAGCAATGGCGGCGGCAGTGGCGCGGGAAAGAAGGCCGGAAAGAAGAAGGCCACGATCAAGAAGGTGCCCAAGAAGAACGGTTGATGCGCAACTCCCGGTCAAGGAAAGGAGCCTGCGCCCATGCCCACCGTTCACGACGCCATCGATGCGGCCATCAGCGAAGTAACCCACGCACGTAAGAGAGTGAGTTTGATCACCTCCGCGCAGGTGAAGAAGGTTGATGACGTGGCAATGCTGAAGGCCACCGCTCAGACGTGGTTCTACACCCACAGGCCGGTCGTCATCGCCGGATCAGCCGAAGCGAACCTCGCGGCGGTGGACCAGTACTACACCACGATCTTCGACGCTACGGCGAGGCATGCTGCGAAGAGAACATATCTGGATGCCTTGAAGGACGCGAAGGGGGCGCTGGTCGCCGCTCGCTCCGCCGCTCTTGTTGCGCCAGCAGCGGCACCAGTCGCGAATACTGACGATCTCGCGCCGGACTTTTCGCCCCTGGCGGGAAACCAAGAGATGCGGGACATCCTCACCCGCCGGTGGCACGAGTGCGCGAAGTGTGTCAAGGCGGACACGCATCTCGCGGCGATCGTGATGATGGGCGGCCTGCTCGAAGCTCTGTTTGTCGCGCGGGCGAACAAAATGACCGACAAAGCCCCTCTCACGAACGCGGCGAATGCGCCCAAGGACAAGGCAACGGGCAAGACGACCAACTACCAAGAATGGATGCTGGATTCGTACATCAAGGTCGGCTGCGAGTTGAAATGGATTACGGAATCCGCGAAGGACGTGGCGGACAAGCTGAAGGAGTACCGCAACTTCGTTCACCCGGCCAAGGAACTGCGATACGGCGTGACGCTCGGATTCAATGACTCCTCGATGTTCTGGCAGGTCACCAAGGCCTTGGCGCGGCAACTGCTCCTCAGCGCATAGACGAAATTCACGGGGGGCGATTGCCTATAGGGGTATCGGCAGATGGCATCACCTTCGACCGCTTCTCAGTCGAGCCAGCAGGATCTGCTTTGAGATCCTGAGGCTCTTGGGCGATGCGTTGCACACTCAGCTTCCTGGCCTTCGTCAACCTCGCCATGGTCCGTCGCAACCTCCGGATCCTTGCTTCCGATGATCCGTCTGACAGAACCTAGGCCTGATTGACTGCCTTCTCCATGTCCACCGTCGCCCCCGGCGTCACCGGCCGTTCAACGCGATGCGTGGCACGCAGCACCGAGACAAGCTCGGCCATGTCGCCGCGCAACGGTGCAGTGAACTCCATCTTCTGCCCGGTGATCGGGTGATGGATGCCCAGGATGCAGGCGTGGAGTGCCTGCCGCGCGATCACGGTGGTTCCATCGCTCGCCACAAACGGCTTGCCGCCGTACATGTCGTCGCCGACGATCGGCCAGCCCAGGTGCGAGAGGTGCACGCGGATCTGGTGGGTCCTGCCCGTCTTGAGCTCGAGCTCGACGAGTGTGTACCCGCGCGGCGCGGCCTTTGAAGGCAACGCAAAGACAGACGCAGGTGCATCCCACCCTGCAGGGGACTTTGGTGCAGTCGCGGCAGATGAAGACGTGCCATCGGAAGCTGCAGCGCCCGTGCCCGTGCTCGATGCGATTTGCGTGTAATACCGCTCGCGCACCCTGCAGATCGTCACCGCGTTCTTGCCCTGCTCATCGTGGCGCACGACCTGCTTCTCGCGGTAGCCCTTTTCCTTGGATGGGTGCGGCCCCAGCGGGAGGTCGATCACGTCTGCATCAGTCTCGATGATCCCTTCGACGATCGCGATGTACCGCTTATCAACCCGCCGGTGCTCAAACTGGTGCCCGAGCTTCCAGTGGGCTTCATCCTGCTTCGCAAAGACGATCACGCCGCTGGTGTGCCGATCAAGCCGGTGCACGACGCCCGGACGTGCATGATCCTTGCCGACGCCGGACAACCCGCCCCCGCTCGTTGAGCGGTGCTTGAAGTGGTACGCGAGGGCGTTGATCAGCGTCCCCTTATTGTGCGAGCGTGCAGGGTGGACGATGATGTCGGGGCTCTTGTTCAGGACGAGCATGTGCTCATCCTCGAACATGATGTCGAGCGGGATGTTCTCGGGGATCGTCTCGCCCGAGGGTGGCGCGGGGACGATCACTTCCACCGTGTCGTTGAGCCTGAGGACCGTCGAGGCCTTGGGCTGGCGGCCGTTCACCGTCACACCGCCGCGATCGATCAGCTTCTGGAGCTGATTCCTGCTCATGAACGTGATGCGATCGGTGAGGTACTTGTCGAGCCGCTTCTGGAGGTCGCGCTGGAGCGTGAAGGTCACGCGCGGGAGAACATCGTCAGACTCTGCGTCCGCGCCTTCTTCAACTGCAGCGACTTGTGCAGCCTCAACTGCACGCCGAAGTGCATCAGGATCGACCTTGCCGCCGCGCAGCACGAGCGATTCATCGCCTGAACCTGAGGATGTAGAAACAAGCTCATCAGGCCCGTCGGTCGGGGCGATGTTCCTGGGTTCATCGTGCTGGTGCTTGCCGCCCTGCCTGGCCATGCGAGTTTGGTCCTGAGCGGCTGGCCGCGCGTGATTGATGCATGCGCAGGCTGGCGATGCACGGATCTTGATGTATGCAAGCGCGACTTACTTGGGATTCTCTGCAGGAGCAGGCTCGGGTGCCGGAGCGGGCGCCGGTGCGTCGCCCTTGGGTGCTTCAGGTGCAGAGGTTTCGGGCGCGGGCTCGATCGGAGGACCTGCAGGGGCGGGTTCAACCGGTGCGGGGGCCTCGCCTGCAGGCGGCGTAGAGCCGTCAGACTGGAGCGGGAGGCTCGAAGGCGCGGGGACTGCGGTTGCAGGGAGCTCTGACTTTGCGTAGAGGTGGACCGGCGTCTTGATCGTGTCGATCGAGGCGATGCGCTCGGTCGCGACGGTTGCGTGCTGCGAGAAGGGCGTGTCCTTGGCGAGGTTCTCGACCTCGACGTAGAACTTCCGTGCGCCTTCAAAGTCTTCGCGACACTCTGCAACTGCGGCAAGGCCGTAGTTGGCCCCGATCGCAAGCAGACGCTGCGAATCGGTCAGGCGTGCCTCGCGGATCACGCGCTGGTAAAGCTGTTCTGCCTGCTCAAGGAACGCCTTGCGGTCGTCTGCAGTCAGGAGATCGTCTGCGTTCTTCACCGAGCCATCGGGCTCGACCTGTGAACCGGGCTTGATGCCGCGACGGATCGACTGGAGATAGACGTCCGCAGCCTGGAGGCGAGCCATGAGGCTCACGCTGCCGATGCCTTGGTAGTCTTCCGCGACGCGCTTGAGCGATTCGGGGCTGGGGCTTGCAATGCCCGACACGCGCTCGAACTCCGCGTACGCGTCGTTGTACTGCTGGATCTTGCGCTCGTTCCAGCGGGTGTACGCTGCGTACGAGACCGCAGCCAGCGCGACCACCACCAGCACCGGCGTGCTCCACTTGCGCAGGAACTCGATGAAGTCCTGGTTGAGCCGTGCCTCGGTTAAGCCAGCGCCTTCCCGGATCTCGCGATTGTCGGTCATCGATAAAGCCCTTGGACGTATGCAGATCGACCGGCGATTGCCGGCCCGCAGTCGTTCCCGCACCCAACACGGGATCACGAACGGTCACAACTGTAGGGATGAAGAATGGTCGGTGTCTGCTCGGTCTGGTTCGCAGTCGCTACCTATTTATGGACGATCCCCAGGCCAGAAAGCCCACGGCAGGGGCGATTCCAGGGCCTGATCCGAAACCAGTCTTTGCCGGATTCCCGCGCGGAGTGGTTCAACGCCGATTCCGCCCGCTGCAGAGGTCGCGATATCCGGCGTCCATCCTGCAGTGCTTCCAAGATCGCTCCGAAGCTGAACACGGATCGCGGGTGCCTTCAGGCCCAGTGCAGCCATGTCAGGTGGTGGTGATGCGTGATCACCGCAGAGAAGGATCAGGTCTGCGCGTTCCAGTACGCGATGGGTGAGCTCCCATGCACGTGTTTCCACGTCGGGCCGATCGCTCCGCAGGCCGGGTGTATCGATGAAGCGGACCGTGAGCCCGTCGACATCGAGCATCACGCCGACATGGTCCCGCGTCGTCCCTGCTTCATCGGCGACGATCGAAACGCTCCTACGTGCAAGTGCGTTGACCAGCGTGCTCTTGCCGATGTTGCTCGCGCCGAGCGTGGCGACGGTGGGGGGCTCGATCAGGCGGCGCAGTTCGCGGGAGAGTTCTGCATCGGCCCCTGCAAGCTCGCCGCGTTCATGCTCGCGCCAACGCCGAGGCTGATCGAGCAGGAGATCGACCGCCCGCACGCTCATCGCACGACCAAGCATTTCCAGCATCCACGCTTCATAGCGGTCGAGCGCTTCGGGGAATCGCTGCATGACGAGCACGTCGTTCAGCGCTGCGAATTCGCCCTCTGGAAAGTGTCTCTGAAGCTCTGCTGCAATCGCCCGCACGATAAACACGCCACCGTGCGGCATCAGGTGCACGCACGTCGGTGACAGCCGCGCGACCACGCCCTGATCGATCCCTGCAATGTTCCTGAGTGCAACCTTCCCCGCAGAAACGGGCAAGATTCCAAGCACGGCCAGTCCGTGGTCAAGCGATTCTGCTTCGCCAGCCAGCTCGATCAACGCGATCGCAGCGGACATCGATGCAGGTGTCGCGACCCGCCAGGCCACGCCGCGATCAGGCATCCGAATCTCCGCCCGTGCGTCCATCAAACCCTGACGGACGGTTCACGCGGTCGCGGTGCTCGCGATCAAGCTCGTCCTGCGGATCATCCATCAATGCACGCCTGCAGGCCTCTGCGATCCCCATCAGCACCAGGTCGGGCACGATGTGCTCAACCAGCGGATCCTCTTCAAAGATCGCTGCATCGCCGCCGGTGGCGACGACTTGCGGGTACGCACCAAAAGCATCCGCGTACGTGTCGATCAGTGTCCGCGCCATGCCGACCACTGCAGCACGCACGCCCAGGATCATCGCGTGGCTCGTGTCCTTGCCGTAGGGCCCGCGGGCTGCATCGGGCGTCTTGTATTCAACCTTCGGCAGTGCAGCGGTGTGCTCGTGCATTGCGCGGAGCATGAGCACAAGCCCCGGCGCGATCGCACCACCTTGGAATACGCCGGTCCCATCCACGAAATCGACCGTGACTGCAGTCCCTGCATCGATCACGACGCAGGCCTGCCTGGCCCTGCTGAATGCACCAAGCGCGGCGAGAAGGCGGTCCTGCCCGACGGTCGAATCATTATCGAGCGCGTTCTGGATCGGGATCGGGAGGTCGCTCCCGAGGCGGAAGATCCGCTCCCTGGCGATCTCTTCACCGATCAGCTTCATGAGCTGTTCTGCCACGGGGTTGTTCACCGAGGCGATGACGACCAGCCGGTTGATGCCACCCGGGCCGGTCGCCTTGGCAAAGTCGATGATCGACCGCGAGATGGTTTCCAGGTCGCTGTTGGGGACCGAGGAGGACTGCTCTAAGAGCCCGGATTCAAAGAGGCCAAACCGTGTCCGGGTGTTCCCGACATTGACGGCGACCAGGGACATCGGGTTTTCGCTCGCGTGCTCGTTCATCGAAGGAAGTATCTGCAGGTCATCCCTCCAAGCAACCAGCCTCGACTGCTTCCCCTTCATCCCGACCTGAATCCGGACACTCTGGATACACTCGGGTCGGCCAGCCTCGATGGCCGATCGCACGCACCAATGGCAGGGCAGACCGAGCAATGGACGCTTCTGGAGCCGTACCCCGAATGCTGGTTTTGAAGACGGATGGCACGCTCAAGCGGCTGGTGAAAGGGAAATTCCAATTCCCGCTGGGTGTCTATCCCATTGAGGAAATGACCCCAAAGGCCGGGTACACGCTCTTGTTCGAGTCTGCAGACGGGGGTGAGGATGAGGAGTGGGAAGAGTGGCCCGACCGCTATCTCTTTGATGCAGTGCTCTCGAGCGAGCGGCTCGAGAGCATGGTCTGGTCGCTGTTTTCACTCTTCCCGGGGCGCGTGTACCCGATTCTTGATGTCCTGGGCCACGACGATTTCCGCGAGATCGATCCCTACGTCTCATACGACCTGATCGGTCTTGACCGGATGATGGACAGCCTCCGGCGGTACCGCGACTTCTTCTTTGAAGACGGCATGTGCGGCTTTGGGGCCATGACCGAAGAGCCATTCCTTTATGTGTTTGTCGACGAGCACAAGATCGTCACGATCCGTGCACAGACCGACATCAAGGAAAGGGTTGAACGCGTCCTGAAGGCATTTGACCTCGAAGCCATCGAAGAACCTGCAGGCGCGGACTCTGCAGCACACGAGCATCGGAGCGTTCTCGTCACCCCCGAAGCGGATTCGCAGGCCATGTCGTTTGACGAAGTGGTCGCCCGGCTTCGGGAAGAATGGCGTCTTGTCCTCAATATTGATCCTGACACCAACCTCGATGACGACGGGAACGATCTGCACGTGACGCTGTGGCGGTGCGTGGTCCGGATCGACGAAGACCCCGCGAAGGATCCTGCCTTTGCAGAGGTCCTTCTGACTGCAGAGAACCTCCGGATGGCAGAAGAAGCAGCCCTGAATGCGGTCGAAGACCTCGTCGGGCCAGAAAAAAGCCTCCCTGCAGACGAGCTCGTTGAAGTTATCGCCTTTGACCGGCTCGATGCAGAGCATGCAGAAGAGCTTCTGGGCGGCAAGGGCAAGCCTCCACGGAAGGGTGGTTGGGAGGCAGGTCAGGTGGTTCGTGCACGGTGGCTTCTGCCGCCGGGCAAGTGATGTAAAGCAATACAAGACAGAAACTTGAATCACAGGTCGCGGGCGATCAATCGGTGCCGATGTGGGCGGGCCACCTGCAGAAATTGCCGCCCGGCGCCTCTCAAAAGGCCGGTTTGCAATTTGCATCCCGTGTCATTATCTTCGGTACACCTTTGGCGACCCAAGGCCCTCTCGGCAGAAAGCCGATGGTGGGCTTTGAAGGTGGTCATGGCTGAAAGCGGTGGAACCGAGCGAACCTGGCTTTGAACCAAAGCGGCAGGCCTTGGGCCTGAAGCGGTGGTTCAGAACCCGGCGGGATCACCGCCCCTTGTATGTTTCGCGGACGACGGGTTTTGAGCCCGGCTTCTGCCTGCATGCACGGATGGCCGACCACGGAAGCCGAAGGTGAATGTGTTCCTGATCCGGTTCTGGCCGGATGAGGCTTGCAGGTACCGCTCCGACACGGAGGGGGGCGGGCTTGTGGGGACGGTTCGGGGTGGCTAGGCTTGCAGCCTTTCATCGGGCGGTTCTACGCCCCTGGCTGGTTGCAGCGTGCTCGGGTCTCTTGAGCACGGCGGTTGGTGGCTGAAAAAAGTGACTCGACGCAAGGACGCCACGTCCTTGTTTCTTGACCTGTAGTTTGTTTGGCAGGTTCGAGTGGTGGCGGTCGCAAGTCGATGCATCGCGGTGCGATCTTCGGCGTTGCGGTCGCGAGCTTCGCGGGGGACATGTTCGCGGGGGTATGGGTGTGGTTCACGAGCGTTCCATGGATGGCCATGGACCTCTTCCGACGTTTGGAGATGCACATGACACGGATCAACGGTCGTTCTGCACGCACAATGCTCACCTTCGCCGCTGCCTTCGGCGGGATTGTGGCCATGAGCCCCTCCGCGGTGCTCGCACAGAGCGCTGGAACGACCGAGCCCGTCGCGCCCGCGATGAGCACCACGACCGAAGCACTGAACCGCGCGGACTCGCTGATCTCGCAGGGCCAGGTCATCCGCGGCCGCGCGATCCTCGCTGGTCTCACGGAGTCGGGCCGTGCTGCAGCCCTGACCGACGATGACCGCACCAAGGCACTTGCTCTCGTGGGCACTGCCAACGCCAAGATCGCCGTCATGGACCCGCTCGAACTGAGCATCCAGAAGGCAGAGCTGGCTGTTGATGAGGCAGACCTCCGCACCGCGTACCGCCATGCGTCGAAGGTGCTCCAGTCCTCGCTCCTGACCGACAGCCAGCGCGAGCGTGCCCAGAAGGTCGCTGCAGGCGTCAAGGCAGGCCGCTCGCAGATCGAGCCCAAGGTCGCCACGATGGTCTCGCAGGCCCGTGCAGACCTTGAAGCAGGCCGCTATGGCGACTCGAAGATCGTCCTTGAGTCGATCCTCCGCTCGGGCGTCGAACTCTCTCCCTCGCTCGCAACGGTTGTTGATGAGTGCAGGACCCAGATCGTGATGACCGAGCAGCGCATGGGCACGATCTTCACTGCAGGTCAGACGGCGATGGGCATGGTTGCCCAGCCCGAGACGCAGCCCGAAGCCCAGCCTGAGGCACAGCCCACCGAAGTGCAGCCTGCAGACCCGATCGCCGATGCACAGCGTCAGGCAGCAACGAACCTCCTCGTCCAGGCAGACAAGGCCTTTGATTCGGGCATCTTCAACGAGGCAGACACCCGCTACAACCAGCTCCTTGCAGGCTACCGCGAGTACCTGACGGGTGAGCAGGTGTCGCACGTCGAGCGTCGCATCACCGAAGCACGCCTGAAGCTCAACGTCACTGCAGGCGACCCCCTGAATCAGGTGAATGAGTCGCGCGGCCTGGTGAAGCAGCAGACGATGGCCGAGTTCAACAACCAGCTCGCGCAGGCGACCAGCGCGCTCAAGACGGGCGATGTTGCCCGTGCCCGTCAGTTCGCTGCCGCGGCACGCCTCACGCTCAACAGCGGCCGCGACTACTTCTCTGACGCAGAGTTTGAGACGCTCAACAAGCAGGTCACCGACTCGTTCGGCTCGATCGAGTCCGAAACGCAGCGCCTGTCACAGGCAGAGGCAGAGAGCCGTTCCAAGAGGTTGGCAGAGCAGGCCACGACCGCCGAGCAGTCCCGCCAGCGTGACCGCGAAAACAAGATCCGCGAGCACCTTCTCCGTGCACGCGAGCTCCAGCGCGAGCAGAAGTACCGCGAGTCGATCCAGGTCGTCGACCAGATCCTCTTCCTCGACGAGCACAACCCCGCGGGCCTCATCCTCCGCGACATTCTCGAGGACGCGTACCTCGTCCACGAGTACGAGAACATCCGCGACGCGCAGAAGAGCGAGTTCGCCAAGCACGTCCTCGACAACGAGCGTGCGATCGTCACCCCCACGGGCATCGTGAACTTTGCGAAGGACTGGCCCGCGATCAGTTCGCTCCGCGGCGAGCCCCTCCAGTTCGCGGAGACCGCCGAAGACCGCCGCGTCAGGACGGTCCTTGAGACCAAGCGAATCCCCGCCGATTTCCGCGACAACTCGTTCGGCGACGTCGTGAACTTCATCAGGACCGTCTCGAACCTCGACGTCGACATCGACTGGCAGTCGCTCGACTCGGTCGGCATTACGCAGGACGCGACGGTCACGCTCCAGCTCAAGAACGTGACGCTCCGGTCGGTCCTCGACCGCGTGATCGATCAGGTCAGCGCCAGCGGCAGCAACCGCGCGGGCTGGGAAATCTCGGACGGCGTGCTCCGCATCGCATCCGACGAGATGCTCCGCAGGAACGTCACGACGCTGGTCTACGACATCCGCGACCTGCTCCTCGAAGTCCCCGACTACAACGACGCGCCTGAATTCGACCTCCAGTCGGTTCTCCAGAACTCAGGTTCGGGCGGCGGCGGTGGCAGCCAGAGCCCGTTCCGCGATACCGGCGGTGGCAACCAGAATCAGAATCAGAATCGTCGCACGCTCGAAGAACGTACCGACGACCTTCTCCAGATCGTTCAGGAGAACATTGATCCCGAGGGCTGGATTGACGGCGGCGGCACGACCGGTCGCGTCAATTCGCTCAACGGCAACCTGATCATCACCAACACGCCCAAGAACCACCAGGCGATCGAAAGCCTGCTCCGCAAGCTCCGCGAAGTCCGCGCGATGCAAATCAACGTCGAGTCCCGCTTCCTCCTCGTGAACACCGAGTTCTTCGAGCAGATCGGCTTTGACATCGACGTCTACTTCAACGCCAACAACAACCAGGTCCGCGTCGCACGTGGCAACGATCCGACCGTCCAGGCGTCGGACTTCTTCAGCCGCGAGACGGGCAACCTCAACCGCAACGTCACCGGTGCTCAGGCCGACACCGACGGTGACGGCGAGGTCGACACCTTCGTCACCCAGGGCGTGGTCAACCCCCGTTCCTGGTCGCCGATCGGCGTGACGCAGAACTCCTCGTCGCTCTCGTCCGCACTGATCCCCAACGAAGGCTTCGTCCAGGACATCCGCTCTGGCTCGTCCGCACCTGCCCTTGGCATCGCGGGTCAGTTCCTCGACGACATCCAGGTCGACTTCCTGATCCAGGCGACGCAGGCAGACCGCCGCTCGGTCCGCCTCACCGCTCCCCGCCTGACCTTCACCAACGGTCAGATCTCGAACATCTACGTCGCGACGCAGACTGCATTCGTCTCGGACCTTCAGCCGATCGTTTCGGACTCTGCAGTCGGCTTTGATCCTGAGCTTTCGACGCTGAACGAAGGCGTGGTCATGCTCCTCGAAGGCACGATCTCGTCGGATCGCCGCTACGTGACGCTCAACGTCGACGTCGCGGTCTCGAAGCTCGAAGGCTTCCAGAACCGCTCGGTCACTGCAGTTGCAGGCGGCCAGCTCGTTAACTCCGCGGACACGCAGTCGTTCATCCAGGCCCCGACCTCGACGGTCACCCGCGTTCAGACGACCGTGACCGTTCCCGACCAGGGCACGATCCTGATCGGTGGTCAGCGCCTGATCAACGAAGTCGAGGCAGAGTCGGGCGTTCCGGTCCTCTCGAAGATTCCGATCCTCAACCGCTTCTTCTCCAACCGCGTCCAGGTGAAGGAAGAGCAGACCCTGATCGTCCTGATCAAGCCCACGATCCTGATCCAGAACGAGCAGGAAGAGCGCAACTTCCCGGGCCTGGCCGACACGCTCCGGACCGGCCTGGGCGGCTGATCGACCCGGTTCATCATGAGTTCACAAGGCTCGGATCACTGATCCGAGCCTTTTTTTCAGACGGATCTGCTGCATCACGGGTCTTGCAACCCACCTTTTGCGTATCTTTCATGGTCCTCCGCGTCTACCCTGTCAACCCCGGGCACACCGTACAGCCGCGGGCCGACGGTGCGGCTTGAGTAGGAGATTGTTTCGATGCAAAGCAAGGACTCCAGGCTCCGCGTGCGCCGGATCGAGAACGTGACGCAGGTCGAGTTCATCGACCGCAACATTCTTGATGAAGGCAACATCCAGGCCATCGCCGAAGAGATCGCTCGCCTGATCGAGGCCGAGCAGCAGCCTCGTCTCCTGATCAGCTTCAACAACGTGGACCATCTCTCGTCGGCGGCGCTCGGCGCGTTGATCACCATCAACTACAAGGTCCGCGACCGCGGCGGCCAGCTTCGCCTGTCGAATATCGACCCCCAGATCCAGGAGGTCTTTGTCATCACCCGCCTCACCAAGATCTTCCAGATCCATGAGACGGCAGAGGACGCGCTCAAGAGTTTCAAGAGCTGAGTCCCCGTGGTGTTCGTCCGATGTCGCCGGTCGCCAGTGTGCGGCTGGTCACGCGGCTGATTGCATTCCTGATGCGGGTGTGTGCCGACCGAGGGACAAGCCCCGCACCCTTCCAAGGGCAGCGAAGCGTCAATGACAAAAACCCCTCCTTCCCCGACCGATTCTGGCTCACTCGACGTCAAAAACGACCGGGTTGAAGTCGATCGTGTCATTGAGCAGGTCGGCCAGGCGCTCGATCGCTTCGGCTACGACAAGGCCTCGCGCTTTGCCATCAAGCTCGCCGTCCAGGAAGGCCTCGCCAACGCCTTCCACCACGGCCACAAGGACCTCCCTGCGGATGTCCCCATCCACGTCGATTACAAGATCGGCCCCGACCAGGTCTGGGTCCGCATCATCGACAAGGGACCTGGCTTTGACCCTGGAACCGTCCCCGACCCCACGCTCGATGAGAACCTCGAACGCCCCTGCGGTCGTGGCATCATGCTCATCCGTGCCTACATGACCGACGTCTCGTTCAACAGCACCGGCAACGAGATCCACATGCGGTACGACCGCCCCCCTGCAGCTGAATAAGGCATTTGCCGTATAGGCAGCTGCAGTACGTTTAAAACCTTCAAATGCAGATCAATTGCACGACGGGTGTATGGCTCGTTGCGCCGTGCTTTCCTACCATGGAATGATTCTAAGGCGCAATACAGGACAATATTGTCCAGAGGATGCCATGGCAACCGCCCCTGCACTCAAGTTCCCGATCTACCTCGATCACGCCGCGACGACCCCCTGCGACCCGCGCGTTGTCGAAGCCATGCTCCCGTACTTCACCAAGGTCTTCGGCAACCCCGGCAGCAGGAATCATCAGTTCGGCTGGGAGTCAGAGGCAGCGGTCGATACGGCGCGTGAGCAGGTCGCTGCTCTGATCGGCGCGAGCGAGAAGGAAGTGATCTTCACTTCCGGCTCGACCGAGAGCAACAACATCGCGATCCGCGGTGCTGCGATCATGTACGAGAAGAACCCTGCAGGCTCCGGCAAGCCGCGCGGCCACATCATCACGCAGACGATCGAGCACAAGGCTGTGCTCGACCCCTGCAAGCGCCTCCAGAAGGAAGGGTTCGATGTCACCTTCCTCGACCCCGGCGCGGACGGTCTCATCACCGTCGACATGGTGAAGAACGCCATGCGCGAGGACACGATCCTCGTGACGATCATGTGGGCCAACAACGAGATCGGCGTGACCAACCCGATCCGCGAGATCGGCGCGCTCTGCAAGAGCAAGGACGTGATCTTCCACACCGATGCGACGCAGTGGGTCGGCAAGATGCCCACCGACGTCGAAAAGGACAACGTCGATCTGCTCAGCCTCTCGGGCCACAAGATGTATGGTCCCAAGGGTGTTGGTGCACTCTTCGTCCGTCGCCGCAAGCCGCGCGTCCGTCTCGCTGCACTCGTCGATGGTGGCGGCCAAGAACGTGGTTTCCGCTCGGGCACGCTGAACGTTCCGGGCATCGTCGGCCTGGGCAAGGCTGCGGAGATCGCGCAGGCAGAAATGGCAAGCGAGGGTGCGCGCCTCCTCAAGCTCCGCCAGAAGCTCGAGCAGAAGATCACCGAGCAGCTCGACAGCACGCAGGTCAATGGCCACGCAGAGCTCCGCCTCCCGCACATCGCCAACATTTCCTTCGGCTTTGTCGAGGGCGAGAGCCTGATGATGGCCTGCAAGGAAGTCGCCTGCTCCTCGGGCTCTGCATGCACGAGCGCTTCGCTCGAACCCAGCTACGTCCTTAAGTCGATCGGCGTGGGCGACGAGCTTGCACACAGCTCGCTCCGCCTCTCGCTTGGCCGCTGGACGACCGAGGAAGAGATCGACTACACGATCGAGAAGGTCGTGACTGCGGTGAAGAAGCTCCGCGTGCTCTCCCCGCTGTACGACATGCACAAGGAAGGCATCGACCTGAGCAAGGTTGAGTGGGCGCATCACTGATATGGCTGATATGCCAGCTCAATCCGCGCGTGCCTCGTGGTGGCTTTCGATGGCCGAGTCGAACATGGTTGCTGCTACCACTCTGAAAGTGGATCATCCGCGATCGGCAGTGTCTCGGTATTACTACTCAGTCTTCTGTGCGGCACACGCGGCCGTTATTCATCGCGGCCAAACTTTGCCCCAGAATGAGACTGGAGAGGAAATAAACTGGAGCCACGCAGCGATTCGCGGTTTAGTCGAAACTAACTTGAGGACGCGGCATCCCCAATACCCCGAGGGCGTTGCACGTGCGTACAGGCTTAACTTGGAGAGTGCATTCAATTTTCGTCTGCGTGCCGACTACGCATCGCAGCCATATACGATTGATGTCGATGTCCGCGAGATCGAGAAGATTGCAGTGCCATTTATGCGGCTTGCAAAGGAGATCGTCCATGGTGTCGGGCCCCAAAATACCTGACAATCTCAAGCCGGTTCTCGATCAGCTCTTCAAGACGGATCAGGAAGCACTTCGTCTTGGTCTGAAGTACGACCCTCGCCACATTGAGCTCCAATACGGTGTTTGGAGTGTGCCAGTCGCATCAGGAATCGCACCTGCCAATGGATATGAACTGTCTCGTGCGATTCATCACGTACAGGAAGCTGCCGAGAAGCAGACCAATCTTCCCATCAGTTTTTTTCTCATGACGCAATTTCCTCAGAACTGAGGTTCCCCATGGCATACGGCAAGAAGATCATCGACCACTACGAGAACCCCCGCAACGTCGGTTCCTTCGGCACGCAGGCCGAGATCAAGACCCGCAAGGACGTCGGCGTCGGTCTCGTCGGCGCGCCCGAGTGCGGCGACGTCATGCAGCTCCAGATCAAGGTCAACGACAAGACCGGCGTGATCGAGGACGCGAAGTTCAAGTGCTTTGGCTGTGGCTCTGCGATCGCCAGTTCCTCGCTCGCCACCGAGTGGCTCAAGGGCAGGACGATCGAGCAGGCAGGCGAGATCAAGAACACCCAGATCGTTGAGGAGCTGAGCCTCCCGCCGGTCAAGATCCACTGCTCGGTCCTCGCCGAAGACGCGATCCACGCGGCGATCAACGACTACAAGACCAAGAACGGCATCGCGACCGAAGCAGAAGCAGCACACCACTGAGTGTGCGTGCTTCGCGTGCGATCACGAATTAAAAACATGAATCATCCGCACACGGCCCCGCCCATCGGACGGGGCCGTGTGACTTTCTGACCCCGGCCGCGGTTTCACCAGGCCGACCGGGTTGATGTACGCAGTATCCGGGCCGAGTCGTGCACGCGGTCGCGCGCTACACGTCGATGGAGGCATCCGTTCTTGCAAAGCCGCGGCCCAACCTTTCGGAAGGGCCGCGGTAGGGTCGGAGTGGCGGTCCCGCTTCTCACGCGTGCGTGGGGCGGTGGTTGTCTCTCACGCGCTGATCCTTCCCGATCAGCGGCGACGGCGATAGGCGATGATGCCTGCCAGCGCGGAGAGCGCGACGCTCGCGGGCGCGGGGACCGGGGTTCCGACGATGGTGAAAGCACCGCTGCTTGCGCCGTCGTTGTACGCAGTCCAGCCACCTGCGTTGGGCGTGTTGGTGTAGGCGATGCCGTCCGCGTTCGTGCCTGCAGCCCACACCCACGAATCACCGAAGGGATCGGTGATGACGCCGCCGACCGAGACCCAGTACTGGCCAGGCGCGACGTTCGTCACGGGCGAGGCGAAGGTCACCGCCTGCGAGTAGACCGTTGCGCCAAAGAAGTTGGCGCCCTGCGCGGTGGGGGAGGTCGATGCAGTCGAGAAGACCTCGTTGAAGACGACAGCGCCGGGAACGCCGCCTGCATCCGCGAAGATCTGGACGCGGAAGCCGGTGATGTTCGTGTAGTCGGCGTACTCGAAGTACTCCGACGCACCTGCCCACTCAACGCCGGTGATGTTTGATGCAGTGCCGACCGTGAAGTTCTCGGCGACCTGCTGCTCATAGAAGTAACCGGGCTCACCTTCGGAGTAGAAGCCGGTGCCGAAGTTGGCGCCAAAGTCCTGGGGATTGCTGGCGATGACCGCGGCGCCTGCTGCAGCGCTGATGGCGGTGATGGTCGAGATTGCTGCGATGATGGAAGTGTTACGCATTGCTCAGAACTCCTGTCTTTCAATTGTGCACGGAGTGATACCGTGCGCCCGCATGTGCAGGCTTGATTTCGCGTCATGGACGCAAGGACGTGGGATTCCCGACGTGCAACAACATGGCACGCGGGAGGAAACGATTGTGTTTGACGGTCAGGGGTGAATGTCGCGGTGACGCGCGGGATCGACTGATTCCCGAGAAGGCGTGATCACCAAACCACCGTGCGTTTTTCGCGGGGACGCGGTGCAACACGCACGCGACGCGAAAAAAGCCTGAGAACGAACGGCAGAATCGCCGTGTTCAACGTTCAACAGCTGGTTGTTCAGGGGTCAGGGAGCCAGGTCGGGGTCTTCCGCACGCACCGAGGACGAATCCTCAGCGGCAGAGACGCTCGCGACAACACATCGTACATAGGAGATGGTTTTTCATGGCTCGGTTCCTCGCGTCCCGTGAAAAAGTGGACGCGTCACGAGAGAGACTATCGGTGATTCCGCCCACGTCAAGCGACAGGCCGCTCAGAATCGCAAGAAAACAAGCCAAAATCACGTAAACAGGATAGAAAAGCGTTTACGTGCGTTCATCGATGACCGTCGATGAACGAATTTTCCGGATCGAAGCGTGCTTCCTGGCGACTTCGTGCTGCAGCGAAGTGTCGTGAAGATGTTCCTGATGATGAGCACTGCAGCGCGGAGAAAAAGAACAGGGCCCGGCGTGAGCCAGGCCCTGTAAGGAGTTCACATTACTCACGCGTGAGCGTGATTCACACGAGCGCAGGCTTAGCGGCGGCGGCGGGCCATGGTGAGGCCAGCGAGACCGACGAGGCCGAGGCTTGCGGGGGCGGGGACGGTCGTGAAGGTGATGTCAACGACGCCAGCCCAGTCGAAGTAGTAGCCGGGAGCAACGATCGCGAGGTCGGTGTTGCTGAGGCCCGAGAAGGTGACCGACGAGAGGGTGCCCGTGCCGGTGGCGAGTGCTTCGGCGACGAGGTTGCCCTGGGTGTCGAAGAGCGCGACGAGCGAGACGAAGTCTGCATCGCCCGTGAAGCGGACCGTGATGTCGGTGATGGGGGTGTCGAACATCATGGCGAAGTTGGCATCGCCGTCTTCGCTCAGCCAGCCGCCGAAGCTGTGGAGGATGTTGCCGTAGGAAGCGACGTAGCCACCACCGGTGTCGGTCGAGGTGATCGTCATGTCCGTGTTCGTCGCCCAGCCGTTGACGGGGTCGAGCGCGTTGGGCATGAAGCTCACGCCCCACGCTGCGTACTGGTTAGTGAGGGTCGAGCCCGAAGCGATGGCGTTGCCGTTCGCGTCGGTGTCGAAATCGATCGTGTGCGTCGCTGCCGAAGCGAGGCCTGCAGCCAGTGCGAGAGCGAGCGCGCCAAACATTGCATTCTTCATCTGTCTTCCTCCTAACAAACCAAGCAAACAACAATCCCATCGGAGACTTAGGCGTGTACGGAAATACACAACGCCTCCGTGGGAGGGAAACGCATTTGCATATGGGATTAAGAGGGGTCTTGTCCTCTCCTCCTCTTCATCCAAGGCGGACAATACTCGGCGACTTATGTTGCGTCAAGAATTGGTTTGCCACTTTCTTCTCTCAACTTCCGAGAATAGTGGAACAGGTCAGATAACCCGCCAAACTGGCAGAATGGGCGATCTTTGGCCTGTGATAACCCCCTGTAACCGAGGTGGTTATGCGGAATCGAATAGATGTACACGCGTGTCCTGTGAAGCAGCGCGATCACCCCAGGATTCGAACTGTTCGTACCACGACACGCGTATCATCTATGGAGACGATTGTCCTGGTCTCCCTCGCGCGGGGAAACACCGGGACACCCGATCACAGGAGCTCACGTCGATGGCAACCGCCACGCAGACTGCAGAACAGACCACCCAGGGTGGCGTCATTCTCTCTGAGACCGCCGCTCGCGAGATCAAGACCATCATCCAGCAGCAGGAGCTGGATGGGGACAAAGTCCGCCTCCGCGTCGGCGTCAAGGGCGGCGGCTGCTCGGGATTCAGCTACATTCTGGACCTGACCGAGACCCAGAAGGACACCGACGAGCTCTTTGAGCAGCACGGCGTCAAGATCATCTGCGATCCCAAGAGCCTCCTGTACCTCAACGGCGTCACGGTCGACTTCCGCGACGAGATCATGGGCCGCGGGTTTGTCTTCAACAACCCCAACGCCACCTCGACCTGCGGCTGCGGATCGAGCTTCCACGTCTGATTCAACCACCAGGACCGCCGAGAGATTCAGCGGTCCTTGTTTTGTTAGGATTGCGTCAAGGCCTTCGTACTCGCTATCCTCATCCTTACAGAGCTCCGATATCCCGTATCGGCGGGTGAATGGTCGGGGATCCGTTGGGTAGCACGCGCAAGGCCAGACCACTCTTCATTCGATTCGGGCTGTGTGGGAACGGGAACAGGGTCGCCGGGGACGCCACTTTGATGGTACCGCGGTGGTTTTGGGCAAGCGAGGTTCGGTGCCGTGAGATGACGCACGGCTGAACCGCACACTCGCGGACCGTCGGGGACCGACGGATCGGAAGGACACGATGAGCCAGGCTGCCATGCCGCTGGAAACCACCATGAACTATGCACCGCCCACGGTGACGCAGTTCAGCGTTTTCCTGGTCAACAAGGTCGGCAAGCTCTTTGACCTTGTCGAGCTCTTCGACAGCTCGCCTTGCCAGGTCTGTGCGATCTCGGTTCATGAGGCCAGCGACCATGCAGTGGTCCGCATCATCACCAACAACGCAGCTGCATCACGCGACATGCTCCGCAGGCAGGGCCTGCCCTTCTCTGAGAAGGACGTCCTGGTCGTCGAACTCACCAAGGGCAAGACGCTGGCCCAGCTATGTCTGAGCCTCCTGAGTGCAGAGCTCTTTATCCAGTTCGCCTACCCCCTGATGCACCGCCCCAACGGGACCGCGACCATCGCGCTGGCGGTCGACGACCTGACCCTCGGCGGCCAGATCCTGCGTCGCAAGGACTTCCGTCTCTTTGGCGAGGGCGATCTGCCCGGCAGCCCCAATGCCTCGATGCATTGATCGATCTGCCTCGTGCTCTTGATCTTGCGTGCTCTCGGGTTGGTCGGGGATGCAACGAATGCGTTGCACTATGTCTGATTGCCAGCGGGGTCTGATTGCCAGCAGGTGATCACAATGTCTTGTCGGACACCCACCCGCGATAGCGAAAAATCGCCCGGGTCGGCGGCGATACCTTCCCTGCCATCGTTGCATCAAAGTTCGCGACCTCATCGACCGCAAGCCATTGCAACTGGCGGTGCTCCCAGTCACGCTCACCCATCGACCGCTGGATCGTTGCGAGATCGTCGGTGAGCTGAACACCGATCAGCACATCAAAACCACCTGCATACGTGTCGTCACAGAAGGCCTCGATGCTGCAGGCCTCGCGCGAGACTTCAAGCCCTGCTTCCTCCCGTGCTTCAACACGCAGATGCTCGATCAAATCGTTCATCGATGGCGGGTTCAGCTCGGTCGATTCCTCACGCGGCATGCCGCCGCCGGGAATCACTTCCCACATGTCGCCGTAAATACGAGTTTGGACCGATCGCTGCCCCATCAGGACGTGGAGCCTGCCACCTGAATCGCTCGCAGTGATGATCCCACGCACCGCCAGCATTGCAACGCCGGTTCCGAGCGAAGGTCGCACTGCATACCTGCTGTATGCATCCGCACCGATCG
>JAESFU010000366.1_pt1 | contig 29700 bp, 27 predicted proteins | sample 9269461 | NCBI WGS metagenome assembly JAESFU01 (sample SAMN14502556, study PRJNA617107) | algae metagenome | isolation source: Stenomitos rutilans HA7619-LM2 and co-occurring heterotrophs from cave walls | place: USA: Waikapalae cave, Hawaii | collected 2009-07-28
GTTTCGTTAGTCTGAGTGGCCTCAGCGGCATTTCTGCCGGCATCTGTGCGATCGCGGGCGCCGGTTTCGCGAACCGGGAATTGCTTGCTTATCAGCAGGGCCACATCCGTAGCACATCTTTCACGGAGCCGGATGGATTGTACTTCCGTCTGATATTAATTGCCATACTGGTGTTCATTGCAGCATTCATTTCAGCCTTTGCGTTCACATACCGCAGAGCTAAGAAGGATGGATTACCGGTATGGGACGCAAGTTCACGCAGACTGTTTCTCAATACTGTTACGCCCATGCTTGCTGGCGGACTGTTCATAATCGGGATGCTTTACAATGGTGTAACGATTTTTGTGACATCTGCGAGCCTCGTATTTTACGGCCTGGCTCTCGTAAACGGAAGCAAATACACTCTTGGTGAAGTAAAATATCTCGGATATACCGAGGTGGCGCTTGGGTTGATAAATATGATGGTGCCCGGATGGAGCCTGCTGATATGGACCATTGGATTTGGAGCAATGCACATTGTATATGGCATCATAATGTGGCTGCGATACGAGAGGAGTTAACGCATGAAGACAATGAAGAATCCGATAGAGAACTTGAACAAAGCATTCGACAGCAGGGTGAGGCTCGGTATAATGAGTTCCCTGATGGTGAATGCGGAAATCAATTTCAATACGCTCAAAGAATTGATCGGCGTAACGGATGGCAACCTTGCGTCGCATCTTAAAGCGCTTGAAGAAAACGGTTATGTAAAAGTTCAGAAAGGATTTGTCGGCAGAAAAACAAACACCGTGTATTCCGTGACGAAGTCGGGTGAGAAGGCCTTTAAAGCACATATCGACGCATTGGAGTCGATGATCCGTTCGATAGAATAAATTTTTTTTGTACATATACTTTGAATTGCAAAGCACTTTTACACTTAAAAAAACAGACAAATGGAAGCCTCCAGTTTTACGTCGCATTGGGCATACAGGCCGCTCATCAGCTTGCTGCTCTTATCGTTGTTGATTTTTCTTGTGCCCGAATTCGCAAAAGATGAATCGATTGAGGGCGTTGTATTTTTATTTAATGTCGGGATACTCGTGTCCGCACTTGTTGTCATGCTCATGTCGCGACGCACGCGCCCCAAACATCCACTGATGCCGTTCCGCGGGATCGTATTGTTGATATCACTGATCAGCGCCTATTCACTCAACAGGCTGCTTCCGTTGTTTTCAGAGAACGCTTCGTGGTTCAATGTTTTGCTGTTGTGTGTGTCTGCGAATTACCTCGTGCTTCCGTACTTTCAAAAGTTACCATTCATTGTTAGGCATGTTTCAGCAACACTCTGCGGCGTTTCGCTGATCGTGTTCTTATATCTGTCAGGTTACCTGATTCCAGGGTATGCCTTTAGCATTCTTGCATTGCCGGCGCTCGGCCTTTCGGCGCATACGTTCATTCCGCTGATTTTCGTGGTCACTACCGTCTTTCTCGCTATTGCGCTTGGAAAGATTGGTAAACAGTATTTGAAAAGTTTTTTCGCAGGCGCGGCGGTTGTTGTGGCGATTGTCGTTGGGTTCGCGATTTATTGGAACAGGTCAACGAATAAGCTAAACGATTTGTATCACACCCGGCTGACGCAGTCGGATCCCATGTTGCCAGGCTGGATGATCACCGCGCAGGAAGTTGTTCCCGGCGAATTCGCGGAGAAGCTGATTAAGCAGGGAATTGTATACACAGTGTTTGACAAAGAACATGGCAATATCTTTTGGAACCCGCCCATCAGACGCTCCGATCTTGTTCAGATACACGACCCGCTCATCGCTTTTGCATCGTTGTTTTCCAGGCCGCTGGAGTTAAATGAGGATGAACGCATCCAGGTGTTGGAATCCGTATACGATGCAAGACATGAAACCGCTGAACGATTTTGGACCGGCATGGATTTGCAAACTACACGCGTTTCAACTGCAGTGAAGGTTTGGCCCAACCTGCGTTATTCTTACACCGAAAAAGTTATCACCGTTTTGAACACCAACCAGTCTGCGTGGTCGCGACAGGAAGCGTTGTACACGTTCTATCTGCCGGAGGGCGGAGTTATCACTTCTCTTTCTTTATGGATCAAAGGCGTTGAACAAAAAGGGATTCTTACCACAAAAGAGAAGGCTGAAACGGCATACAATACCATCGTAGGTGTAGAATCGCGCGATCCGTCCGTTGTATACTGGATGGAAGGCAACACTGTATTGGTGCGGGTGTTCCCGGTAGAGCGTGCTCAGTACCGGGTGTTCAAATTGGGCATCACCGCTCCTTTGCGTGAGGAAGGCGAAGAGTTGATCTATGAAAACGTATACTTCAAGGGACCAGCCAGTTATTCTGCAGAACAATCCATCAACTTCGATTTCATTCAGCAACCGGATTCATTTGTAATGCCCGCGAGTTTTGACAAGCGCGGCGCCTCTTATACAGCCGCCGGTAAGATGAACCATAATTGGCAGGTCAGAATGAATGCAGCACCGGTTGTAAGCGGGTCGTTCTTTTTTGATGGTAATGAGTACCGGGTTCTTCCTTACGACAAACAATACGAACCTTTCGATTGCCGTGATGTGTATCTCGACATCAACAGATCGTGGACAACAGATGAACTTGAGTCGATTGTAAAGTTGATGCGCGACTCACGTGTATGGATATACGATGAAGATAAATTTCGACAGTTGGAGGAGGAAGACTGGAAGGAAAAATGTAATCACGTACTGAATCAGCAATTTTCACTTTTTCCATTTTTCCTAGTTCCTGACCCCGGTCATGCGCTCGTCATCAGCAAGGGCACGGTGTTTTCCCCGAACCTCAGCCAACTCGAAGGATCCCGATTTTCCGTGAAGCTGAAGAACTGGGCGAAAGACGGAAACCGCATACGGGTCTTTAACCTGGGAGTCGGCGCATCTCCTTTTCTTAAGTCGCTGCGTGAGTTACGCCTTGTACAATACGATTTCGGCGATCTGAATGTACTTGCTGGAATCTGGAAATCTAAAAGATTTGTTGTGGATGCGGAGGACGACAACAATATTGTGTTGCATGAGGCCAACGTTCGCGTCCAGCGCCGGCCCGGTGAAGGTATTTCCGTAGATCCCGATCACAATATGCGGCTCTTTGCATACAATCATCTGATGAAAAATTATTCGACCATCTGGAGCGGTGCCGGTTTCGACACTGCCGCTTTGGTGGAAGAAGCCAGGCAGGCGTATGTTGTTTCCCCTGTTTCAAGTCTTGTGGTTCTCGAAACAAAGAAAGACTACGAACGCTTCGATATTAAGGACGATGCAAACAGTTTGAAGAATGCTTCTCTGAAATCAAAAGGTGCTGTGCCGGAGCCACACGAGTGGGCATTGATCATCATTGCTGCAGGCATAGCCGTACACTTGTTTTTGAGACGAAAGTCAAAGCTCTCACAATGATCGCTTCGATACCGACCCGTCATTTCGTTGGCACAAACCGGATTCAGATAGTCATTGCGGGCCTCTGGATTGCATGCGCCGCTTTTTTGTTTCGCGAATACATTTCTATCGTGTCGCTGAATTTTGCACTGGGAGTGATGACCATTCCTTGGTTGGTGACTCCCGGTGTGAAAAAAAGCAATAAGGTATACCTAACCGGAAGTTTCGTGTTTGTGATGTTGTATATGCTGCTGCCGGTGAAGACACTCGCATACTTTGCATGGATGTTCGGAGTATTTCACTGGCTAGGGTTGTTCGCGGGATCATTAAGGTAGACGGCGATCCTGGTTGGATTTATGATGTCGCCGGTGTTCGGACATTTCATTGAGATTTTCAGTTTCCCAATTCGTCTGCAGCTGACTTCCGTTGCTGCATCTTTATTTCAGGCGTCCGGAGTTGCGGCCTTCGCTTCCGGCAATGTGATTGATATCAACGGAAGTCATTTTTCTGTTGATGCGGAATGTATGGGACTGAACATGATGGTCACATCGCTCCTGGTTGGAGTAATGCTGATGGCTTATTATGAACAGACCTTGCGGAAGAAGTTGAAATTATTCCGGGTTGTAACCTTGTTGTCGTTGATCGTTTTACTCAATGTAATTTCCAACCTCATCCGCATTCTTCTTATTGTACAATTTCGTTACCTGCCAGGAACCATAATGCACGAAGCAGTCGGCATCTTATGTTTCGTTTGTTACGTTGTATTCCCCGCATGGAAGATTACTCAAATCGTGGTACGAAGGTCAATGAAAGCGCAGACCGCATCTTTGCGATCTGACATTCGGAAACGGGACTATTTGATGAATACTCTCGCGTTCGCCGCATTGTCGGTTGGCATGTTCACGGCTTCATCATCAACATATGCTGAAGTTAAGCCTGTACATGTAAACGGATTTTCAATTGAGCATCAGCGGGAAGGTGTCGTCAAGCTTCACAATGAGAAGGCATTGGTATATCTGAAGTCGATCAGAGGGTTTTACGATACCGAACACAACCCGATGTTGTGTTGGACCGGTAGCGGCTACCAAATGACGCGAATTGCAGTGGGGGCAGGCACGCTCGATTTCATGTATACCGGTGTGCTCGAAAGCGACAACGAACGGTTGTATACCGCCTGGTGGTACGACAATGGGAAGAGTAGAACGAGATCACAACTTGAATGGAGGATTGCAATGCTGAAAGGTGAACCTGGATACAGTCTTGTAAATGTCACTGCCGGCTCGCCTGCAGAGCTGCAGAATCAGGTGCGAAACTTGTTGCAATCAAAAATCCTGTAACAACATGCTTGCCTGTTGGCGCCACAGCAGGCGATCGTGCACGGCAGATCGGGATACCTGCTGCGTAAACTCATGCCGCAGCTATTTTTTATAGCTGCACACACGATCTTAGCCACTTCCCCGTATGACGACTACTATCATACCATTAACGATGAAATTGCAACGATCGATTTTCCCATGATGAGCTCGTTGTTGAGAGCAATCGCCATTGCTTCAACCGACCTGATCAGCGGGGCTGCTACTCCGAAAGTATCGGGTTATATCCCTGACTTCGAGTAGGCGTCTCCGTTAGACCAGAATCGTGTTACCTTCTCATTTCTTTGTTTCAGTCTTCGTAACAATACTTTTCAACCAGTTCTTTCTCCATCTGCCTTGCACGTTTCGTGTTCGACATCATGCGAAGAAGCGGTACCAGCAGCGCGAGAGGTCCTACCGGATAGGTATCGGTCATTCTCACAAGAAGGGCCAGGTGAATTAGTTTTTTCGGAGTGCCTTTGCTGTCGCTCATGCCATCAGATGCAAGTCCATACGCAATTGCGATTCCTTTCTGGAAGCCGTCATGACCGGGTACGAATCGTATATGGCACACCGCGGGTGTATCACCATCATTAAAAAATCGATGAGGAGCATTTTTCGGTACTGTGATCGATTCACCCGGGTACAAATATCTTTTGGTTCCGTTGAGGACAAGTCCAAGACGGCCCTTTACTCCGATGAATGTTTCTTCAAATGCCTTATGGATATGCATGTGATTTCCGCCTCCCGGGTATACTTCCAGTTCGGCAAGGGTATATCTTCCGCCAGTTTCTTCTGCCGATTCCAGCAGCGTTCCTTTGTCTTTGTAAGCGGGGTTCACAAATACTCTCTTAATTTTCCTGACCGGTACCTGTTTAATCGTTTTCATGTGTTCAAAAACTTTGTTGGGGATCATTTGTATTTGATTTGGTGTTGAGACATAAATGTGCGACTGAAGCCAAAATTTTTTGATAACCGAATTCGCCACATGAGTCACCGATTCCGGGCACAAGCACGTATAGATTCAACAATTGTTGTTAAATATGATGGCAGGAACATTATTAGTTTGACAGCTGTTTGCGCGACCTGATATTTGTAACGCGGTACTTGTGTTGAACAGTGGGAATGGCACGAGGCGAGATAGGTTTTGAAGGTTCAGTTTTTCCCGATGCCCGATACCTGACAACCGATACCCAATAGCAACGAATGAAACACCTCAAAGCACTCAACAAATATTTCTGGAAGTATCGGTACCGGTTGGTGCTGGGCATCGTGTTTATAATACTGTCCAATTACTTCGCGATCCTGGCTCCGCAGATCACCGGTTATATATTCGACCTGCTGCAGCAGCAACTTGGTGTTGCCGCCAACCCGAAGACATCGAATTTCGATCCTCTCGTGTGGGTGTTTATAGGTGAGGTATCGAAGTACAATCTGGGATTCGGCGGAATGGTTGCGGCATTCAGCATTGCGATTCTCGTTACCGCGTTGCTAAGCGGACTGTTCTTGTTCCTCATGCGGCAGACCATCATCGTAATGAGCCGCCATATCGAATTCGATCAGAAAAATGAGGTGTTCAATCATTATCTCGGCCTCGATATCAACTTTTACAAATCGCACAGCACCGGCGACCTGATGAGTCGTATATCTGAAGACGTTAGCCGGGTGAGGATGTACACCGGTCCCGCGATCATGTACCTGGTGAACCTCATCTTCCGCATTTCATTTTGTGTGTTTTATATGGTTCGGAAGGATTGGGAACTCACGTTGTATGTTTTGTCGCCCCTGCCGATCCTTGCGATTACGATTTACGTAGTGAACAATATTATTCACAAAAAGAGCGAACATATACAATCGCTGCTGTCGGATCTGACGACAAACGCGCAGGAATCATACTCGGGTATCAGGGTTATCAAGTCGTTCGTGCAGGAGCGGGCGATGTATGGCTTTTTTGATAAGAATAGTGAGGACTATAAAAAGAGTGCAATTGGCCTTGCCAAGCTTGAAGCGATTTATTTTCCGTCGATGGGTTTGCTTATCGGACTGAGCACCCTGCTCACGATCATGATCGGAGGGTTGTATGCGATCAATGGAAGACCGGGCATGACGGTAGGAACCATTGCTGAGTTTGTGATGTACATCAACATGCTGACGTTTCCCGTAAGCGCCATTGGCTGGACGGCCAGCATGATTCAGCGAGCCGCTGCTTCCCAAAAGCGGTTGAACGAATTTTTGAATACCAGGTCGGTGATTCTAAACCCGGAAGGTGCGATAACACCAGGGATTGAAGGAAATATCCGGTTCGAGAATGTCGACTTCATCTATCCCAACACTGGCATACACTCACTTAAGCGGTTTTCGTTGCAGATTGGGAAAGGGGAAAAGGTGGCGATCATCGGGCATACCGGTAGTGGTAAGACTACACTTGCACAGTTGCTGCTGAGGATGTATGATCCGGGCAAGGGTCGTATTGTGATCGATGAAACGGACATCCGCAAATTCGACCTCAACTTTCTAAGGCGTGAGATCAGTTATGTACCCCAGGACGTTTTTCTGTTCAGCGACTCGGTGGCGAACAATATCCGGTTCGGTGTCAGGGATGCAACGGCAGAGGTGGTGGTAGCTGCGGCGCGATCCGCGGTTATCGACAGGGAGATCAATGGTTTTGCGGAGAAATACGAGACCCAGATCGGAGAAAGGGGAGTTACGCTGAGTGGAGGTCAGAAGCAACGGATATCGATTGCGCGTGCCCTGATCAAAGATGCGCGGATCGTTATTTTCGACGATTGTCTTAGTGCGGTTGACTCGCGGACTGAGAAAGAAATACTCGGCAATCTTCGCCAGGCGTTGCATGGACGCACTGCCATTTTCATCACCCACAGGATACTGTCGCTCTTCGAATTTGATCGCATCGTCGTAATGGAAGAGGGCCGGATCATTGAGGAAGGCACACACGACGAACTGATGAAGCTGAATGGTTATTATGCTTACCTGTTCGAGCAACAGAGTGCAGAGATGGAAGCTTAATAGGCTGGCAAGCATTTTGGTTAATGCGCGAAAATGCTAGGAAACACTTAGTGTGTGGCATTCCTTCCACACGAAATTTTGGTGAATCGAAAACAATACTATATTTGTAGACACTAACCGGAACCAAAACTTTTTAACTGAAAAATTACTGATTGTGGCGTACGACAACAACGAAAAAAGATTGGAAAGCGTTTACAGCAAGCGGATCAGGGCAGGTAAGAGAAGAACGTATTTCTTTGACGTGAGGGCTACGAGAGGCAATGATTATTACATTACGATTACTGAGAGCAGGAAGAAATTCAACGAAGACGGCTACGACAGGCACAAAATATTTCTTTACAAAGAAGATTTCAACAAGTTTCTTAAGGCGTTGACAGAGGCGGTTGATTATGTGAAAACCGACCTGATGCCTGATTTCGATTTTGACGCATACAATCACGATCAGGTTGCTGAGCAGGATGGTGAAGCAGAAGATGCAACAGCGGTGGTTGCGGCTGCGACACCAGTCGGAACGGTTCCTGTTATTCCTACCACTGCTTCGACTCCAACGAACAGCTCTGCTTCAGAGGAAGTCGACAAATGGTAAATCGTTCAACTACTTCATTTACATAGCCCCCGTATCGGGGGTTTTTTGTTTTACACGATACTCACAAACACTTAGTCGTTGTGGATAAAATTGGCGCAACTTGCCCTGCGCAATACCTTTACTTTAAACCTATCCTAAACCGAACAGTTGATGAGATCCTTTTATTCCTTGACCAAACTTCTCATTCTTTTCTTACTTGTATGTTTCGCTGTTCTTGCACAACCACATTGCAAGTCTTCGGATCCTCGTCCCGAATCAACGGATGTAGAACTCATTCGAAAGAAAGGCTCCACCGATGCACTGGGCGCAGCTTTGTTCGAATTGCGCATGACGGCTGATCCGGCGACTGGCAAGATCCCGCCCGGCGCTCGCTCGGCAGAGCTCGTTCAGGCCGAGGAACTTGTAAATGTGCCCTTCGGTATGATGGCACCGGTTTCGAGCACGTATTCGTTCGCTGGACCAAATAATTTAGGTGGTCGTACCCGCGCAATTGCATACGATGTTCGTTACAATGGTAGTTCGAACCAGACCATCCTTGCTGGCGGTGTCAGCGGCGGCGTATACAAATCGACCGACAACGGTGCCACATGGGTAAGGAAAAGTCCTACCACTTCACACTACAGCACTACGAGTATTGCACAAGACCCACGCGTCGGCTTCCAGGATACCTGGTATTACGCTACGGGAGAGCACCTTGGCAACAGCGCTTCTGCCTTGAGAAATCCATCCGTATCTACGGATGCTCTTTATTTTGGAGATGGAATTTATAAGTCGACAGACAACGGGGAGACCTGGACAAAGCTTACCAATTCCAACACCGGGGTTCTGGAGACGTTTGATCGCCGCGAGGATCTTATTACGAAGGTAGTTGTGAACCCGGTCAACGGCCATGTGTATTTCTCGGGAATCAACAGTATTTTTCGTTCAACCAATGGCGGATCCACCTGGTCCCTGGTATTAAGCTCCCTATCAGGCAGCCTGAGTACTGCCTTTACCACCGATATCGTTGTTACTTCCACAGGCCGCCTGTATGCAGCCTTCGATGGCGATACTTTCAACGGGTCCGGATCGACGCCAAACATCGCCGGTGTATGGACCTCAACAACAGGGGACGCACTCTCCTGGACGAAGATCGCAGGAGAACTTGCTCCGACAAATCCTGTCGGCTGGCTAACCAACAGCGAGTATGGCCGCATCGTGCTTGCACTTGGTTCCGGCGCAAACGAAAACATTCTTTATGCAGCCTACTGGGATAGTACGTTTTCTGCTTGCAACCTTGCTCCGGCACCGGAAGCCCATCTTTTCAAATGGAACCAGACCACTTCAACCTGGACGAACCTGACTGCTAACTTGCCGGATGAACCCGGTTGCCTCGAAGGAAACGATCCTTTCGCCGTGCAGGCTGGCTATAATCTTGTGCTTGCAGTACATCCGGACAATGACGACACGGTTTTTATTGGTGGCACGAACCTATACAGATCTACGGATGGCTTCGCATCAACTGCAAATACTACACGAATCGGAGGTTATGCAGACGTGCTCGATTACGGACTTTACACGAACTCCCATCCGGATATCCATTCAATTGTATTTTCTCCAACCAACAGTTCCATCATGCTCTGCGGCAACGACGGAGGTATCCAGCGAACTACCAACAACCTTGCAGCCAACGTTGCCTGGACTCAACTGAACACCGGCTTCCGGACCTTTCAATTCTATGATGTATGTGTTGACCCGCGAAGCGGCAACACAAAGGTAATGGGTGGCGCTCAGGACAACGGAACCACTCGCAACATCGGCGGATCGGGATCCAACTTCGAACAGGTTTTTCCGGGCGACGGAGTTTCAGTGGGACTTTCAAACAACCTCGGAGGAACTTTCTACGAGTTCGTTGGTGCCCAATTCGGCGTGATATATCGAAGATCGTCCGCTTCGTTTCCTAATACCGGTACCGATATAGAACCCACTTCGGCCTCCGGCAACGGATTGTTTGTTACTCTGTTTGAACTCGATCCAGACAACACACAAAATATTTATTATGCTGACGCACAGACCTTATACAGAAACACTTCTTCGTCAACAGCAACAAAGAACAACTGGACACTCCTGACCGGGGTTGGAACCGCTGTCAGCGCTGTTGCGAACAAATACATTACCGCTCTTGCAACTACGCGCGGCACCTACAATGCCAGCACCGCCAGCTTGTTTATCGGTACCGAAGATGGAAGGCTCTTTCGACTCAATGACCCCGCAAACGTTGCAGCGAACACGGCTCCCACAGCCATTAGGGGCGGAAGTTTCCCAGCAGGATACATCAGCAGCATAGCAGTAAATCCGCGAAACGACGACACGATACTCGTAACATTTTCGAGTTACAATACCACAAGCATCTGGTGGACAGGTAACGCAAACGCGGCCACACCTACCTGGCTCAACGTGGAAGGCGGTCTAACAACACCATCCGTGAGGAGTTCCGCAATTGCGATCACGGGTTCAGGAGTAGAATATTTTGTTGGCACTTCAGTTGGTTTGTACTCAGCGCTGATCGATGCTTCAGCGCCAGCGTCCACGAGCTGGATCAAGGAAGGTGCAGGCGAAATGGGGAACGCTGTGGTATCAAGTCTGGCTCTCCGCACATTGGACAACAGGCTGGTTGTAGGGACACACGGCTATGGCATGTGGCAATCTCAACTTTCCACTTCCGCCGTTCCGGTGACCCTGCTGTCGTTCAGCGGCAAGACGGACAAGCATGTTAACCAACTGACATGGACAACCGAATCCGAAGTAAACAACAAAGGATTCGCAATAGAAAGAAAATACGACGCAGAAATACACTTCACCACAATCGGCTTCGTCCCGGCGTCGACCACAACTCAGTCAAGGAAGTCATACAGTTTTCAGGATGCATTCGTCGACCTCGGCAAGTCAAAGGCAACGTACCGATTGCGCCAGACAGACATAGACGGAAAGACAACTTATTCATATTCGATCACTCTGAACCGTACAACCTCTGCCAAATTCGTTGAATACGTTGCGACTGAAGGCTCCACGTTGTTCGTAAGAATCAACAACGGCTCGCCTGCAGTAATGATCAGGTATCGGATCTACGACATGAATGGCAAAAAACTTACCGATCAGCAAGTGCCGTACCAATCGCAAAAGATATCGATTGGAACACTTCGTTCCGGGTCATACGTGCTGGAAATCGTGGGAACTAACGGGAACAGGTATACGAAGAAGTTTATGAGATAAGGGAAGGTAAAAGTGAATAGGTAAAAGTGAAAAAGGGTTCGATTTATTCGAGGTCCTTTTTCACTTTTTCTATTTTACCGTCTACGGCAAAGCGAGGTCCGGCCGTCACTTTTTTTACTTTTCACTTTTCCCTTTGACTTAATCGCTTCTCAACTTTTTCGCATCCCTTTGTACCAATTGATCAATCCATTCGTAGAACTATCGTGTCGCGTCACAGCATCTTCATTTTTCAATTCAGGGAGAATGTTGCCTGCGAGTTGTTTGCCAAGCTCAACACCCCATTGATCGAAACTGAAGATGTTCCAGATCACGCCCTGAACAAAGATCTTGTGCTCATACATCGCAATCAGCTTACCGAGTGTAAACGGATTGATCTCACGTAGCATGAATGAATTCGTCGGCCGGTTGCCGGTAAATACCTTGAACGGGGCGATACGTGAAATCTCATCCTCACTCTTGCCGGCCTTCTTCAATTCTTCCTTCACTTCATCTTCACTCTTCCCATTCATCAACGCTTCTGTCTGCGCAAAAAAGTTTGATAGCAGTTTAATATGATGATCGCCCAGGATATGATGACTATTCGCAGGCGCAATAAAATCGCACGGAATCATTACCGTTCCCTGGTGTATGAGCTGGTAAAAGGCGTGTTGACCATTCGTGCCCGGCTCACCCCATATTACCGGTCCGGTTGAATATCTTACTCTATCTCCATTGCGATCAACACTCTTCCCATTGCTTTCCATATTTCCCTGTTGAAAATATGCTGCGAAGCGGTGCAGGTACTGATCATACGGAAGTATCGCTTCGGTTTGCGAACCAAAGAAATTCGAGTACCAGATTCCCATCAATGCCATGATCACGGGGATGTTCCTGTCGAATGGTGCGGTCCGGAAATGCCGGTCTGTTTCATGTCCGCCCGCAAGTATCTGCCGGTAATTTTCATAACCTATGCTCAGTGCAATCGACAATCCGATTGCGCTCCACAACGAATAGCGGCCACCGACCCAGTCCCAGAATTCGAACATATTTTCTTTGTCGATCCCAAACTTCACTACTTCCTGCTCATTCGTTGAAATGGCAACAAAATGTTTTGCAACATCCGCAGTCGTTGCATGACGAAGAAACCAATCGCGCGCACTAAGTGCGTTGGTCATTGTTTCCTGTGTGGTAAATGTTTTTGACGCGATGAGAAACAGCGTCTCTTCCGGGTTCACTTTCTTCAGTGTTTCGATCAGATGCGTTCCATCTACGTTCGATACAAAATAGGGCTGGATATTTTCCACCCAGTAAGGTCGTAATGCCTCGGTAACCATGTACGGACCAAGATCGCTTCCGCCAATGCCGATATTTACGATGTACCTTATTCGTTTGCCGGTATATCCTTTCCACTCACCGGAATGCACCCTTTGGCAGAACCGTTCAATTTGTTGAAGTACTGATCGCACTTCAGGCATTACATTTTTTCCGCCCGCCATCACAGGATCGTCACCCACGTTGCGCAAGGCGATATGAAGGACCTCGCGTCCTTCTGTCTGGTTGATTTTATCGCCTCTAAACATTGCATCGATCGCCTCAGGTACTTTGCATTCAGTCGCGAGTTCCTGAAGAAGCCGAAGTGTTTCTTCGCTGATGATATTCTTGGAATAATCGAAAAGCAGATCGCCGTCACGAATCGAAAACTTGCTGAACCTGTCTTTGTCCTGCTGAAACAAATTTCGCATGTGCCATTGCGAAGCTTCACGAAAATGTGTCTGAAGTTTTGACCAGGCGGGGGTTTCGTCGGGTCTTATATTGGGTAACATACGCAGTTGGTTGCGGTAAAAATAGCAAAGCTTTGCTGATTAATTTTCCGCGATCTAAGGGAATGCAATTATATGCGCGAGAAATGCATTGGCTATGCTCAATGATCGTGGCCGGCAGCAAGCGTTCTGTTAGCGAACAATGCGGTTTCACCGATGCCTGCGAAGATTTCTGCGGCATTCATTGCCATGGCTGAAGTGATGTTAAGATGCGTAACGATTCGCAATTGTCTGCCTGAAATAACATTGATAAGAACCTCCCGTGTTTTCAGATACTCCACTACCTGCCAGGGTTCAATGCCTCGAACCGGTTCAAAGATGACAATGTTTGTCTCCACAGGAAGTATGTTTGTAAACATTGCGTTCGATCGGATTGCTTCAGCAATCTTCCCGGCGTTCACATGGTCGTTTTTCAATTCAGGGATATTGTTGTCCAGGGCGAACAATCCGCATGCTGCCATGAATCCGGCCTGGCGCATGCCTCCGCCGAAAATCTTGCGTATCCTTCGTGCCTTTTTGATGTCATAGTGGTCCCCGATCAGCACACTGCCGATGGGACAGCCAAGGCCTTTGTTAAGGCAAACGGAAATCGTTTCAAACAGAGAGCCGAACATTGCGGCATCCTGCCCCGTTGCCACGATCGCATTAAACAGTCGTGCTCCGTCGAGATGAAGTCGCAGGTTTTGTTCGTTAACAATTGCACGGATCGACTGTAGAACCGGTGTACTGTAGCAACTGCCGCCTCCGCGATTCGACGTGTTTTCGAGACAAACCAGTGTTGTCGGTGCTTTGTGAACATCGTCGGGATTCCTTATATCACGCAGTTGTTCCGGTTGAATGATACCACGAACGCCTTCGATCGTTTTAACCTGGCAGCCTGAGTTGAAAGCAATACCGCCGGCTTCGTATTGATATACATGCGCCGTTTTCTCGCAAACCACTTCGTCGCCCGGTTGTGTATGAAGCTTGATCGCGATTTGGTTCGACATTGTGCCGGTGGGACAGTACAGCGCCGCATCTCTTCCAAAAAGTTTTGCCATCTTCTCTTCCAGCTCGTTCACAGTCGGATCTTCAACATACACATCGTCGCCGACGCGGGCATTCTTCATGAATTCCAGCATCGCCGGCGATGGAGTCGTGACCGTGTCGGAGCGAAGATCGATTGGCATCGGGTTGGAAGTTGAAGGTTGAAGGTTGAAAGTTGAAGGTTGAAGGTTGAAAGCTAAGGTAAAAGTGAAAAGGTAAAAGTGAAAAAGCCTGCCTTATTCAGCGTTAGCTGGCGCGGGGCAAGGCCAATCTCACGCCCTCGCTCTTTTCACTTTTACCTTTTAACTTTTCACTTTTTTCCTATACTTCCTGCATTTCTTCCTTGAAAGCCTTTCTCGGTACGAGTCCAAACAATTCAAACATCGCGGAGTCTTCATCGAATCCCGGGTTTGGCGTCGTCAATAGTTTTTCGCCCGTAAAGATCGAATTGGCTCCGGCCATGAAGCAGAGCGCCTGTTCGGGCAATGTCATTTCTGTTCGGCCGGCACTTAAACGGATCATTGAAGATGGCATAAGTATCCGAGCCGTTGCAATCATTCTTATCATCTCCCAGATCTGCACCCGCGAGTTGGATTCCAAAGGCGTTCCTTTCACAGGAACCAATGCATTTACCGGTACACTCTCCGGATGCTCAGGCAACGTCGCAAGTGTATGCAACATGTGTATCCTGTCGTCGTGTGTTTCGCCCAGGCCTACTATTCCGCCGCAACAAACACTAATGCCCGCCTTCCTCACATTTTCGAGTGTTTGAAGCCTGTCGCCATACGTTCTCGTGGTAATGATCTGATCGTAATATTCGGCAGAAGTATCGAGATTGTGATTGTATGCATACAGCCCTGCACCTGCAAGTTTCTGTGCCTGATGTTCGTTCAGCATTCCAAGTGTGCAACAGACTTCCATCCCGAGTTCATTAACTTCTTTCACCATCTCAACCACCTTGTCGAAGTCGCGGTTGTCGCGAACCTCTCTCCATGCGGCACCCATGCAGAAGCGCGTAGAACCTGCTTCGCGAGCTTTTTTCGCATGTTCGATGACGGTCTCTTTCTTCAACAGCGCGTGCACATCCACACCGGTGTTGTACCGGGCGGCCTGCGGACAATAAGCACAGTCCTCGGAACAACCGCCAGTTTTGATTGAAAGAAGAGTGCAAACCTGCACTTCATTACCAGCCTGGTACTTGCGATGAACTACAGATGCCCGAAAAACGAGATCCAGCAAAGGAGTGTTGTAAATCTCACTGACCTCTTCAATTGAATAATCGTTCCTTAATTCAGTTTTGCTCATATCAATATTTGATTGGTATGGATGTATCCTTCAGCAAAGGCAAATTTTGGTAAAAATAATGGTTAAAGACCAGCCGGAACGCATTCACGGGACTAATCGTCGCATATGCCTGACCGGAATGGCGATCGCTGAAATACACTGCAAAGAAATTGGCAAATTCCTCACGACCCGCGGGTATGTCCTGCGACCGGTAACCATGATCTCCCAACACCATGATCACCTTCTTCCGTTTTCCCTTCGCAAGGATCGAATCGACAGCACTTCGTATCATATCATTTGCATATTCGACCTGGTACGGGTACGACCGGAACCGTCCTCCGGCATCTGATGGCATTGACGCATTTAACCGACCCGTAGAGTCAACAACATGTGGCGGATGCGTAACCATACTGTGGAGATAGACAAACTTCGGCTGTTCATCACCGTTACCTTCAATTGCCTGTTCAAGAAGAACACGCGTTCGTTTGATTTCTTCCACTTTATCTGGCAGCGATACGGTTGTAGGAATAAAATTTCCTTCAGCCGATACCGGCGGAATCAACGGCCGGTATAACCCGAAGTTCCACATGATATCACTGTTAAGCCGCGAGAATATGGTGTGAGCAGAAAATTGTTTCCACGCGAGTTCAGCAAACTCCGGATGCAATTGCGCATCCTCGCCGTGTTTTTCAAACGGTGCAATAAACACAAGTCGATATCCTTCCTTCTTAAGAATACAGGTGGTTTCGTTTTCGCTGATCGACTGGACAGCCTGAAGTATATGTCTCCGCTCGCGGTTACGGGTCACTTCCGGGTCGATATAATTCATATTAAAAAACGAACTGATCGAAAAAGGAGTGGAGTTGTAATTAGAAAAGGAGCTGTCCGCAACAAAAAAGCCCCGCTCTCTTAACCAACCGCTGATGGCTGAATTGTCGAAGCCCCAATTTTTTTTAAGTTCTTCGTTGCTCGTGTATTCATCAAACATCAAAACAAAAATATCCGGACGATCCTGTTGGCTCTGCGTGGGTTTGTAAGCGCCGCAAACAGGTGTGTGCTGCAACGTATTGGCAGGTGGAGAAATAATGTTGGAAAGAAGTTTGACGGATTCAAACGCAACCAGCGAAATAAGGATGACATTGGCGTAGCCGGCAAAGGTTCTTATGCGATTCGTTTTGAGAATGGCAACCGCTACTAAAATAAAAACCGAGAGCAGAGGAAGAAATACAATATACCGGGAAAGAAACGCAACATTGATTTTCGCAAAATCATGCAGGGGTCCAAAATAAAGAATGGCAAACAGCAACACGAAACTTGTTGCGGCCGCGAATTGCCGCGTTTTACTAAACAGTCTGACGATCCAGTATACAGCCAATTGTATGGCGATGACGGCCACTGCAAACAACGCAACCTGAAGGATTGAGATAAAACCGAACACCTTGTTCGTATTATGAAGCATGAAGAATGCCGGCAACAACAGAAGATAGAATGGTCTCGATAGAATTTTTGAACGCGTTGATTGGGTGCTGTCGGGCATCGCTTCCCTCAATATTTTCGTACCATTTGATAGATCGTGCGGAAGGTTCCTTCCACAAGTTCCTTTCGTTTGAATTCGTAATGCCGGCCGAATGAATTTTCAAACGTTTTCTTATCGTAGTCCATGAAAACATCTTTTCTTGTCTTCAGCATCTGTTTTACTTTCTCATCCTGCTTCGGAACAAACTCGATGATCAGTTGCGGCGCAAAAGATGCAAAGTAGTCTGCGATGAAATGCAGAGGAATATTCTTTCCGATCACCAGATGATGGATCAACGCGAGGCACAATACGAGGTCAGGCTTGCATCGTGAAGTGAACGACGATCGTTCGTTGTTTGCAAAACCCAGTGCCGGCGAGGGATTCGAAAGATCGATAACAAGCGGAAGTATGTTTTTGATCTTGTGTTCCTGCACATGCAGATATAAATTGCTGATGCTTCTGCTGTCGCTGTCGACGGCGATGACCTGCCGGAATTTCTTTGCAAACAGTTTCGAGAAGTGTCCGTCGTTCGCGCCAAGGTCTATAACGGTGTCGGCGGAAACCTGATCGGCGATGTCCATCACGATCTTTTCCTTCTGGGAGAGGTATTCGGTGCTTAAAATTGACTCCTGGTAATAGTGACTCCAGTTTGAACGGAGTTGCCTGTTCTGGAATCCCGATATGATGGTTTCGAGATGCGATACAAGGTGTAGCAGTCGCTTCTTGCTGAAGTTTCCTTTGTCCGTTTTGCTTTTTGCATTCGTGCGCATCGAATGCTGCAGGTATACGTGAAGCCAAACGCCGAGATTCAGGCTGCTTTTCAAAGGGAGCAGTCTTGATGTGATCTCAACCGGAATGCCATCGAGATATGTCGCCAGTGTTTTTTGGATATCCGCTTTCAGATAGTACTCGAGATAGAGAGGAAACAGAAACAGGTTGCAAAATTGCCGGTAAGCGACCCAGGGTTGTGTGGGATCGTAGCGTTCGAATGACAACGAGTCGATGTGCAGCGGCCGCCCTTTCATGAACTGGATATTGTAGGGCGTTGCATCTTTGATGATCATGCCCTTCGAAACTGCAACTCGCAGTAACCTGAGCGTGAGAAGAGCGGCATCCTTCAATTGTTCGAAGCACCATTCATAGGGATAGCTGATGAATTCGACACGTCGCGGTTCAATCGTTCGAAACCAGGTTTCGTTGTCATAACGTATGTCATCGATCTCAGTGTGCGCTACCAGCAGTCCCTGTGAAACAAGAATGTCGTAAAGACCTGAGTCGTTCAGCAAACGATAGTCGCTTGCATAATATTCATTGATCTGTCTGAAAAGCCTGCCCTCGTGCGTGAACACAAAGCCTGAAGGATCCTTAAAAGATGCTGGATGTCGCGACTGTTCACTCATCGGGGGAATCATTCTTGACTGTTACGTCTTTTGACGATTTCGTGAAGAAAGATTTGATCCGGTCCCACATATCGCGAAAGTAAAAGAGAGCGCCAACGATCGCAGCAATTACCATTTGGATCAGGTAACTACCACTGCCGGGATCCAGATATAACAAGCCGCTGATCATAGATAGTTGAGGTTCGTCTTAGGCGTTAAAGTTAGCAATGTCTCGTACATCAGCTGGATCGTTTGTTCGATGTCGTTCTTATGCAACATTTCAACAGGAGTGTGCATGTATCTGAGAGGTATCGAGATAAGAACAGACGGACATCCATCATTTGCATAGGCAAACGAATCGGTATCGGTGCCTGTACTTCTTGATAGTGCACGAAGCTGAACGGGTATCTTCTTTTTGGCGGCGACATCCTGCACCAGGTCGAGCAGTTTGTTATGTACGGCAGGTCCATACGCAAGCGAAGGGCCTTTGCCGCACGTGACGTCTCCTTCAACAATTTTGTTGATCATCGGAGTGTACGTATCGTGGGTAACATCGGTCACAATGGCAACATTCGGTTTGATGCGGCGCGCGATCATTTCGGCGCCCCGGAGACCTACTTCTTCCTGAACCGCATTTACAACATACAGCGCATACGGAAGGCGTTGTTTGTTTGATGCAAGCATTCTTGCCACTTCCGCAATCATAAATCCACCGATGCGGTTGTCGAAAGCCCTGCCGATCAGGTGATCGTTTGCCAATTCATCAAAACCTTCCTGGTAGGTAACAACGGCTCCTACATGAACGCCCAGTTGTTCAAGTTGTTGTTTATTTCGGGCTCCACAGTCCAGAAACAGGTTGTCGACCTTTGGTTGCGGCTCTTTGTTATCCGGACTATTGATTCTGGTATGAATGGCGGGCCACCCGAATACGGCCTTTACTGGGCCTTTTTTCCCATGGATCAGAACACGTTGTCCGGGCGCAACCTGGTGATCCACTCCGCCATTTCGTTTGAGATAGAGTAATCCTTCGGCTGTGATATAATTCACGAACCAGCTGATTTCGTCGGCATGCGCTTCAATTACTACCCGGAACGGCTGTTTTTCGTTGATGATTCCTACCGCCGTGCCGTATGGGTCGACGTATGTAGATTCAACAAAGGGTTTCAGATAGTTGAGCCAGATTCTTTGGCCGCTGCTTTCAAATCCGACAGGTGAAGGATTATTGATGTAAGTCTTAAGAAATGTGTATGATGAGTCTGTGAATATGGATTTCGCCTTCGCGCTCTTTGCCATTTGGTTCGTTTGGGGGTAAATGTAAGGAACAGGCGCGAGGTATGAGCGGGGGATTGGGCAATCGGCTGTCAGCTATCAGCTGTCAGCAATCGGCCATAAACCCGTTGATTTGTTACTTTGCAATTACCTCAACCTGTAGTTCAAGGGAAGGGCATGCCGTAACGGTTTAGAAATAGATTGAGGAAAATCTTATAGCACGCAAGATGTAGATGGAAATGGATATCGGGTAGCTCAAAGCTGACAGCTGATAGCTGACGGCTGACAGCTAAACTTAAGCTTCTTACCTCTGAACAATAATCGTCTCACTCACCAGCGTATCGCTTGTGTTGTCGGCACGGTCGCGGAGAGCGAATTTCAAAATAAGCGTATCGTCGTGCAGGTCCGGCGGATTGCCGCCACTCGAAGGAGGATTCAAAGCGGAAATAAGATGGAGCTGGTAATCGAGCCGTAATTGTATGCTTCCCTGGCTCTTCTCTGGAAATTCAGGTACAGGAAGCAGGAGCGTATCGCGGATCGTAGGAACCTTGATCTGGTTAGTGCGCTGTTTTGAAATCATGATGACGTTGCTTATGTCACCTTCCTTATCCGTCCAGTCGAGATCAATAGTAAGCATACCGCCAATGGGTACGAAGTTGCCGTTGATGTTCTTCAAAGTCAGCGAGGGCCTGGTGTTGAACTTGTTTTTATTGCATGCAAGTGTTCCAAACACAAGAACCAGAGGAACTATTACTTTTAGGATGCGCATCTGTGACATAATATTACAAATTTAACCGCTGACCGCTGGTTTACAGGTTATGGATTGTGAATTAGAAGATAAAATTTTCGCCGTGTCCACCGACAATTTCGATGCTCTCGCCATCGAGATTTTTCAATACCAGTACGATCACAATCATATATACCGCCAATACTGCCAACTGGTTGGGGCGGATCGAAGCAGTATTCGCACGCCTGCCAATATCCCTTTTCTGCCGATACACTTCTTTAAAACGCATCCTATCCGTTCCGGCGATTTCGAACCGGAACTGATTTTTGAAAGCAGCGGTACCACCGGCTCAACACCGAGCCGGCATTATGTAGGGAAAGCCGAGATGTATCGTTCTTCATTCTTCAAAGGATTCTCTGCAGTGTACGGCGACCCCGCAGATTATTGCATACTCGGACTTTTGCCTTCTTATCTCGAGCGAAACAATTCGTCTCTCGTTTACATGACAAAGGAACTGATCGATCGCTCAGTTTACAATGAAAGCGGATTCTACCTCGAGGGCAGGGAAAAACTGGCAGGCATACTGCAAAGAAATCACCACTCCGGGATCAAAACAGTCTTGATCGGGGTGACATTTGCCCTGCTTGATTTCGCTCAATCATTTCCGTTAGATGCAAGTTCGGCGATTATTATGGAAACCGGGGGAATGAAAGGCCGCAGGCACGAACTTACTCGCGAAGAGGTGCATTCAATTTTGCGGGAAGCGTTTCAGGTACGGAGCATTCATTCAGAATACGGAATGACGGAATTGCTGTCGCAAGCCTATGCCGTTGCCGAAGGAAGGTTTCTCTCGCCTCCCTGGATGCGTGTTCTGATCCGTGAAGAGGACGACGCCCTGACAGTCTTTAGCGATCCGCTTCCAGGTAAATCATCAGCCGGCGGAGCCATCAACATTATCGATCTTGCAAATCTTTATTCCTGTTCGTTCATTGCTACCGATGACCTCGGGAAATTGTATGACGACCGATCGTTCGAAGTGTTGGGAAGAATCGATACAAGCGATATTCGGGGCTGTGCATTGATGGTCGCCGATACATGAACAAAATTTTTTAGAACATATAAACAATCAACATTGCCAATAGCAACAGCAGTAGTCGGATTCGGTATCTCCGCCAAAGTGTTTCATCTTCCGTTTATCACTACGATGGATGAATTTCAATTGACCGGCATTCTCCAGCGATCCGGTAACGAAGCATCGGAAAAATATCCTGGCATCCGAACTTTTCGAACGATCGACGAACTCGTGGCGGATAATGAAACCGAGCTCATTGTTATCACAACGCCGAACGAAACGCATTATGAGTATGCGAAGAAATCGTTGCTTGCCGGCAAGCACGTAGTGCTTGAAAAGCCTTTCACAAACACACTCAACGAAGCGGCTGAACTGATCCAAATCGCAAACGAAAAGAAACTTGTCCTCAGCGTTTATCAAAACCGCCGGTACGTAAGCGATTTTTTGACGATCAAGCAACTACTGCAACAGGGATCGCTGGGAGAGATTCATGAATTCATTGCGAGGTATGACAGATACCGGCCGGCTGCTCGACCGAATGCCTGGCGCGAAGCGCCGTTGCATGGCAGCGGGATACTGTACGATCTCGGTCCGCATCTCATTGACCAGGCTCTGCATCTGTTTGGCATGCCTTCGTTCATCACTGCCGACATACGCCTGCAACGGCCACATGCTCGCGTGGACGATTATTTTGAACTCTGGCTCGACTATGGCAAACTGAAAGTGAGTTTGCATGCGGGGATGTTGATTCGGGAACAGGGACCGCGATACATTGTTCACGGCTCGAAAGGTTCGTTCATCAAATATGGTGAAGATGTTCAGGAAGCAAAACTTCGAAACGGAGAGTTGCCCACAGTACCCGAATGGGGACTCGAACCGGCATCCATGCACGGAAAATTATTTGTTGACGACAATGGCGCTGTGCGCGAGGAAGTAGTGCCATCACTTCGCGGTCATTATGGACATTATTATCGAAACGTGTATGAGTCTATTGTACATGGCAAACCGGTTTCGGAAACTGGCGCCGATGGAGCAAATACAATCTTACTTATAGAACTCGCAATGCAAAGCGCAAAACAAAAGCAGACGGTTGAAGTGCCTTTTCCGCACAGGATGTAACGTTTATTTACGGCAGCCCTCTGCTCATCAAACGAAGCCAGTTGCCGTGCATGATCTTGCTGATGTCATCCCGACTATAACCGCGTTTAGCAAGCAAGCCAGGAAATTTTGAGAGGTCCGCAATCGTGTCGAGATCGTGTGGGCACTGTTCTTTACCGAAGGCACCATCGAGGTCGGATCCGATGCCTGCATGATCGGCATTCCCTGCGAGTTGACAAACATGATCAATATGGTCTACCACAGTTTCCAGCGAACAGTTCATTTCAGCAGGAGTTGATTTCCCGCGCACCCATCCCGGCACCAGCATCCATGCGTCGAGTGCAGCGCCAATGACGGCATCACGTTCTATCAACGCCCTGATCATCTCGTCTGAAAACTGACGATTGTGCGGTACAAGCGACCTGCAATTGTTGTGACTCGCCCACACAGTACCGTTGAATAAGGAAAGTGCCTGCCAGAATGATTCATCGGACAAATGAGTGACATCTAGAATCATATTCAGTCGCCCGACTTCCTTCAGTAATTCGATGCCGATCGCGCTGAGCGGTCCGTCGGAATCTGTTCCGAAGGCGTATCGGCCCGGACCGTAATGCGACAGCCCTATTGCGCGAAGGCCCGCATGATACGATCGTTCGAGATGAGCCGGAGTGATGATTGAATCGGCTCCTTCAAGGCTTAAGATGTATCCGATCGGAGCCTTTCCATCAGTACTAACGTCCTTGTATAACCGCACATGTTCATCGAGGTCGCGGCGGTTTGAGATCAGTTTCAATTCTCCGGCTTCCTCCATGGATTTGTACCACGCGAGTTGTGCCTGCGTTTGCGCCCAGGCCTGTTCCGGGGAGAACCAACCTGGAAGATCCGAACCCGGTTTGATCACCCTTGCAATGAGTGTACCCACCACGAGCATGATGTTTCCTTTGCGCAATTCTGAGAAGGAGACTGTTCCATTGCTTCTGTCCGGACGATCGGAAAGATTTTTTTCCGCATCTCTTAATTCGGTGATGCTCCATCGCAGGTCCCGGTTCCACTCCATCGCATTCATGCTTAAATCCAGATGAGCATCTATCGTAAACATTTCTACGGTTGTTAATAGTTGATCTTTTTATTTCTTGCCACCATCGTCCATGTTCCGGTAATGTCTCCATCAACAACCGTATACGCCTTTTCGTACAATGCAACGGTCGGGCAAACATGGTATGGAATCCCGTACAACACATCCCCGGTCTGCAGATTAGAGTCGACTGCGCTTTTTAAAATAAGATGTTCTTCACTATGACCGGAAACCTGAAGCGAAGGCTTGTTCATGAATTCAATCCTTTTGCTCAATTCATTTTCAGACGCAACAGATTTATGTCCGAGGTCTGTACACAAGATTCCGTCTGCAGGGCACGAGATCACGCGCGTCATTATCACTGCCGCCGGAACAAATGGCAGGTCCGGACATGTAAGTTCATAGCCGCGATCCCAATATATGAATGTGCCCGGGCTGCATTCAACATTGAGCCGGGCCGCATGTATCGCGAAGGTCGGCGACCCGCCGGCGATCACCACCGGATCGATATTCAATTCTGATTGCAACTTCAACAACAACTGCTCAACAGGCTCGAAAGCCTTGTCGCATGCCAACTTGCGCTCCTGTGGATCGTTGTGCCTGATGTGCCCGTCATACACGTGCAGTCCCCGGACATCGATCAGCGGCATCTTCAACGCAGATTCGTACAGGTCAAATGCTTTATCAACGACGATTCCGGTTCTATTCATCCCGTTGTTGATGTCCAAAAAAAACGAAACGTTTTCCTTGTGCTGTAACACTTTTTGGTACTCTTCCAGTTGATGTTGGTTGTCGAACAAGCAACTGAAAGAAGTGGTGGGAAACGCGGCAGCAAGCGCAACAAGCCTCAGGAATTTTGGGCCGACCAATTCATACGCGATCAACACATCGTCGGCTCCGCAACTTGCAAGTACCTCGGCTTCGGAAATCGTGGCGCATTTGAACTTGTCAATTCCTGCACCAATCATCATCCGGATCGCTTCTTCACTCTTGTTGGTTTTGACGTGAGGACGGAGTCTCTGTACGTCTTGAATGATCCGTAAAGCGGTTTGTATATTTTCGGTTATGCGTGAGGGATAGAGAAGCAGGGCAGGAGTATCCACCTGTGATTCGTCGTTCAGCCTGAACCAGTTGTTTGCCACTATGCGAATTTAGTGCACTTCGAACAACGCCTCTATCTCAACCGGAATGTTGCCGGGCAATGAACCCATGCCTACTGCGCTGCGCACTCCGATCCCGTTGTCCGGTCCCCAGACTGCAGCGAAAAGTTCACTACACCCATTGATCACATAAGGATGTTTATCGAATTCCGCGTCACAATAAACCATGCCCAGAACTTTTATGACGCGTTTTACTTTATCGAGACTACCAGTAAACGACTTAACGGTTGCAAGGATCGCGAGTCCCACTTGTTTGGCGGCAAGTTTTGATTCTTCAAGATCCAAATCACGGCCGGCCATACCGACGATCAATGTTCGATCTTCTTTTACCGGTCCGTGACCTGATACATACAGGTACTTGCCATCAAGAAGACAGGGCTTATACACACCAAGAGGTGTTGGTGCCGGTGGCAGAACCAATCCGAGCGCCGAAAAATTTTCTTCTGGAGTCATATGTTGTTTTAAATGAAAATATCAAGGAGCATGACTCCGCCCAACCCGACCACTGCAACTACTGTTTCCATCAACGACCACGATCTGATGGTGTCCTTGATGCTGAGATTGAAATATTCTTTGAACAACCAGAAGCCCGAATCATTCACATGTGAGAACATCAGGCTGCCTGCACCGATTGAAAGAACCATCAGGTTAGGATCGGCATTGGTTTGAGCCATAACAGGTGCGATGATGCCGGCAGTGGTAAGTCCGGCAACCGTCGCGGATCCTACGCATACCCTCACCACAGACGCAATCAGCCAGCCAAGGAACAGAGGATGCATATCAAGACCCTGCAACAGGCTGCCGATCTCATCACTTACTTTACTATCGACGAACACCTGTTTCAACGCCCCGGCGCCGGCAACGATAAGCAGAATGACACTCACATCCTTAACAGCATCGGCATAGAATCCCATGATTGTTTTCATGTTCATTCCGGCGAAAATTCCGAGACTGAAAGTGGCAATAAGCAGAGAGACAAGCATTACAATGACGGGGTCTCCAATGAACGTATTAAATTCAGCCGCAGGCGTACCGGCCGCGATAGTGAATGAAAGAATCGTTGAGATTGCAAGCATTAATACAGGAAGCAAAGAGCTGAGAAAACTATTGGTAGTTCCAGGCAGTTCTTCGGGCTTCAGCGTTTTCGGCTGAAACGTTTGCAATGGTACAGACCGGATGTTCTTTACAGTTTTTGCGAATACCGGACCTGCCAGGATGATTGCAGGAATCGCGATCATCATTCCGTACACCAGTGTGAGTCCCATATTGGCTTTGAACTGTCCCACAAGTGCCGCAGGAGAGGGGTGAGGAGGAAGGAAGCCGTGTGTGACCGACAATGCTGCAAGCATGGGGATACCAGTATATACTGCCGGCAATTTGAATTGATATACCACAGAAAAGATGAGTGGAACCATCAGCACAAATCCCACGTTGTAAAAAAGAGGAATGCCTACAATGAAGCCGGTGATCATCAGAGCCCACTGGATATATTTTCTGCCAAACGCCTGCATGAGTACCGACGTTATTTTTTGTGCGGCGCCGCTCTCGGCAACAATTTTTCCAAGCATCGCACCAAGGCAAATGATGATGACGAGAGAACCGAGCATGTCGCCGATTCCTTTTTGCACAGAACCGGTGATTTTTGAAAATGGAATGCCAAGAAGAAGACCGACCGAGATGGAAACGATCAGGAATGCGAGAAATGCATTCAGTTTCCCCCATGAAATCAAAAGTATCAGAGCAATGATGGCAAGGAGGATCAGCAGTAATGTCATAGCAATTGTTAGCGTTGGTGCGGTATACTTCTTGAAGCGCACTAATTTAGTCAAATAATCGATTGAACTTATTTCGTTGATGTGTGGCCGTTAACCTTGAGCTTTATCTGATCGCATAGCATGGATTCACTTACCCATATCGTATTAGGGGGTTGCATAGGCGAGGTATTTGCCGGCAGGCAGTTGGGAAGAAGATCCGTTTTGCTGGGAGCTCTGATGCAAAGCATACCCGATATCGACTTCGTTGCATCATTTTTCCTTGATCCGGTTTCGGACCTGATAGTGCACCGCGGTATTACCCACTCACTCGTCTTCCTTGCTGTTTGTGCGCCTTTGCTGGGTTATGTCGGCAGCAGGAGCATGAAGGGAATTTCGACAGCACGATGGATATGGTTCGTTGTTGCCGAAATGCTTGTTCATTTGTTTCTCGATAGTTTCAATGCCTATGGCACCGGGCTCTTCGAACCATTCGCATCTAACAGGGTTTCGTTCCATGCAGTATTCGTCGCCGATCCGCTTTTTTCGATAGTGCCTGGCATTGCATTTCTCTTCCTGCTTTTCCGGGGCCGGTTCGATTCATATCGTATGCGCATGGCCAAGGTCGCGATGAGCTATGTGATGATCTACCTGGGTTTTTGCATTTTCAGCAAAACCGTTGTCAATGCAAAGATGGAACAGCATGCGAAACAACAGGGCGTTGAATATTCCAGGCACTTCATTACGCCGACTCCGTTCAACAGCATTTTATGGTATGGAGTTTTCGAAACGGAAAATGGTTACTACATCGGTTACAGGTCACTGTTAGACGGTAATGTGTTACCGACCTTTACATTCTTCGACAGAAATGAAGCTCTGTTGGGGACGGACACCGGTTCGGTGAATGTTAAGCAGCTCAAATTATTTTCTCAGGGTTACTATACAGTCAGCAACCGCGACAGCTCAAGGGTGTTGAACGATCTTCGTTTTGGTCAAGTGCATGGATGGGACAATCCTTCGAATCCGTTCGTCTTTTATTATTATCTCGATGACCCGGAAAACAACAGCCTCATGGTTCAGCGTGGAAGATTTGCCGGCTGGAACCGCAGATCGGTTGGCAGGTTCATCCGTCGAATTGCCGGAAATCACCGACCCTGACGGAAGTAGAACGTAGACACATAAAACAGTACACGCACAACATTATATGCCGACCAATGGACGAACCGCTTCAATACGCTGTGTGTGCGGTATATTTCGTCCGTGATCTTTACGCAGTCCTTTTTTATGATTTCATCAAATTGCGAATTCACTTGCGAGGCAAACGCTTCGTCGTCAATTTCGAGGTTGAGTTCAATGCTTGCAAATGCACTTATGTTATTGATGTTGTAAGATCCCGCAGTAACATACTTTTCATCAAATACAGCCATCTTTCCATGTAGTACGGTTGGCTGGTACTCGTACACTTCTATGTTGTGATCAAGCAGCCATTTGTAGATGTGGCGCTCCGCAAACTTTGAAATGTAGATATCTGATGTGCCGGCCAGGATCAGTCGTATTTTGACACCGCGACGCGCCGCCCGGCGAAGATGTGTCTGGGCGACGGCACCGGGAATGAAGTAACTCGACATGATAGTTACCTGCTTTTGAGAGCGCCGCAACAGTTCCTGGTAAGATCGCGAAATCTGAGTTTTGCTTCTCACCCAATCATTGCGCCGAACCCTTACCCGCGAACCGCCTTTTGCTTTTACCACATCAAGAGGTTCGAGCGCCTGACGTCGTTTTTGCGGACTGCCATGAAACCAGAGGTCAACACAAACCTTGAAGAGATCGGCAGATATTTCTCCCTCGCAATACACACCCCAATCGAGCCACGCATCAATACCGCCGATATCGTTGTACCTGTCGCTGATATTTATTCCGCTGACCAACGAGTGTTGAGAATCGACTACAATGATCTTATGATGGAGACGACGTCCGAAATAAAAGTTGGAAGTGCGCAGAAGTGGTTCAAACATCCGGAAATTAACGCCTGCATCAACGAGCTTGCTTCGAAACTCGAGCGGTAACCCCCGCGAGGCGTATCCATCTGCAAGAACATAAACCTGAACACCCCGGCCGGCAGCGGCAATCAACGCATCGGCAACACGGTTGCCTGTCTCGTCTGCGTCGAGGATATACACCTGAACATGAATCGAAGATTTGGCGGCAGCGATCAATTCAACGAGTACATCAAAGTATTCGGCACCGCCCCTGATGAGACGCAGGCTGTTGTTTGAGGTATACTTTGATTTGTCCTGCCGGATTTTCCGAAGCATTCGTTTCATGTGATCAGACGAATGTAATAAAGCGATCCCATCGAAACAATGTGTAGAGTTTGCGGAAGGAAAACGTAACAATAGGGCCAGCTTCATTTAAAATTTTCACAACAGCGTGGCTTGGTTTTTGACGGCACAGAATGTTTCCCGTACTTTTGCAGGCCCCTTCTCTCCCTATTAGAAAGCTGTAACTGTATTTCATTTACCGTTAAATCATCCTTATGGCATCTAAATATCCTGACCAGGCAGCTTTTGACGATTCACCTTTCGAAACGATCTTTCGTTACAATATCAGCTGGACCTCGATCATGGTGAAGCCTATCGTTAAGCTTGCCGGGATGATTGAGTATAAAGTGCGAATGATGGATGGTTCCCTTCTTGGTTTGTTCAAGAACGACGAAGGAAAATGGGAAGAGTCTGATGGCGGAACAACTCCGAGGTCAGCTATTCTTGGAAACGCAATCGATACATACTATCTCATCTGAACTGTATCGCTTTCACCGGCTGAATTCTTTTCACAATTACTGTTGGTATCAGCAACACAAGGAAACATATCACAAATGTTCCGAGGTTGATCAGCGCAATCTGCCACCATACAATATGGA
>JAESFU010000367.1_pt1 | contig 29611 bp, 19 predicted proteins | sample 9269461 | NCBI WGS metagenome assembly JAESFU01 (sample SAMN14502556, study PRJNA617107) | algae metagenome | isolation source: Stenomitos rutilans HA7619-LM2 and co-occurring heterotrophs from cave walls | place: USA: Waikapalae cave, Hawaii | collected 2009-07-28
GTTTATGATCAGCCATGTTGGTGCAGGTATAGTTGAATGGCGTACTCAACAGATATTCGATGTATTCATGCTTTGCAATCATACGGCTAAACTCTCAAATTTGATGCACAAGCGAAAGTCCTAAATTTATTGATTATCCGGTGGTTAGCTGTTGCTATGCTGCCCAGTTCCACTACCTCTGCATCTGCCCGCGACACCTTGCGGGTAGGGTAGGTTTTATGAGCCGGGGTTGAGTTTAGATAAAACTTAGCGGGTGTATCGGCGCTGTGCGAGATGAATTGAACCGTCTGCGTTCCCTGACCAATGTAGAGCGCTTCTTTGTAGTCCAAATCATACGGAACGCCGTCGGCTACCACCTGCCCCGAACCGCCTACGTTGATGATACCCATCTCACGCCGTTCCAGAAAGTAGCTTGCTTTGAGTTGGTCGGGCGTAGTAAGTGTCACGAGTTCATCGATTGGCATGATACCGCCAGTGAGGTATCGGTCGAAAAACGACAGCACCCACCGAAATTGATTGGCGACAAACAGCGTGTCGATGAGGAAATTTTGCCGGAGTTGGGCCGTGTCCATGCCCTTCACTTCACCCGGCGAGGAGGCATATCGACTCTCAAAAACGGTTGTCTGCTCGATTTGTGGGGCGATCTGGAGAGTCAGTTCGGTTTGCATAGCTATGATAAATTGTTCGGTGGAGCAAGAACTGCAATGTATATTTATATGAGCAGGGCAATCCTGTTATAGTACAAATTACAGCAATGCCATTATCAGTTTTAGGAATAGCGATAAAAACGGCGATTCAGGCGCTACGTCGCTTGTTCTACACGAATGTACAGGGGAAATTGAACAGTAAACAGGAATGCGTCTGTATAGAAAATACTTTTTTTATACAAGCGTTGCCGCAAACGTTTGCAATCAGGAATGAAATCACTTTTTCCGCCCGTTGAAAACAGAACCAGCTTATAAATACTTAGTTAAATGCACGGACGGCAGCCGAAGCTGTTGACAAGCTTTGGTAAAATAGAATCTTGTAAAAATTATATTTATATAGTTTTGACTCGTTTCAGGTTTTAGCCAGACCGCCTGCTCGATTGAAGCGTGAAACCTGAAACGAGTCAAAGCTTTACCAGTTGAGCAATAAATTCGTTTCGGCCCGGTTGGAAGCAGGCTGGTTCAGGCTAAATTTTGTTTTGGTAACGTCGTTTTCAAGCACCACCTGCCGTGTGGTAGTAGAGCCGCCCGATGGCGTTACCTGTACGTCAAATGGAATGGTAAACACTTTTCCGACTGGTCCCGATAAATTCAGCCCACTGGCTAATGGTCCGTGCTCATCGGCTTCTTTGGCAAAATCAGTGCCCGACCGACCGAACTGTACTAAATAGCCCTTGTCGGGCTGGTAAACTGGTTCGTGAATGCGCCGAACGGTCCACCGGGCCTCGTAAAAGAAGGTCTTGCTGCCGAATTCGGCCGATTCTTTCTTAGCCTGACCCTCAGGAAACTGAATCTTCTTTTTGTCGTTGGGCAGCACCGTAAACAATACCTGTCCATTCTTGCCCAGTATGTCGAGTTTAATGGATTCAAATTCGCAGGGTAATGCCCGGAACGTCACAGGGTTATTGTTTGTTTGACACAGGTCAACCAGAACGGGTACCTGAATGGTCTGATTCATAAACTGGGCAACTTTTTTAAAGCTGGGCTGGCCCTGCGGCCCTTTTTTCGTTTTGTCGAGCACCGTGACCAACCGCCCAAGCCGGTATTCAAGGAAAATGAGTTTAGAGCCGGTAGGTATTGCAATAGGAAAGCCGCCCGCTGGACTCTCAGCCAGGCCTTTTTTATTAATTGATACGGTAGCAGACGACAGTTCGGTGGCCTGACCACCTTTGCCAAAATCGCCCGTCATAATGCGACGCTGCACAAACCAGGGGCCATTGATGTCGGGTTGAGTAACCTGATTTTTCGGAATGAATTTGCTTTCTACCTGGATGGCATCTTTGTAGAACATGGCGCTGCCCAATCCTACAGGAACCACTGGCGGCAGGTTAAGCACAAAACCCGTTGGCGCGCCCGACGACGCATTGAGGATAGACGGTTTATTATCGAAGCCCGTCCAGGTAATTTGGGTAATGCCCGAAGGCGAATCGGTAGGTGCGGCATTCGCTGAAAGGAAGGTAATAAATCCAATGAGCAAACAGCCCATACTCAGGGCACAACGTAGGGGTGAACGCATGAGATAAATGAGTTAAAGGATATGAATCGAGAAATAGGCTGGATGCCGTCGCACCTAAATTTAGCTGCTCCAACCAGCAGAAGCCTGTATTACCCGACGTACATTAGTTGCAGTAGAATAGAGAAAAGTAAACAAACGGCAATAAGCACTTGAGCGAACGGTCGAACGAGTGGAGAGTTTACCACCCCCAACCGAAGCATCTGAATGTGTAACGCCAAGACCTAACTTCTTTTTTTCTTAATATGGGGAAACTTGACCATAGCGAAAGTTTATGTTGTTTTGTTCTCTTTTTCCTCATTGTCTTTTCTTACATCAATCATGCAATCCATTGAATTAGTGGTTTTTGATATGGCCGGTACAACCGTAACGGACCATCATGAGGTGGAACGGTGCTTTGCCGAAGCGGCCGCTGAAACAGGCTTGTTTGTCACTGACGAGCGGATTCTGGCCATGCAGGGCCTTGCCAAACGCTACGTGTTTGAAACGCTCTGGAAAGAACAGTTAGGCGAACACAATCCCGATGTTCAGGCCCAGGTCGATGTGTCCTACGCTACATTCCGACGAATTCTGGAAGACCATTACCTCACGCAGGGGGCCACACCCACCGAAGGATGCTTGGACACATTCGCCTACCTGCACGAACGTGGCATTGCCATTGCCCTGACAACGGGTTTTTACCGCGTCGTGACGGATATAATTCTGGAGAAATTAGGCTGGCTCGATGGGCTCGACGGTCGTCGGGTAGGTTCACCGGGTAGTCTGATTCAGGTGTCGATTGCCAGTGATGAAGTGGAGCGGGGCAGACCTTATCCGCAGATGATTGAGCGGGCAATGGCCCTCACGGGCGTGAGCAACCCAAAAGCCGTTATCAACATCGGCGATACCCCTTCCGATCTGCTGTCGGGTCGGGCGGCTGGTGTAGCGCTCAACCTCGGCGTTGTGAATGGAACCCATTCCCGTAGCCAGTTAGAGGCTTATCCGCACGATTCATTACTTAATTCATTAGCCGAGTTACCGAAGGTAGTCAATAGTCGTCAGTCGATAGTCATCAGTGGCTGACGCAAACGATTATCTCGCGTCCGCCACTATCGACTGACGACTACCGACTAATTCTATGTACGACCTGATTATCATTGGTGCCGGTGTGCTCGGCACATTCCACGCCTATCATGCGGCTAAGGCCGGGCAGCGGGTGTTGCTGCTCGAAAAAGACCGGTATCCTATCGGTGCAACCGTGCGGAATTTTGGGCAGGTGGTTCCTTCCGGGCTGGCTGGGCGTTGGTTCGACTATGGCCGCCGGAGTCTGGAAATTTACCGCGCCCTTCAACAGGAAACCGACTTGACCGTTCGCGCAAACGGCACGATTTACATTGCTTCGGACAATGACGAGTGGACACTTGCCAACGAACTCTACGACCGTTATCAGCGCATTGGTTACCGTTCCGAATTACTGACCAAAGCCCAATGCCTGGCTAAATACCCATCCTTGCAGTCCGATTATGTGGTAGGTGGTTTGTTCTTTCCTCACGAATTGAGCGTGGAACCGGAGCAGATGATTCACCGGCTGATTGCCTACGTGCAGCGGAAGCATCAGGTCGATTACCGGCCCGGATCGGTGGTAATCGACTGTCAATCAAATTACTCAGGCGCCATCGTTACACTAAGTAATCGGGAGCGATTTCAGGCCGGGCGGGTGCTCATCTGCAGTGGGCATGAGGTGCGGTTGCTGTTTCCAGAGGTGCTGGCCGATGCTGATTTAGTAGTTAGTAAGTTGCAGATGCTGCTGGCCGAACCCGTTGCTGGTTTGCAGTTACCGGGAAATATTCTGACGGGGCTGACCATACGCCGGTACGAATCCTTTCAGGAATGCCCGTCCTATGCCAGCCTTTCTACGCCCGACCATCTGCTGGAACTCAAAAAATGGGGCATTCATATTTTGTTTAAACAGGCTATTGACGGGTCAATTATTCTGGGCGATTCGCACGAATATGCAAAAGCCACCCAAGCCGAAGACCTCGGCTATCACACGCAGGATTTTATCAATGATCTGATGCTCGCCGAAGCGCGTCGCATTGTGCAGTTTCCGCTAACTATCAAAAAAACATGGGCTGGTTTTTACAGCCAGACGAAAGCCGAAATCTTCGAATATGATGTCGATTCGTCTATTCGCATCGTGACCGGTATTGGCGGAAAAGGCATGAGTTCGGGGGCTGGCTATGCCGAAGAGAGTATTCGGCAGTGGCTGCAAGTGACAAGTTAGACACTGAATCTGTTTAGGGTTTTTGATTAAAAACCTTAAACAGATTTACTATTACTTTATTGTTAAATTTTTTTAGAATCACTTCATAATTCGTTGACAGTCAGCATGTATTAGGGTAATGCAGGGGGCGTATTTTTGCAGAAAATTACTCAAGTAGTACTAACCTGTAGGACGTATGAAGCCTTCTTTACTTCTAACCAGGCCACAGCAACTGTTTCGGACCGTTGCTGTGGCGTTTTTATTTTGTCTGTTGCCTGGCTTGTCGGCCCTCGCGCAGACCATCACGGGCCGGGTTATCTCCGGCGATGATAACCAGCCTTTGCCGGGTGTATCGATTGTGGTGAAAGGCACCACCGCCGGAACAACTTCCCGCGCCGATGGAACGTATTCGATTAATGTGAAATCGGATGGCGCATTGACCTTTTCGTTTATTGGCTACGAAACCCAGGAAGTTGTAGTGGGCAATCGCAATACGATTGATATTACCCTATTAGCCAGCCCCAAAGCGCTGAATGAGGTCGTCGTAACGGCGCTTGGTATCAAAAAAGATATTCGCAATACGGGGGTTTCGATTCAAACGGTCGATGGGGCGCAACTTATCAAAGCCCGTGAACCAAACGCGGTTAACTCATTGGTTGGTAAAGTGGCCGGTCTGACCGTCGGGGCCTCTGCCGAACTGCTGCGTCGGCCCAACATCGTGCTGCGCGGTAATACAGACGTTCTGTTTGTTGTGGATGGCGTGCCCATTAACTCCGACACCTGGAACATCAGTGCCGACGATATCGAAACGTATTCGGTGCTAAAAGGAGCTTCGGCTTCGGCTCTGTACGGTTTCCGGGGGAAGAATGGGGCCATCCTGATTACAACCAAACGCGGCACCAAAGACAAGCGTGGCTTTGCGGTGGAAGTAAACACCAGCCAGATGGTAGACAACGGCTTTCTGGCAATTCCGAAAGTGCAGGACGAATACGGCCCCGGCGATCACGGTGTGTATGAATTCGTTGATGGCAAAGGCGGTGGTAAAAACGATGGTGACTACGACATCTGGGGACCCCGTTTCGAAGGGCAATTGATTCCGCAATATGACAGCCCCGTCGACCCGACAACGGGCAAACGGACGGGTACGCCCTGGGTGGCACGCGGCAAAGACAATCTAAAGCGATTTTTGCAGGCGGGGATTCTTTCCACCAACAACGTATCGGTTTCGTCGTCGGGTGAGAAATATGACCTGCGATTCTCCGTTTCGCATAATTACCAGCGCGGTCTGGTGCCCAACACCAAACTGAACAGCACAACATTCAAAGTATCGACAGGCTATAATTTCTCGAACCGGCTCCGGTTTGAAGGTGATGTGCAGGTCAACCGCCAATACACGCCCAACATTCCCGACGTTGACTACGGCCCAAACTCCATGATTTACAACATCGTGATCTGGGGTGGAGCCGACTGGGACGTTGACCAACTGAAAAACTACTGGCAGCCCGGTAAGGAAGGCATTCAGCAAATTTATGCTGAGTATCAGCGGTATAACAATCCCTGGTTCATTACGAAAGAATGGTTACGGAGCCATTACAAAACTGATATCGTTGGGCAGACTTCCCTCAAATACACCATTGCCGACGGCTTAGACCTGCAACTTCGGACACAGGTTTCGACCTGGAACCTGCTGCGGACGGAGAAATTTCCTTATTCGGCAACCGTATATGGTCGTGAAGAAGCCAAAGGCGATTACCGCGAAGACCGCCGTAACCTGCTGGATAACAACACCGACCTGCTGCTGAAATACAACAAGCGGGTTAGCCCGCTGCTGAACGTAAACGCCATTGCCGGGGGCAATATGAGGATTTACAACTTCAACTCGAACTACGCCACCACTGATTATCTGCAAGTACCGGGGTTATACAACTTTTCAAACTCACTCAATAAAGTAATTGTCTCGAACTACCTTGCTGATATGCGTGTGTTGTCGGCCTATTATTCGGCTGACTTTACGCTGAAAGATTTCGTGACGCTATCTACGACGGGACGGCTTGATAAACTCTCGACCCTACCGAAAGGCAACAATACGTTCTTCTATCCGTCGGTGGCGCTAAGTACGGTGTTGTCGGATTACCTGCGACTCCCCCAGGCCATTTCGTTCCTAAAATTGCGGGCTTCGTATGCCAACGTGAAAGATGGCTTTACTAAACCGACTATTGGCGTACCATCCTGGCCGCTGGGGTACGGACAGCAGTATTCGTCGTCGTATGATGGGCCAACTTATGAGAACTCAGCCGTGTATAGTACACCTTACACAGTCAATAACACTTCAACGGCCTATTTCACTAACACACTTAATAACCCCGATATCAAACCCAATAGTACGTCGCAGACGGAGGTAGGATTGGATGTGCGTTTTCTGAATAACCGGCTGGCTTTCGATGCGGCTTATTACATTAGTGATGATGGCCCACGAATTTTTTTCCTGCCTATTTCAGAAACAACTGGTTACAGGGAACGTATAGTTAACGGAATCAAGACCCAGAAAAAAGGTCTTGAACTGTCCTTAACGGGCAAAGTTCTCACCAATCCCAACGGCCTGAACTGGAGTATACTGGCGAACTGGTCGACCTATAAAGAGATATACAAAGAGTTTTATCCGGGTGTACCGGCGCTGAACACGTTCTTCAAAATTGGCGACCGGACGGATAAATATTATACGTCCACCTTTGTTCGTTCGCCTGATGGTCAGATTATCAACGACGCAGGTGGTCGCCCCATTCGGACTACGGTTTCGCAGTACGTAGGCAATATCAACCCGGATTGGGTATGGGGCCTCAACAACCGCTTTAGCTACAAAGATTTCACCTTCAGCTTTCAGTTCGACGGGCGCGTAGGCGGGGTTATTTCTGATTACGTACAACAGAAAACCTATGCTGGTGGCCGCATCATCACCACCGTTGAGGGCGACATGGGCGTGGCCCGGATAAATGATACGAAAGGCATCAAGTCCTACGTAGGCGAAGGGGTACAGGTGAGCAACAACGCCCAAATTAATTACAATGCTGACGGCTACGTGACCAATTATGGTGAACTCCAGTTTGCGCCAAATACAACGAAGGCATTTTTGCAGGATTACATTGCCCGCCGGTATGGTTTCGATGGTGGGAACATCATCAGCCGGACGTATGCTAAACTCCGTGAAGTAGTTATTGGCTACACGCTGCCTTCAACGACACTAAGCCGCATCGGTATTAAGCAGGTTTCAGTTTCGGTAGTAGGTCGTAACCTGCTATACTTTGCTGAGAAGAAAGACATCGACATCGACCAGTTTACGAGCAATGGCCGTTCGGACCTGCAAACGCCAACCACGCGCCGGTATGGTATCAACCTCAATCTGACATTCTAACCATTACCCCACCCCCGGCCCCTCCCCGTCAGGGAGGGGAGAAAAAGAACAAGACGCTCCGTTTTCTCCCCTCCCTGACGGGGAGGGGCCGGGGGTGGGGTTAACCGATACAAACTCATGAAACTCCATAAACACATTCTCCTGTCGTTATTGGCTCTCGCGATGACGATGACCAGTTGCGAAAAGTCGTTCGATGAACTCGAAAAAGACCCAAACCGGGCCGTAAATGTGCCAGCTTCGCTGGTAATCAAGGGTATCTTGAACGATATGTATAACAGTGGTGGTAGCCCATCAGGTTTTTCGGGCGTTACCAACGCGCCCTGGGGTGCCGAACAACGGTACAATCAGTTCTACGCCAGTAATTACGACTACTACGCGACCAACGAATATAACTGGACAGCGACAAGCCTGAATTTCTATACGCTGAAAGATGTCCTGAAAATGGAAGCCGAAGCCAAACGGGCAGGTGCCGCCGATGTGAACCCGTATTCAGCATTGGGCAAGTTTTTTCGGGCATATTTCTACGAAAATATGACCCGGCGCGTGGGCGATATTCCCCTAACTGATGCGCTGAAAGGTCAGGATAATCTGGCACCCAAGTACGATACGCAGAAGTCGGTGTATATACAGATTCTGAAATGGCTCGATGAGGCCAACACCGATCTGGCGGCTCTCATCGCTAAAGGTGACAACACCGTGGGTGGCGATTTTTACTTCAACTTCAATAATAATCTACCGCAGTGGCAGAAGGTTGTCAATGCGTATCGCCTGCGGGTGTTGATTAGTTTGAGTAAAAAAGAGGGAGATGCTGAGTTGGGCATCAAGCAGAAATTTGCCGACATGATTGGCAATCCAACAAAATACCCGTTGCTGACAGGTATGAGCGATAACCTCCAGTACATTCACAACAGTACACAGAGCAAATACCCGCGCAACCAGGATAATTTTGGGCAGAATGCTACGCGCGAAAACATGGCGAAAACCTACATCGATTTGCTCGTTGAACGCAAAGACCCGCGTGTTTTTGTGGTAGCTGAACCGGCATCGGCTAAGATTGCCGCTGGCCTGAAACCTACTGATTATACTGCCTTTGCGGGCGCTTCGTCGGGCGAGGATTTGCAGGATATGGCAACGAAAGTGCTGAAAGGGGAGTATTCGTTTCAGAACCGGAAACACTACTACACCTCTTACGTAGGTGAGCCTGTGTTCATCATCGGGTATCCTGAGCAACTGTTCAACATTGCCGAGGGAATCAATCGGGGCTGGGCAGTGGGTAATGCCGACGATTTTTACCAGAAAGGCATTGCCGCGTCGATGGGCTTCTACGGCCTCAAAGATGGCGACAACACGGTAACTTTTTCGCGGGATGGTGGCATTTTCAGCTTTGCTGATTATACCGTTAAGGTAAGCATGAGTGATTACGTAGCGCAGCCTCTGGTAAAATATGCCGGTAACAATGCAACGGGCTTAAGCCAGATTCTGACCCAAAAATACATTGCGTTCTTCCAGAACTCGGGGCTGGAAGCGTTCTATAACCAGCGCCGGACGGGGGTGCCCACGTTCCTGACTGGTGTTGGTACGAGCAATAGCGGTCGGATTCCCAAACGGTGGCTCTATCCGCAGAACGAACGGACCACCAACGGCGACAACCTCAAAGCGGCCCTCACGAATCAGTATGGTGGTAACGATGACATTAACGCCACGATGTGGATTTTGCAGTAACTAACCACATTTAACCGACCCTGTACGACATAAAAATCGTACAGGGTTCTATCCGTCTATGCGGCTTCCTGGCTTTATCCTCTGTTTCTTAGTCTGTTCGTCGGTAGTAGCCCAACCAGTTCAGAACGTGGTTTTGGTGACCCTCGATGGGGTACGCTGGCAGGAAATTTTTAACGGGGCCGATTCCACCCTGCTCTTCGATCCGTCATACACCCGCGACACGGCCAGCGCCCACAAAGAATTCTGGGCCTCCACGCCCACCGAACGCCGGAAACGGTTGCTCCCGTTTTTCTGGAATACAATTGGCACTCAGGGGCAGCTCTACGGCAATCGGCAACAGGGAAACCGTATCAATGTCTCCAATCCACACTGGTTTAGCTATCCCGGCTATAACGAAATTCTGAGCGGGTATGCCGATGAGCGGATCAAGTCGAACGACAAGATAAATAATCCGAATATTACGGTACTGGAGTTTTTGAACAATCAGCCTGAGCTGACCGGGAAAGTTGCTGTGTTTTCATCATGGGATGTTATCGAAGCAGCTATTAATGAGCAGCGTAGCAGCATTCCTGCCAGTTCGGGCAATGAACCTGCTCAGCCGATATCGGCTATTGACTCCCTGTTAAGTGATTTAACAACGCTGTATCCACGAGAGTTTGGCGATGGCGTTCGAGCTGATTTTCTGACTTATTTTTCGGCCCGGCAATACGTGAAGCGAAAGCAGCCTCGTGTGCTCTTCTTGTCGTTCGACGAAACCGACGATCTGGCTCATGCCGGGCGTTATCTGGATCATCTACGGATGCTTCAGTCCATTGATAAGTACATAACCAACTTGTGGCAATTACTACAGGGAATGCCATACTATGCCGGAAAAACGGCTATCCTGATTACAACCGACCATGGACGGGGCCACACACCCAAAGCCCGCTGGAAGGATCATGGTACCAAAACCCCTGATTCCTATCAGATATGGCTGGCGGCTATGGGACCTGGCATTTCACCAACGGGTGAACAAACAGGCGGCCCCGTGTTATTCCAAAACCAGGTTGCTGCCACAATGGCCCGGCTCATGGGATTTGACTTTAAAACAGATCATCCGGTTGGCCCCGTTATTGACCCTATCGTTAGCTCAAAAAAGTAACCGGTTTTTACGAACAGAACTGACCTGCGATGATGAACCGCCGAACCCTCCTCAAAACGGCTCCTTTGTTGCCCGTGGCCGCTGCCAGCGTTGATATGGCCGGTACGCCAAACCCCGCCCGGAAACGCTCGGTTCGGTTTGCCTACATCGGTGATACGCACATTATGCCCGAAGCGAAACCAATGGAGCGCATTGCCATGTGCTTCCATCATTTGCAGAACCAGGCCGACAAACCGGCGTTTATTCTGCATGGGGGCGACACCATCATGGACGCGCTCGCTCAGGACCGCAACAACGTGCAGAAACAGTGGGATGCCTGGCATACGGTCGTGAAAGCAAATAACTCACTGCCCATCGAGCACTGTATTGGCAACCACGACATCTGGGGCATCGAGACCGCAAAGAATGACCCGCTTTACGGCAAAAAATGGATCCTCGACCAGATGCGAATCAGTAGCCGATACCGGAGTTTTGATCGGAACGGCTGGCATTTTATTGTGCTCGACAGCGTTCAGCCGAATCCCGACGGCAGTTGGTACACGGCCTATCTCGACGCTGAGCAGATGGACTGGCTCAAGTCCGATTTAGCTAAAACAGACCCCAAAACGCCAATCCTGATTCTCTCGCACGTACCGATTCTGACCGGAACCGTGTTTACTTTTGACACGGGTCCGAAAAAAGATGCGACGGTAATTATCGGTGGTCTGATGCATACGGATTCGGTAGAATTGATTCAGCTATTTTACCAGCATCCTGGTATCAAAGCGGCCCTGAGCGGCCATACGCACCTGCTTGACCGGGTCGATTACAACGGTGTAGCTTACTTTTGCAACGGAGCCGTTAGCGGTAATTGGTGGAAAACCGACACCTTTCACGAAACGAAAGCCGGGTATGCGCTTATCGATCTTTACGACGATGGAAGTGTAGAACGAACTTATTTAACTTATAACTGAGCCTCACAGGGTTTAAAAACCTTATGGGTCTGGCTACAATCAATTCATGCAAACCATCGCTTCCCTCTTTGCCCAGAGTGGCCACGACGCTTATTTTGGTGAGCCAGTCACGCAGCTCGAACATGCGCTGCAATGCGCTCACTTAGCCGAGCAGGCCGGGGCTGATAACGAAACCGTTATTGCGGCTTTTCTGCACGACATCGGCCATTTGCTGCCCCCCGAACTGGCGAATGGCTACATGGACGGCTACGGCACGGTGGATCACGAACGGTTGGGTGCTGATTTCCTGCGAGAGCAGGGCTTTTCGGAAAAAACAGCACAACTAATTGAGCATCACGTAAATGCCAAGCGATATTTGGTCTATAAAAACCCGAATTACTTCGCCCGACTATCGGAAGCAAGTCTGAAAACACTGGAGTTTCAGGGTGGACCCATGAAGAAAGGCGAAGCGCTGGCGTTTGAAACCAATCCGTATTTCAAAGGCATTCTGCAACTGCGAGCCTGGGACGAACAAGCCAAAATACCGGGATTGCAAACTCCCGACGTGGCGCATTACCTTGACTTATGTAGTAAGCAATTGGCGTGAATTGAGTTGCCAGCATGACAAAAAACGATGAAGCACTTCTTCTTTTTATTTTTCCTGTTTTTTTGTCGACAGACCCTCGCGCAGCGAACCTACACGACGTTGCAGGTTCCCGGCCGGGCGGAGTTTTGCCGGATCGACTCAGCCGGGAAATCAGTATTGCCAAGTGGTCGCTACGTAACGCCCGCAGGCCGGACAATTCGCATCACCAACGACCCGTTTGGGCTGGCTGTCTCGCCCAACGGACAGCGGGCCGTATCGCTGCATGACGGCGTTCTGACAGTACTGAACCTGACTACATTACAGCCCACCCGAATCCCTGACTATGCCGGTAAACTTCCGGCTGTGCTGAAAGAGGGTTCGTTTCTGGGGGTAACCTTCGCACCAGATAATAAAACAGTTTATTTAAGCAACGGTGACAAAGGCCGGGTACTTGTGTTCGATACGGAACAACTTCGCCTGACCGACAGCATCGCCCTCGACGGGAACGGCTATACCGACAGCTTTACGTCCGATCTGCTGCTGAACGGCAATGAACTCTTAGTGCTCGACCGGGCCAATTTTCGGCTGGTTCGCATTGATCTGAAAACGAAGCAGCTAACCGCGTCCATCCCAACCGGACGGCAACCCTTTGGCTTAGCCATCAGCGCTGATAAAAAGCTTGCTTTTGTAGCCAACGTAGGCCTTTATGCCTACCCGAAAGTGCCAGGCGTTACGAAGACGAACAAAGACACGATGGCTCTGAAATTTCCACCCTATGCCGCTCATACGAAAGAATCGGCGGAGGGCGTGGACGTAGAAGGTCGCCGGATTCCGGGATTGGGCAGTCCGTTAGCCGATGAAGCGATGAGTGTCTGGACGGTAGACCTGAGCACAAATAAAGTAGTGAATCGCTTCAAAACAGGCGTTCAGATTGGCGAGATGATTGAGGAAGCGGAGGTAGTGGGCGGAGCCTCCCCCAACTCGGTGGTGGTGGGGAACCGATATGCCTACGTCTCCAACGCAACGAACGATAATATTTCGGTCATCGACTATAAACCGGTCGGAACGTCCGCCCGGAAACTGGCGGGAACGGTTCCCCTAAAAATAGATTCAAAGTTAGATAAATACCGGGGTCTGATGCCGTTTGGTTTGACCCTGACCAAAGACCAAAAAACGCTGTATGTTGCCCTGCTGGCCTTCAACGCCGTTGCCGTTGTGGACGTAGTGACCCGGAGAGTGCAGGGGCTGATTCCGACTGGCTGGGGCCCAACCCGCGTTGCGCTTTCGCCTGATGAAAAAACGCTGTATGTAATCTCCGCACGGGGCTACGGAGCCGGGCCAAACGGTGGGCAGGGATTCGTGAAGCCACCCCAGGGGACGTATATCGGCGATATTCAGTTAGGAACATTTCAGGCAGTGCCGGTGCCGGATGCTGCTCAGTTAGCGGTCTATACGAAGCAGGTTGTTGTTAACACCTACCAGGCCGTTGCCCTGACCGACGATGGCAAAAATCCGTTGCCGACGCTTCCCAAAACGCGCCAGTCTCCCATCAAACACGTCGTGTACATCACCAAAGAAAACCGAACGTATGACGAAGTGCTGGGGCAATTACCCAATGCCAATGGCGACTCCACATTAGCTCGGTTTGGGGTGGGCGTGACCATCAAAAACCGGATTTCAACGCGCCGGGGCGAAGTTGGCCGAACAACCGACGAAAAAGGCGATACGCTTCGGATTACGGCGGCTGATGTGATGCCCAATCACCGGCGCGTGGCGCAGCAGTTCGCGTTTTCCGATAATTTCTACTGCGATTCGGATGCGAGTATTCATGGACACCACTGGATGATGGGCACCATTCCGAACGAGTGGGTAGAAGCCAATGCGGCCTCGGCGGGCCGGTTCGACCCCGATTCTAAGGCACCCGGTCGGCGGTTCCCGAAAACATCGGGCGCTATTGACCCCGAAGATTATAACGAAATTGGGGGCCTATGGGAAGCCTTTGAGCGGAATAAGATTTCACTCTACAACTTCGGCGAAGCCAACGAGTATGCCGGGTCGGTGGAGGAGTGGACGACCACCCAGTTTGGAGCCGCGCAAACCGTTGCTTTCCCGATGCCCAAAGCTGTTTTTCCGCACACCTCCCGCGATTATGCCGGATTCAATACCAGCGTTCCCGACCAGTACCGGATGGAGCAGTTTGAGCGGGAGTTTACAGCGAAATGGTTAGGCAAGAGCAAACAAACCATGCCGCAACTCGTAACCATGCAGGTGCCCAACGATCACGGAGCCAGCCCGCGCCCGGATTTTGCTTATCCGCATCTGCATTCCTATATGGCCGATAACGACCTGGCCGTTGGGCGGATTCTGCATTTTCTGTCGCGCACCAAATACTGGAAAAACATGCTCATTATCATTACCGAAGATGACCCACAGGGGGGCGTTGACCATGTAGACGCGCACCGGTCGTTGCTGATGATGGCGGGGCCGTATGTGAAGCGTGGCCACGTGTCGCATACCCACGCTAATTTCGGTTCGATTCTGAAAGTGATTTACAACATTCTGGGTGTGCCGTATGTGAACCAGTATGACCTGACGGCTTCGCTGCTCCAGGATTTTTTCACCGACAAGCCTGATTTTCGGCCCTACGACGCTGTTTTACCCGACGGGCGCGTGTTTGACCCGCAGGCCGCCATGAAGCCCTACAAAAAACCATTCGACTGGCGCAAAATCCAGAAAGGCCCCGAAATGGACGACCGCGCCGACCAGCGCGCCGAGCATTACCGGCAGCAGGAACAGAAGTAGTTTGTGTTAGCTTTGTTAGTCTGACAAAAACCTCATGCGCTCTCCCGCTTTCCTCCGCCACCCAACAGCCTTCATGCTCTTCGGAGCAACAGCCGCTTTCTGCACCTATGCCTGCATGTATGCCTTCCGCAAAGGCATTACGGCGGTCACGTTCGAGGGCATGGCATTCGCGGGCATCAGCTACAAAATCTGGCTCGTTACGGCGCAGGTATTTGGCTATGCAGTGTCGAAGCTTATTGGTGTGAAGGTCGTGTCGGAAATGTCGCCGGGTCGTCGGGCTATCAACCTGCTTCTGTTCGTAGGTGTTGCGCTGCTCGCGCTGCTTCTGTTCGCGCTGGTTCCGGCTCCCTGGAATATCGTGTTTCTGTTCCTGAACGGCCTGCCGCTGGGCATGGTCTATGGCACAATGCTGGGATTTCTGGAAGGACGAAAACAAACCGATGCGCTGGTAGCTGGCTTGACGGCTTCGTTCATCTTCGCATCGGGTTTTGTCAAAACCGTAGCCCTGACGATCAAAACCAGTTGGGGCGTGTCGGAGTTTTGGCTACCGTTCGTAACGGGCTGCCTGTTCGTGCTGCCGATGCTCGTGTCAGTTTATGCCCTGACCCTGTTGCCCCCGCCCACTGCCGAAGACCGCGCCCTTCGCACAGAACGCCGACCGATGGATGCGGCCGAACGACGGGCATTTGTCGGCAACTTCCGTCCGGGTTTAGTGCTGCTGATTGCGTCCTATGTGCTCCTATCGGCTTTTCGTGATTTCCGCGACAATTTTGGCCCCGAAATTCTGAAGGACGCGGGTGTGGAAAATCCGGGCATTTTCGCCAAAACCGAAACATTAGTTGCTGTTGGTATTTTGCTGGTAATGGGGCTGCTTCAGCGGGTTACGGATAATTTCCGGGCTTTCGCCCTGCTCAATGGATTGATGCTGCTGGGGGGAGCCTTAGTGGGCGTAAGCACTTACGCTTACTCGACGGGAATGCTCTCGCCCGGAAACTGGTTTCTGCTCACCGGACTGGGACTGTACATGGCCTACGTGCCCTGCAACGGCCTGTATTTCGAGCGGTTGATTGCAGCTTTTCGGTATGTAAGTACGGTAGGCTTCATTGTGACACTGGCCGACTGGTACGGCTATCTGGGTAGTGTATGCGTGTTGCTATACAAGAATTTTGGTCAGTCAAGCATCAGTTACCGCGATTTTTTCATGCATGGGGCTTATATCATGGCCTTAACCTATGGAGTGCTGGTGATTGCGTCCTTTATGTATTTCAGAGGCCGTTTCCGGGCGGAAGCTTTGCCCGCCAGCGAACAGAGTTTGGCTGGATAATAACCGTAGGTTACGGTATTAATCACCCGTTTATCATCCAGACTTTAACGCGGCCGTCTGCGGAATAGGCATTAGGAGAAAAAAGAAATTTTCCATTCGCTAAGGAGTAAAAAAGCCGATTCCAGAACGGAACCGGCTTTGGTGAACTACCAACCTATAATTCTTTTAGTCGTCAGTCATCCGTCGATAGTCATCAGTGGCTGACCGCTCCGGCGGCCCGGCGCAACGGCGAACCGTGCGTCAGCAGTATTCGTGCCTCAGCCACTAACGACTATCGACGGATGACTGACGACTCTATTTCTACCAACCCGGATTCTGTTTCAGGTTCGGGTTAGCATCGGTTTCGTAGAGAGGCAGCGGGTATAACTCGCTCTTGCCTTTCTGGAACGTGGAGAAATCGGTGTCGAAATCCGAAACGTTGGCGGGTTTCTTGCCCGCATCGGGACCTGCCAAACTCGCATCCAAAATGCCGTAGCGTTTCATGTCCCAGAACCGCTGGGTTTCGCCCGCCAGTTCGAGCACACGCTCCTGACGTAACTGTAACCGGAAATCGTTCTGGGACATTGTGAGGGGCAAGTCTTTCATGTTGACTCGCGCCCGCACTTTGTTAGCAAATGGAATGGCGGCTGGTGTCTGGCCCAATTCGTTGAGGGCTTCGGCGTAGAGCAGATACACGTCAGCTAAGCGAATGACGCGGTTGTTGATTCCCGAAAAATAGCTGTCGGTGCCTTTCCAGTAGTTCGTGTATTTTTTCCAGAAACGGTCGTCGGGCCCAAAGCCATACTCGGCCCATGTTTTGCCATAATACAGCGTTTTAGGCGCATCGATCTTCAAATAAGAGAGCGTATAGTCTAACCGGTAATCGACCTTGCCATCTTTGTCTTTCTCTTTCAGAAACTGGTTATAGAGCCATTTGGTGGGTTGACCATCGCACCAGCCAATAACGCGCATCCCAAAGAACTGCGCCCGCTCCGACGACTCCGAGCCACCTGCCACGTCGTAGTTGGGGAAACCCGACCGGTTTTCGTCATAATACTGAATCTCGAACAGCGACTCTTTATTATTCTCAAACGAGGTCGTAAAGTTGTCTTTAAAATCGGGCATCAAATCGAACAGCGTTGGTGTTTTGTCGATAATCTGTTTGAAAGCCGCAGCCGCTTCGGTCCATTTCCGTTGCTGCATATAGGCTTTTCCCAACAGGGCAATCGCACTGTATTTATGCAACCGACCCACGTCGATGCCTGAATAGCTTTCGGGCAGGTCGGTGGCCGCTTCCTGGCAGTCCTTGATTACCTGCGCGAACACCTCGGCCTGTGTCGCCTGCTTGGGGCGGTCGCCCAGCCCCTGCGAAGTCAACACTAATGGCACATTCCCCCAGATGTTAGCCATATTGTAGTAGAAGTAAGCCCGAATGAGCTTGGCTTCGGCCAGCACCCGCTTCTGCAAGGTGGCATCCATCTTGATGTTCGGTACATTTTCCAACACCTGATGGCAGCGATACAAACCCTGATAAGCCGCCTGGAATGACTCTCTGTTCATCTCAATGTCATAGTTCGTCACGATGAACTTACTCAGATTGCCCAAATCCGTCCAGGGGCTTTGGCTGTAGCCTTCATCCGAACTGAGGTCGGTCAGGAAGATAGTCCAGAGCGAAAATCGGCGATCCTGCATCCCGCTATAGGCCGCGTTTACGCCCTTAATGGCATCGTCGGAGGTTTTCCAGAACGTGGCCGTCGATGCCTGATTCGGGTTAATCTGGTCGAGCAGTTTGCTCTCGCTGCAACTGAACAGAATCCCTCCGGTCAGTATGGCTGTCAGCGCCAGTGTTTTTGTATTCATATAGGTCGAATGATTTAGATTTTACTACACTTCACCGGGTTTTAACCCGGTGAACATAAAGTGCTTAGAAACTCAGTTGCAGCCCGGCGCTAATAACCCGCGCAACCGGGTAGTTGCCCTGGTCGATACCGCGCCCAAAGAAGTTACTGCTATTTTGAGCACCCGCTCCTACATCGCCTACCACATCAGGATTATACCCCGAATACTTCGTAATCGTCAACAGATTCTGCGCGTTCAGATACACCCGTGCTGAACCTACTTTAAGCCGGGTCAGCATAGTTGTCGGGAAGTTGTAGGCAATCTGCATCGTCCGAATCCGGCCGTAGGCTCCACTTTCAACCCAGCGGTCGGTGTTGAAGGCGGGGTTCAGCGTTGGGTCGCCTTTAATGGGCTTGGGCGTAGTATTGGATGTTCCGGGGCCAGTCCAGAAGGTCACGTCCGAGCGCACGTTCTGCACGTCATCGAAACGGTCGGTCCAGTTGCGGCTGCGGTTGAAAAGCAGATTCCCCGAAACGCCCTGGAAGAACACCGTAAAGTCGAATTGCTTGTATGACAGCGAGATGTTCGACCCATATTCAAATTTCGGGAAGGGCGTGCCCACCACCTGCCGGTCGTCGTTGTTGATTTTACCGTCGCCATTGGTGTCTACATAGCGCACATCGCCCGGGGTTACGTTAGGCTGTTTGGGAGCCGCGTCGATTTCGGCCTGTGTCTGGAAAATACCGGCCTGGCGCAATACATAGAAGGCGCCAAGTGGGCCGTCGACGGCAGTACGGGTAATCTGCCCGTAGCCATAGAGCGGCTGGTTGCCATTGGTCGGCACCAATTGCAGTACCTTGTTTTTGATGCTGGTAATCTGCCCGTTGATGCTGTACCGGAAATCGCCTTTCTTATCCTGATACGTCATGCTGAGTTCAAACCCTTTGTTTTCAATCTTACCGAGGTTATCGAACGGATTATCGCCTTGATTACCCGCCGAAATGGGGAGTGGTACGCGCAACAGCAGATTTTTCGAGAGGGAATAGAAATAGTCGGCTGATAACTGCAGTTTGCCATTGAAGAAAACGGCGTCTACACCGACATCGGTGGTGGTTTTGCTCTCCCATTTCAGGTTGGCGTTCTGCAACTGACGATTAGCAGCCCCCGCCACAATGGTGTTGCCACCTCCCAGCACATAATTCAGGTTCGGCTGAATCGTTGGGTCTAATGAATACGGCGCAATCGCCTGGTTACCAACAGACCCATAACTGGCTCGTAGTTTCAGGTCGGTAATGGCCGATATATTTTTCATGAACGCTTCCCGGCTGATGGTCCAGGCACCCGCTATTGACGGAAAATAGGCCACCTGATTATCTTTCGGGAAATTCGAGGAGGCATCCCGGCGGAGATTCACCTGGACGTTATACTTGTTGTCGTAGGTGTAATTTATCCGACCCAGATAAGAAATCAACCCCTGAATCCGGGAGAAACCATCCGTGCGGGGACTGGACGTACCGGCTCCCTGCTGGTAGAAATCACCCACAATGCCTTCGGTATGAGCAAACACCTCGTTCTGGTCGAAACGCTGTCGGGTATAGCCCAATAAGCCCGTAATTTCGTGTTTGTCGAATACCTTATACACATTGAGCGTGTTCTCAACCAGCGTATTAAAGAAGCGGCCATTCGTATTATCCAGAATACCATATGGCGTATTTGGGCTGTTGTAGCTAAGGGCACCGGGCCGGGCAAAAAACGTATTCTGGTAATGATGGAAGTCAAGCCCAACGCTCAGCCGGTACGTTAACCAGGGTAAAATGGCATATTCAGCAAAAACGTTGCCCAATAATTTATAGCCAATACTGGTGTTATCGTCTTTCAACTGCTGGCCGATGGGGTTTGTCCCAAACGTAGCGTTGTTATCGTTGCCGAAACCATAGCCACTGAGGTTGTTGGCATCATACACAGGCACCGTGGGCGGCATCCGAATCACGTTATCGAACGGCTGGCCCGTCACGTTCCGGCTATTGATGTAAGCCAGATACAACGACTCGCCGATGTTGAACTTCCCGCGTGTTGCTCCGGCGTTGACCCGCGCCGTGTAGCGTTTAAAATTCGGTCCGACAATGGTGCCATCCTGATTAAAATACCCTGCGGAAATACGGTAGTTGGATTTGTTAGTCCCGTTGTCCATGCCGCCCGAAATGCTCAGGTTCTGGTCGGTAATAGCGCCGGTTTTCATGAGCGCACTTTGCCAGTCGGTATCGTGCCCGCCCTTTCCGAAGTCAGGCACAGGCAGTTTGCCGTTCTGATAGGCTGCCGTCCAGGTTTTAATGTATTGATCGCGAGTGGCTAAGGGCAGGCGATGGTCGATATTTTGTACGCCATAGTAGCCGCTGTAGTCGATGGTGGGTTTACCTGCTTTCCCGCGTTTGGTGGTAATCACAATCGCGCCGTTCATCCCACGCGATCCATACAGGGCGGTGGCGGCAGCGTCTTTCAGCACCGTGATGGATTCCACGTCGTTCGGGTTGAAATCAGCGGCTGCACTGCTAATGATCACTCCGTCGATGATGTAGATAGGGTCCTGGTTTGACCCAAACGTGCTCGACCCCCGAATCTTGATGCTGGCCGTTGCGCCGGGCGCGCCCCCTGCCGAAGCTACCGTTACCCCGGCAGCCCGCCCCTGAATCTGGTCAACCACCGAAGCGGCCTGCACTTTCTTGGCATCAGCCACATTTACGATGCTAACCGCTTCGGTGAGGTTTGATTTTTTGACTGTACCATACGACACGACCACAACCTCATCGAGTGTGCGGTCGTCGGTCGCTAATTGAATGTTAATAGTCGTTCGGTTGCCAATCGCGACTTCCTGCCGCACATAGCCCACACTGGAGATGGTCAGCGTCGTGGCTGCATCGCTTACATTCAGGGCGAAGTTGCCGCTGGCATCGGTCGTGGTACCGTTGCTGGTTCCTTTTTCAATAACGTTTGCGCCGGGCAGGTCGGCTCCCTTTTCGTCGGTGACATGGCCGGTAATTCGGCGGGCGACGACGGGCTCAGTAATTGCGCCTGAACGGGCTTCGTCCGGCGCGACCGGAGGGTTTGCCGTAGCGGGTTCGATTTTGGCGGCTGGCTGAATGACGTACAGGTTATCCTTGATTTTTCGATATCGCAGGCCCTGTTCGTTCAGCAGCGAGGTTAGGGTTTGTTCCAGGTTACTGCCTTCTGGTTCGCTTTCTGTCAGGCGTCCCGCCATCAACGTTTCTTCGTAGGCGAAATTGACCTTGTAGCGTCGTTCCAGGTCGCTCAGTACTTTTTTAAGCGAACGAGCTTTGTTTGGGCGGGTGTCGGTGTGCGTCTGCTCCGTTTTAATCTGCGCCCGGGTCAGCAACTGGGCGGCCGAGGTATGCGGCAGACTAAACAGCGCCGTACCTGCCATCCAGAGCGAGAGAGTTAGGGACATTTTTCTCATGTGAAAAAGGATAAGTATTGGCAATTGTTGGACAGGAATAAACAAGGTGTTTCAGAAAGGTTAGCGGTTCGGTTCCGGCAGTCGGCGCAGGTAAATCTGGTTGCCTTCCCGGTCGGCCTGCAACTCAAACGTGGCCGTCAGCGTGGCAATAAGCGTTTCCAAATCCTGGCTCGACAGATTCCCCGTGAAGCGCCGGTCGGCTAATGCTTTATCTTCAAAAATCAGGGTTATGCCCCAAGTGTCGGTTAGTTGCTGAGCAATGTCGCGCAGGGCCGTGTTCTCAAAGGCAAACTGCTGCCGGGTCCAGGCGGTATGCACCTGTGGTTTAGCCGGGCGCACTTCGACCTGTTCGATTCCTGCCTGCGCCGTAGCCAGATCACCGGGTTTCATCAGAATGACGCGAGCTTTCTGGTCGTTGGGTTTCGAGAGTTCTACTTTTCCCTCGGCCAGCACCACCAGCGTATTGCCCCGGCGCGTGTTCACGTTAAACTGCGTTCCCAGTACAGAGATGTCCAGATTGGGGGTATGCGTTACAAATTTCAGCCGACCCGCCGACGTCTGCTTTTTAGCGACTTTAAAAAACGCTTCGCCTTCCAGCCACACCTCGCGGTCATCATTGTCGATCCAGTCGTTCGGATACGTTAGGGTCGAGTTACCGTTGAGCCGAACCAGCGACCCGTCGGGTAAGGTGACCGTGCGTACTTCGCCATAATTCGTGTGGACCTCCTGGCGGCTCCAGTAATGCCGCCAGACCCAGCCGCCCCCCGCCAGCAGGAGCAACCCTGTGAGCGATGCCGCCACCTGCCAGTTTCGGAACGGATAGCCAATCCATCGTTTCAGGAAGGGTTGCGAACGTGCGGGCTGCTGGGCAGACGTAAGCCATTGGCGGTCGTGGGCTGCATCCAGCACCTGCCAGATGCGTTCGCGGCTGGCATCGGTCAAATCATCGTGATGAACCCGGAGATGGAGTAGAATAGAGGTTGCTTCCTCAATAACTGCCTGTTGCTCAGGATGTCGCAGCATGAACGTGTGCCAGAATGACATCGTTTCTTCGGTAGGCTGAAACACCCATTGACGAAACGAGTCGTCCAGTACAAAATCATTGATTGAATACTGGCTATAGTCGGGAAGTGGCGATGGATTCATGCGGAAAGACTGGCGAGAGTATACTCACTAAAGGGCCATAGTGCACGGATTATCCCTTGCGTCTTCCTGAAATCTTATAAACAATACCAGAAGAGTACTACAGGTCTTACCCCCCCCTACCGAAGCGTCGGCCCGGCCCCTCCTACAACAGGAGGGGGCCAGCAAGGACGCTATTTTTCTCATTCTCAACTTGCTTTGAGGAAACCTGTATGGCTTAAGAAAAGCCCCCTCCTGTTGTAGGAGGGGCCGGGCCGACGCTTCGGTAGGGGGGTGGTAAGGCAGCTTTACCGAATCAACGCCAGCAACAAAAAAACGATATGGGTCGGCATACGCTTCTGAAGGGAAGCAATGGCTTTGTACACGATTTTGTACACCGATGTCTGCTCGATGCCCATCACCCCGGCAATTTCTTCGTAGCTCAGATTATCGAAATATTTCAGGAAGAGGGCTTCTTTCTGGCGGGCGGGCAGGTTGTTTAATTCCTGAAGCAATAGCGTAGACTGTTCGCGCGAAATCTGGCGGTCGAGCCAGGTGGGTTCGTAATAAAATTCGATGGTGAAATCGAGGGTATCCAATTCGTGATTGAACCGCTGCTCGTTGGTTAGTTTACGGACAATGTCGCGCCGTAAGGCCCGCATCAGATAAAACTTAATAGAGTCGGTGCGGCCTAAGCGTTCGCGGGTTTCGAGAATAGTTAGAAACAGGTCCTGCAAACAGTCTTCAGTTACCTCCCGGTTCTGGGCAATCTTATAGCCGTAATTATACAAAGTTGGTGCGTATCTGCTGTAGAGATACGCATACGCCTGTTTGCTGCCCTCTAAGAAGTCGTCCCAGAGTGCAGCATCGGTGGTATATGAATAGCTATTCAGCGAAGTCTCCAAAGGCAGGCTGGGGGATTCGTTTATTAAAATTACGACCATTCATGGAAATAGTAATAATTACTCAAAAAAAAGTAATGTTTATTTTAGCTATAAGGATAAAAAAGTCGTTTTTATCCTTTTACCGTGTATGTTATTCCGCTCCTCTTTGTTTTTGTTTCTGTTCCTGTTAACGGGTCTTCTCGCCGGTTGCCGGACTGCGCCGGATAGCTCACCTTTACTTACCAAAATTGACGCCCAGGAGTCGGGTGTTACATTCAATAATCAGATTCAGCCCTTTGAGAGCAAAACACTAAACGCCAACACCTACGACCCTATGTACAATGGAGCAGGCGTTGGCGTGGGCGATTTCAACAACGATGGCTGGGCTGACCTCTTCTTCGCGGGCAACAAAGTGTCATGCCGGTTATATCTCAACCGCATGAACGCGCCGGATAGTCAAAAACCCTCATTTCGCTTTGAGGACGTAACCAATCAGGCTGGTGTGCAAACGCATACCTGGTGTACGGGCGTGTCGGTGGTGGACCTGAATCAGGATGGCTGGTTGGATATTTACGTAAGCGTGGCGGGTCCTGATACGGCCCGAGCCCAGCGACATAACCTGTTGTTTTTGAATCAACATTGCGCCAAAGGTGGGGTGCCAACATTCCGGGAAGTGGCCGCAGCGGTGGGCCTGGCCGATAGCGGCATGAATACACAAGCCGCCTTTTTCGACTACGACCACGACGGCGACTTAGACTGCTATATTCTCAATAACGCTTTTGAGCGAACAGGCCGCAATAACATTCGACCCCGCCGGTTAGACGGCAGCGGTGCCAGCACGGATCGGTTGTATAGGAATGAGAGTCTTGCTTTGGGGCGGGACGACGGGTCGGGTGGGAGGCTTTTTTTTCGCGACGTTTCCCGCGAGGCAGGCATCCTGGCTGAAGGGTATGGTCTGGGGCTGGCCGTAGCCGATCTGAACCAGGATGGCTGGTTAGACGTGTACTGCGCTAACGATTTTCTGTCGAACGACATGGTCTGGGTTAATAATCGGAATGGCACGTTTACGAACCGGGCGGCTGATTATTTTAAACATACCAGCTACAACAGCATGGGGGTCGATATTCAGGATATAAACAACGATACCCGGCCGGACGTGATGGTGGTGGATATGATGCCCGAAACCAATGAGCGACAGAAAATGATGCTCGTGAAAACCAACTGGGACTTTTTTACCCTCGCCCGTCAGCAGGGCTATCAGGACGAATATGTTCGTAATACGTTGCAGTTGAATCAGGGTAAGGGGGCGGATGGTGAGCCAGCCTTTATCGAAATCGGGCAGTTGGCGGGCGTGTCGCGCACCGACTGGAGTTGGGCGCCCCTGCTGGCCGATTTAGACAACGATGGCTGGAAAGACCTGACCGTCTCGAACGGTTACCGGCGCGACATTACGAACTTAGATTATGTAGTTTACCTCAACGAACAGATTTCACGCTATGGCTTAGCCGCTACCCATCGGCAAACGTTGGATGCGCTCTATAAACTCCCCGAAATCAAACTCCATAATTATGTATACCGGAATCGGGGCGACCTCACCTTTGATGATAAATCGCTGGACTGGGGATTGGGCGACCTTACCTTTTCGAACGGGGCCGTTTATGCCGACTTAGATAATGACGGTGATCTTGATTTAGTGTTCAATAACATCGACGAACCCGCCGGTCTGTACCGCAATGAAACCAACCAGAAAGGCAAGCCGGTTACTCAGCATTTTTTGCGGCTTAACCTCCCTTCCAATGCACACGGATCAGGCGCTGAAGTTCGGCTGACGTTGCCCGATGGCCGGGTGCAGACAACGCTGGCGCACCCGGTTCGGGGCTATGCGTCGTCGGTAGAGTCGATGGTTCATTTCGGGCTGGGTAAGCAGACAACGGCAATGGTCGAAATTCGCTGGGCCGATGGCACTTGGCAAAACATTGGTTCGCTACAGGCCGACCGGGTTCATGTGATTGATTATAAACCAACGGCCAGTATCAACGGCCCGCAATCGATTGTCGATCCGTATTTTAAGACCCAACCTGCCACCGCTATTGGCATTCCGTTTCGGCATCAGGAAGCCCTCTCCTCCGACTGGCAGCGCACGCCCATGCTCCCGCAGGTGTACGCCAAAAACGGTCCGGCGCTGGCCGTTGCCGATGTGGATGGAAACGGGTTAGATGATGTGTTTGTAGGCGCTGATCCAGGTCAGGTCCGAACCGTGTATTTGCAGACGAAACCCGGTCAGTTTTCGGCGATGGTGCAGGGAGCCAACGATCTGGAAGACATGGGCGCTTTGTTTTTCGATGCTGATGCGGATGGCGATCCCGATTTGTATGTCGTTAGTGGCGGCACGCAGCAACCCGATAGCAATGCCGTTTATCAGGACCGTCTCTACCTGAACGACGGTCGCGGTAAGTTCACCCGGTCGCAGGGGTTAGTGCCGCCCACCACGTCGTCGGGCTCGTGTGTGGTGGCTGTCGATTTTGATCACGATGGCGATTTGGATTTGTTTCGCGGGGGGCGTGTAAAAGTGCAGGCATATCCGCTGGCTCCGCAGAGTTATTTATTAAGAAATGATAAGGGTCGATTTACGGATGTGACCGAACAACTGGCTCCGGGACTACGCCGGGTAGGTATGGTGTGTGCGGCCCTCTGGACGGATTATGATAACGATGGCTGGGCCGATTTGATGCTGGTCGGGGAGTTTATGCCCGTTACGATTTTTCGTAATCTGAAAACACGCTTTGAACGTCAGTCCACGACACTGCCCGTCGGTCAGTGGAATTCCCTTACCGGGGCCGACTTCGACTTCGACGGCGACATCGATTACCTTGCCGGAAATACGGGCCTGAATACCCGCTACCGGGCTTCGGCGGCTGAACCGCTGCGTATGTATGGCAAAGACTTCGATGGCAACGGAAAAATGGACCCGGTTCTAACTTATTACCTTCAGGGAACAGAGCAGGTGGCGGCCATTCGCGATGTCATGAACGACCAGATGACGACCCTCTCCCGCAAACGATTTACCAGTTTTCAGGCCTATGCCCAAAAGTCATTCGCCGAGATGTTCAGCGACGATGACCTTGCCGGGGCCGTTCGGCTTGAAGCCTCTGAAGTGCGGAGCGCTTATATCGAGAATAAAGGGGTGGGGCAGTTTGTGATTCATCCGCTGCCCATTCCGGCGCAGATGGCTCCTGTGTTCGGTATGCAAACCGGCGATTTCAACGGCGACGGCTGGCGTGATGCACTGTTGGTAGGGAATTCATACGCCCCCGAAACCTATTCGGGTTGGTACGATGCTGGCCGGGGAACGGTTTTGCTGGGTGATGGCAAAGGCCATTTTCGGGCGGTTTCGCCAACGAAAGCGGGTTTGCATGTCGATGGCGACGCTAAATCGCTGGCGATGGTATCGACGGGGAATGGCTATTGTTTTTTGGTTGCCAACAACAATGGCCCGGTGCAGTGCCTGACGTTACCCCACATAAAACTGCACCCAATGCAGCGTGTCTTGCCCACGGAAACAACTGCGCTGATTCGGCACGGTGATGGGCGGATGGAGCGGGTTGAATATTACTATGGTTCTGGCTACTTGGCGCAGTCATCGCGGGTGAAATGAGGAGGAGTATGCTCAACTAACCCCGTTCAACTACATAAAATGTAGCGGTTTCTTCATCAAGCAAATCAGTCAATTGCGTGAGAAATTGGTTTTTTAACCGTTCGTACTGAATAACCTGCAAGCGTTCATTAGCTGCTTTGGCCGCCTGAATGGTTCGGTTTGTACGAGCAATTAAATCCAGAATAGTATTGATTTGCTCTGTTTTCGTTTTTAGTGGCATCATATTAGAAAGATAGTTCTAAAAAACCTTTTTGCAGAGTGCTGTCGCGCAATTGTCCAAATAAAAATGACCAATCTGAGCATCGTTGCCGGTATTCAGGATGACGATTGTCATTAAGATCATAAACTGGACATAAATAAGCGTCTAAACCGTTATCATACAGCGAGATTGTTGTGTAAAATTCAAGTAAGGAGTCTTCTGCTCGCTGATATGATTCATATGGCACAAAGGTAACACAATCGATATCGCCGGGGTTTATTTTAGCTGTAACGAAACTGCCGTTTACCCATTGTACTAAAATATCGTCGCCAATTTTTTGCTTTAAACGTTGGTTGTAAATTTCCCATTGTCGAAACAAATGCCGACGAGTTTGACTGTCAGGAAAATTTAGTACAAAAAGTTCTAAAACGGTTTCTGGTGTACATGGATGAATACCTACCGGTAAAAGCCCGTCAGTAGTAAGACCAAGATTCATGTACCAAACATAATTAATTCTTTGTTGAGTCGTGCACTACCCCAGCGCCCAATGCAAGGCCATAACACCCGCCAGCCCCGATACTGACACCAGCGTTTCCATAACCGACCAAGTTTTGAGTGTATCGGCCATCGAAAGTTGAAAGTATTCACGAAATAACCAGAAACCCGTGTCGTTGACGTGCGAGAACATCATACTTCCAGCTCCGATACTCAATACCATCAGATTTGGTTCTACGCCCGATGCGCCCAGCATGGGCGCTACAAAACCAGCGGCGGTAATGCCCGATACGGTCGATGAACCTACGGCAACCCGGATGAGCGCGGCCATACCCCAGGCCAGTACGTAAGGATGAAGTGACGAATCCCGCATCAGGTCGGCAACAGCCTGATTCACACCACCCTCAGTGAGCACCTGCTTCAAGGCCCCTGCGCCCCCAAAAATAAGGAATAGTAGAGCCACATCCTTGATGGAGTCGGCCAGCAGGGATGTTATTTCCGGCATGGATTTTCCCCGTTGAAGTCCCAGCGTAACCGAAGCTACCAGTACCGCGCAGAACATGCTCACCACGGGTTCGCCCAGAAAGAGCAAAATTTGCTGAACCACCGAACCAGCGGGCAACAACGGACTCATCACCGTGCTGATACCAATCAGCAGAATAGGTAATAGTACAGTCAGGAAACTTATTCCGGTCGAGGGCATCTGGTCGTCGGGCAGATCGGGCGCGATAAAGGCGGAGTTGGGTAGGGTGGTATATCGTTTCAATGTAGACCCGAACAATGCCCCCGAAATTAATATAGCCGGAATGGAAACGATAATGCCGTAGAAAAGTGTCAGCCCCATATCGGCGTTGAATTGCTTCAAAATAGCCAACGGGGCGGGGTGGGGCGGCAGATATCCCTGCGTGACGGATAACGAAGCCAGCATAGGCAATCCTACATACAGGGCAGGCAATTTATACCGATAGGCCACCGTAATCACCAGCGGAGCCAGTAGCATGAACCCGACGGAGTAAAAAAGTGGTAAGCCTACAATGAAGCCCGTGACCAGAAAAGCCCAGCGGGCATGGCGAGTGCCCACCACATCCATAATGGAGATGGCAATTCGTTGGGCGGCTCCACTCTGCGCGACTAATTTGCCCAGCATGGCCCCCAGTGCAATAATGGCCGTGATACCGCCCAGCGTGCTGCCAATGCCTTTCTGAATAGCGTCTGCAATGGCTAATGGAGGCAGGCCCAGGACCAAACCGACGCCGAGCGAAACCGCCAGAAACGCTAAGAACGCATGGAGTCGAACAACCGATATGAGCAGAATGAGAACCAGAATCCCGAGAAACGTAATGAGCAGGGGCATAGTGAACGGAATGGAATCTATTTACAAAGCAGGTAGCCTAATAATCTCTAATGATAACAGCCTTTCAGTAGCTATCTGTTTAGTGTCTACATAGCATCAATTGACAAACGGGTACTGTATGGCATTACGCGCCAGGATAATTTCGTGATTATTTCGAGAGCTGAATCATGTTTACCACCCCCAACCGAGCGTCGGGCCCCGCCCCACAACAAAAAGAGGGGGCGGGGCCCCGCG
>JAESFU010000369.1_pt1 | contig 29381 bp, 32 predicted proteins | sample 9269461 | NCBI WGS metagenome assembly JAESFU01 (sample SAMN14502556, study PRJNA617107) | algae metagenome | isolation source: Stenomitos rutilans HA7619-LM2 and co-occurring heterotrophs from cave walls | place: USA: Waikapalae cave, Hawaii | collected 2009-07-28
CTGAGCTCGGTTGAATCGAGACGGATGTGCCTGGAGTGGTCCATTTGGTCCTCCTTTGGTTGGACTGATAGCCCAACCCGCGAGGCGCGCGGTCGTTCCCTGGTCCGCGATCAGCAAAAATTGCAGACCTAGACGGGATCCGGTCCCGGTCCCTTGAAGTCGTCCGCCGAGGGATTGTCCCGCCTTGCCCGATACTCGGCCCAGCGGCCGGCGATGCGGACCCGTGCACCATCGGCGAAGATATTGGCGAGCCCTGCGGCAACCACGACGCCGAGCCCGGCCAGGCTGATCGCGTCGGGCACTTCCGAAAAGAACAGGGCGCCATAAAGCAGCGCCCAAATGATCTGGCTGTACTGCATCGGCGCAACGCGGCTTGCAGGAGCCAGCGCGACGCCCTTGAGCTGCAGCAGGTAGCCGATGCCGCCCAGAACGCCGGCGACCAGCAGCACGCCGAGCAGCGTCCAGCTCGGCCAGATGAAGCCGATGATGGCCATGCCCGCGAGGTTGGCGACCAACGTGAGCAGGCCCGGCAGCGCGAACAGCGTCACGCGTCGCTCCGCGCCCGAAATCAATCGGATCACCGTCAGCGACACCGCCGCGGCGAGCGCACAGATGAAGGCGGTGAGATGGCCGAGCTCGAGCTCGCGAAAGCCGGGCCGAACAACCAGCAGCACGCCCAGGAAGCTCACCACCACCAGTATCCAGCGATCGACCGAGACCTGTTCCTTGAGGACGACAACCGAGAGGATCGTCGCCAGCACCGGGATCAGGAAGACCAGGCAGTAGGCTTCGGCAAGCGGAATGGTGACGAACGAATAGGTGATCAGCATGGCGCTGAGCGTCCTGCACACCGCAACGACCAGCGTCAGCGCCGGCCGGTTCAGCTTGAACGTGTCGCGCCAGCGCTCCTCTTTCGGCTTGCCCAGCAGGGCCGGCAGGAACGAGAACACCGTTGAAAAGAAGCCGATTTCGAACGTGCTGAGCGAACCGCCCAACGCCTTGATCAGCGCATCGCCGGTCGAAAAGGCGGCCATGGCGCCCAGCGCGCACAGCACGCCGAGCGAAACGGGGGAGAGGGACCGCAGCATCTACTTGCCGGCCGCAACCTGCGGCGGGGAACCCGGTTCGGGTGCCGTCTCGGCGTCCTCCTCGAGCGGCCCGCTCATCTCCGACACCGTTGTTGCCGGGCCCGGACCAACCATCGACAGGCGCGAGAAGATGCGGATGCGGGTCTCGTCCGACATCACGTTCAGGATGCCGGCAAGGGCCACGACCACGAGGCCGCAATAGGCGACGGCGTCCGGGTACTCGTGGAAGAAGATGGCGCCGAACACGATCGCCCAGGCGATCTGGCTATATTGCGCCGGTGCGATCTGGCTGACCGGAGCGCGGCGGGTGGCCGCGATGAAGACGATATTGCCCGTGCCACCCAGCAGCCCAATGGTCATCAGCAGGGCGAATTCCTGCATCGTCGGCCAGGTAAAGCCCGGCAGCATCAGGATGCCGTTGATCGCGACGATGTAGCCGAGCGGCCAGCCCAGGAGGCTCACCCGCGTCTCGACCGGCGCGATCTTGCGCAGCGTCGTAGTTGTGATGCCACCCATCAACGCAGCAAACACCGCCAGCAGGTGCCCCAGCTGCAGGTCGCGGAAGCCGGGACGCACAACGAGCAGCACACCGAGGAAGCTGGCGCCCAGGAAGAACCAGCGCTGCCAGGTCACGTCCTCGTGAAGGATAGTGCGCGACAGCGCGACCACGAAGATCGGCGCGAGGAAGGCGAGCGAATACGCCTCCGCCAGCGGGATGTGGGTGAAAGCGTAGATGATGCAGAGGTTGCCGATGACGCCGGTCAGGCTTCTGAGCTGCACCAGCCAGGGGTGGCGCATCTTGTGCATCTGCCGCCAGTGCTCGCCCTTGGGCTTGGTGAAGATGGCGGGTGCGAACGAGAACAGCGCAGTCCAGAAGGCGATCTCGAAGACGGTCAGGCTGCTGCCGAACCCTTTGATGATGGCGTCGCAACAGGAATAGAGCAGGTAGGCTACGAGCGAAAAGGCGACGCCGACGGGCATCTTCGGGTGTCCGGGGGGAGGGAGTGGTCGACTAGTATGTTAGCGCTATACGCCCGCCCCGTGACCCCGTCGATGGGCGGGAAGGTCACAGTGCCTAATTATTTCGTCTCTATTTGAGCCGGGCGGCCGGCATTGCCGATCTAGTTTCGCCTCAGCAGGTCAGCGACATTCCCGCAAAGCTGAGGTCGCACTCGAGCCTGAGAATGAACTCGGTCTCCTCCATGCTCGGCGACGCGCCCTCGTATTCAGGCAGGACAATGGCCTCCACCACGGTCGATTCCCCACCGCTCAGGAGGCCGAACCAGGTGAAGCTGACGCCGGTATCGGCGAAGACGCCCGAGCGCGAAAAACTCGTCTCGGTGCTTTCGTTGGTCGCATACTGACGGCCATACTTGCCAGCGGCCAATGCGCTCTCGAACAGATCGCGCGGCCCGACACGCTCGAACACATAGACGTTGCCCCAGTGCGAGATGCGCGAGCCGGTATCGGTCGCATCGATCACCAGGTCCGAGGGGATCGTCGCCATCAGCGGCGGCAGCAGCAAGTTGAAGCGGTTGGCGTCGATATCGTTCTCGGCCGGCAGATCGAGCTCGTCGATGTCGACATCGAGCGGCAGGAAATAGCTGTTGAGCGCACCTTTCGCCATGATCCGCTTGGTCGGCACCCGGCCCTGGCCAGCCGACGACCAGTTCTTCTGGCGGTTGAAGAAACTCGTCGAAGCGGCGTTGAATCCATCGATTCCGGGCGTGAAGTACAGCGAGACCTCGTACTCGCCGTCGCTCGCCAGCGTCTCGTCCGGGGCGGAGCAACTGCCGATGTCGAGCGGCCGATCGCCCAGCGTGAAGCCGGAAATCGGGCCGGCATATTCGGCGACGCCGATCCCCTCGGTGAACTCGGACTGGAACCGCCACCACGTGTCGGCCGGGTCACCGCGCTCATCGATGGCAATCAGTCGCATGCAGACGTTCTTGATCGCGGCGGGCAGGTCCGTGATCCAGCCCTTGCTCGGCGTCGGCGGCAGGTTGACGCGGGCTAGATAGAGGTCCTCGGCCGTCTTCAGGTCATAGGTCTGGTCTGGACCCATGCCGACCATCTTGAAGATGACCTCGGGGTCGACGTTCCACTTGACCAGTTCCTTGACCATCAGCGACAGCGCGTCCCGCGTATCGCCCTGGGCGGCCATGGCGCCACGTTCTTCGAGCGCCGCCCGGAACGCGTCCTCGTTCTTGTAGGGAGCATGGAAGCCGACGGTGGACCCGGGCTCCACCACGCGGTCGATATAGGCCCCGACCCCGTCCTGGCTCGAATAGGCCGAGCCGCCAAGAAAGGCGAATGCGCAGGCCGAATAGCACACGGCGCCGCGCTCGACGACGGTCGCGATGTGGTTGGCGCGCAGGAAGTCGGCCATCGCGAGGCCCTCGGAATAGCTGCCGCCATTGCCGTTCATCGTCAGCACGGCGGTTGGCATGCCGTCCGGCCCGCTGCACGAGATCCGGCATTTGACGAAGGTGTTGTACATCTCTTCGAGCGTCGCCAGGTCCCCTGGCACGGTGTCGCCTTCATAGTGCAGGTGCGGCACCGGATGGGTGGCCGAATAGTGCATCGAGACGATCGAAATCAGCGCAGCCTGCGCTGGCACGGTTCCAAGCGCCGCAATCAACAGTAAAGCGACCAGCCAGAACAATCGACGCATGCGAACACCCCCTCGAAGTCGATGAAAACTCTAGGGGGTTTGACGCCGGCCGGGCAAGCCGGCTTGGGTTCAACTCGTCCGGTCGGCGCCGAACAGTCTCCTTGCGCCGGCCCGCACAAGCGAACTCCGATGGTTCAAGAGCCGCCTGCGCGTGCGGCGAACCCAGCGGCCGAGCAGCAGCTTCAGCGCAAGGCTGACGGCGAACAGCCGCGCCGGCGAGCGGAGCGCTACCCGCCACCAGAGGTTCGAGCCCTTGATGCGGAACTCGACCCAGGGCTTGGCCCCACCAAAATGGAGGATCCCGGGTATTTCGCGCTGCCGCCGGGCTTGATCGCGGACGAGCGGCGGCGCGATGGCCTCCTTCTCCGGATAGAGCATGATGGCGGTGCGGTTCCAGATCGGATCGAGCATGGTCATCCGTCCGATCAGCAGCTTGTTCAGCACCCCCTGCTGGGCATGATAGAGCCGGCCGCGCCACTTCAGCGCCGTGTCCATCATCTGTTCGTCCAGCTTCATCTCTCGCTGCATGTCGAGATCCATCAGCAGCACGCCGCTCTGGACGAAATCCAGGAACTCCTCGTCGGTCCGTCGTCCCAGCATTTCGCGGAAGTACCAGCGCCATCGATAGGCGCCGTCCTCGGGTCGTTCATCGGGCGAACCGAGCAGGGCGCCGATCACCGTATTGGTGTCCATCACGCCGCCAATGCAGTTTCCCTTGAGGTCGGCGTCGAACAGCGGCGCGACGTCGGTTTCAACGATCACATCGACATCGAGATAGATGGCCCGACGGTAGCCCTTCAGCACCGCGGGAAGCGCATGGCGGAAGAAAGTGGATGCCGGAAACGCGTTGATGACGCCCAGTCTAGCGAACGGGTTGGCGAGGCGATGGACGAAGCAGCGCACCGGGCCGCGCCGGTATCGCTCGAGCGCGCCCACCGCCCATTGGTCCCGCCCATCGTAGAGCACGTGGAACTCGACCGGTCGATCGCCGCCTGCCGTGCGGGCAATCGACTCGGCGACCACCAGCGCGAACGGCAGATAGGCCGCGTCCGTGGCGACTGCGACGACGATCGGATCGTGCCCAGTGTTTCCGGTTTCCCCCATCGGTCTCAGACTGGGCGAGCCCGAGCGCCACAACAACCCCTGATGGCTGAGACGCGCTGCCGCAGCACCCGCGTCGACTATGGCGTCCCGTTACCGCCCGGTCGCTTGGGCCACACGGATCGGAATATCGACCGCACTGCGGCATAAGGGCGAGGGAACAGCCGCTGAGCCTTCTGGAGCGTGATGCTGGTGAAATAGACCAGGCGATCGCGAAGCCTGATCATCGGTCGCGGCAGCACGACGTGAGGCAGGCGCTGGCGGACGATCTCCCATGCGCTGCCCAGCCACGCAGGACCGTCGCGACGGACGAGAAAGAGCAGGGCGCCGGAGCCTGCGGCGGCCCGCCACCAGTGCCAGGATCCCATGATCCCCACCTGCTGCCACGGCTTGCGTCCGCCGAAGTGGATGATGCCCGGCCTTTCGCGCTGCTGCTCCATCACCGGACGGAGCTCGGGCGGCACGCGTCCGTCGTGGGCGGGATTGAGGGTGAACGGCGCCACGTTCCAGCGCGGATCGATCAGCGCGATCCGACCGCGGAAGAGAATATTGGCCGCGCATTGGTCGCAGAAGGCGAGCCGGTCGCGCATCGCCTCGGCAAGGGCGAGCATCTGCCCCGCGTAGTCGAGCCGCCGCAACTGCGCCAGGTCGAGCAGTTGCACGCCAGCCTGTGTATACCCGAGCACCGCCTCTCGCGTAGTCAGCCCCAGCTCCTCGACAAAATACTCGGACGTTGGCCGGACACGGCCGCTGCTGATGATCCTGCCGTTCATCAGCGCTGCGGTGATGGTCAGCACGCACTGGGTGGCCCCGAGCGGCGCGCCGCCTAGGTCGAACTCGAACAGTTCACCCAGCTCGTCGAGCACGACGAGATCGACATCGAGGTAGATGGCGCGATCATGCCCCGCGAGCACATCCGGAATCTGGGCCCGCATATAGGTTGCGGAAGGGAAGCGGCCGACCTTGCCCAGATGCGTGAAGCGATCCGGCACGCGATGGACGATCACCGTTACATTGCGGCGACGAAAACGCTCGAGCCGCTTGATCGACCAGTCGTCCGGGCCGGCGTAGAGGATGTGGAACTCGACCGGCCGCAGGCTGCGATTGGCGCTGGCGATCGAGGCTGCAACGACGAGCGCGAGGGGCAGGTAGTCCCGATCGAGCGCTGTCGCCGCGATGATGGGGGCCGCCTTGTCCATGCCGGCGGCCCCGCTTTCAGCGTCAGGCCATGGCCTTCTTGAGGTTGGCGTCGATGGCGTCGAGGAAGCCCAGGGTCGAGAGCCACTTCTGGTCCGGCCCGACCAGCAGCGCCAGGTCCTTGGTCATGATGCCGCTCTCGACCGTGTCGATGCAGACCTTCTCCAGCGTCTCGGCAAACGTCGCGAGCTCGGCATTGCTGTCGAGCTTGGCGCGGTGGGCGAGGCCACGGGTCCAGGCAAAGATCGAGGCGATGGAGTTGGTCGAGGTCTCCTTGCCCTGCTGGTGCTGGCGGTAGTGACGGGTCACCGTGCCATGCGCGGCTTCGGCCTCGACGATCTTGCCATCGGGCGTCATCAGCACCGAGGTCATGAGGCCGAGCGAGCCAAAGCCCTGGGCCACGATGTCCGACTGCACGTCGCCGTCATAGTTCTTGCAGGCCCAGACATAGCCGCCGGACCACTTCAGCGCCGAGGCGACCATGTCGTCGATCAGGCGGTGCTCGTACCAGATCTTCAGCTCGTCGAACTTGGCCTTGTAGTCGCGATCGAAAATCTCCTGGAAGATGTCCTTGAAGCGACCGTCATAGGCCTTGAGGATCGTGTTCTTGGTCGAGAGGTAGCACGGCACCTTGCGGTTGATCGCGTAGTTGAACGACGCATGGGCGAAGTCGGCGATCGAGTCGTCGAGGTTGTACATGCCCATGGCGACGCCGGCGGACGGGGCGTCGAACACGTCGTATTCCTGCACGGTGCCGTCATCGCCGACGAACTTCATCGTCAGCTTGCCCTTGCCCGGGAACTTGAAGTCGGTGGCGCGGTACTGGTCGCCGAAAGCATGACGGCCGACGATGATCGGCTGCGTCCAGCCTGGCACGAGCCGCGGCACGTTCGACATGATGATCGGCTCGCGGAAGATCACGCCGCCCAGGATGTTGCGGATGGTGCCGTTGGGCGACTTCCACATCTTCTTGAGCTTGAACTCTTCGACGCGCGCCTCGTCGGGCGTGATGGTCGCGCACTTGATGCCGACGCCGTGCTTCTTGATGGCGTTGGCGGCATCGACTGTCACCTGGTCATTGGTGGCGTCGCGGTTCTGCACCGAGAGGTCGTAATATTCGATATCGAGATCGAGATAGGGAAGGATCAGCTTGTCCTTGATCGCCTGCCAGATGATGCGGGTCATCTCGTCGCCGTCGAGATCGACGACGGGGTTGGCAACTTTGATCTTGGCCATGCTGAAAGCTCCTCGGGCGGCGGAAAGATTGATGCCGCGGCTAATAGCATGATTTCGCGCACGGGAAAGCCGGAAGGGCATGGTCCGGGGCACTCGACCTTCGTTGTGGCCGACCTGTTCGCGCCATTGACACCGTGCATATACACTCTATCTATCGGCTCATGCGCGACGACTTCAGCCAATGCATGGTGACCAATACGCGGATGGCGGCTCGCGCCATCACGCGGCGCTATGACGCCTATGCGCGCAAGTTCGGCATCACCGCCACCCAGTTCTCGCTGATGGGCGTGATCGTGGCTTCCGGTCCGCAGACGGTGACCGAGCTTGCCGAGGCCCGGGGCTTCGAACGTACGACGCTGACCCGAAATCTCGACCGGCTGGAAAAGATGGGCCTGATCCAGTCCAGGCCCGCCGAGCACGGCAATGGCCGCATCTGCACCCTCACGGCCAAGGGCGACGAGCTGGTCGATCAGCTCTTGCCCTACTGGCGCAAGGCCCAGGCCGAAATCCGTGAGGAGCTCGGCGCACAGGGTTTTGACGACACCTTGACCACGTTGCGGCGGCTCGCCGCCATCTGATCCACTACCACAAGGCGGCCACATCGTTCCGCCACAACCGTGTATCTACACGAGGAGCATGAAATGACCGCACAAGCTGACCCTATCGTCGTCACCGGCATGGGCGTCGTGAGCCCGCTGGGCACCGGCGTCGACACGGTGTGGTCACGCCTGATCGCCGGCAAGAGCGGCATCGTGAAGAACACCCGCTTCGACGTGACCAACTTCACCGCCAAGATTGCCGGGCTGGTGCCGACCAAGGGCACCGATCCCGAGGGCTTCGATCCACTGGTTGCCGTCGACCCTAAGGACGTCAAGAAAATGGACCTCTTCATCCAGTACGGGCTGGTGGCGGCGCAGGAAGCGCTGGCGCAGTCGGGCTGGGTGGCGGATACCCCGGAAAAGCAGGCGGCGACCGCAACCATCATCGGTACCGGGGTCGGCGGCTCGCCGGTCATGGCCGAGGCGGTGGAAACGATCATCGAGCGTGGCCCGCGCCGGCTGTCGCCCTTCACCGTGCCCAGCTTCCTCGCCAATCTCGCGGCCGGCTGGATCTCGATCAAATATGGCTTCAAGGGCCCGATCGGCGCGCCGGTGACCGCCTGCGCGGCTTCCGGCCAGGCCATCGGCGACGGCATGCGGCTTATCCTCACAGGCGAAGCCGATGTAGCGGTGGTGGGCGGGGCTGAAGGCTCGGTCGATCCGATCTCGGTCGGCGGGTTCGGCGCGGCCCGAGCGCTGGCCACGGCCTTCAACGATGATCCGGAGGCTGCCTCGCGCCCGTTCGACCGCAAGCGTGACGGGTTCGTTTTGGCCGAGGGCGCTGCGGTGCTGGTCATCGAGCGGCTGAGCCACGCCCAGGCGCGCGGCGCAACCCCGCTCGCGATCCTCGCCGGCTATGGCACCTCGGCCGATGCCTATCACCTCACGGCCGGTGAGCCGAGCGGCGCCGGGGCACAGGTCGCGATGCGTAACGCGCTCAAGATGGCCGGCGTCTCGCCGGGCGAGATCGACTACATCAACGCCCACTCGACCTCGACCAGCGTAGGTGACGCGGCCGAACTGGCCGGGATCGGCGCGGTGTTCGAAAATCGCGGCAAGGACCTGGCGATCTCCTCGACCAAATCGGCGACGGGGCACCTGATGGGCGCGGCCGGCGCGATCGAGGCGGTGTTCTCTGTACTGGCGATCCGCCACGGCATCGTACCGCCGACCCGCAACCTCGAGGATCCGGACGTGGGTGAACGCTTCGACCTCGTCCCGAAGGTCGCCAAACAGAAGACCGTGCGCCACGCCCTGTCCAACGCCTTCGGCTTCGGCGGCGTCAATGCGTCGCTGGTGTTTTCGGCGATTTAAAGCCAACCCACCGGGGTCATCCCCGCGAAAGCGGGGATCTCCGTTTCGCGACGGCACGGGTATCACCAGAACAGAGGTTCCCGCTTTCGCGGGAATGACTCGGTGAAAGTTTAGTCCGGCTTGGCGGTCTTGGCCGCGCCTTTCCCGGCCTTCTTCGGCTTCTCGACCTTGATCGGGCGCTGGGCGACGGCTTTTTCCGCAAAGCGGATCCAGTCCTCCAGCGCCTCGTCGTCCTCGATGGCGCCGCCATCGATCCAGAAGAAGCCCGACATCACCCGCCCCGAATGCATCATCTCGGTCGTGCCCGGCCGGGCCTTGGCCGCCTCGTGATTGTCCTTGCCGACGGAAATCAGGATGCCGCCATCCTTCTGGCAGCCCGCCAGGATGTGTCCGTTCAGCAGGAACGTCAGCCCGCCAAACATGTATTTCTCGGTGATGCGCGGATCGCCATCGAGCAGCGCACGGATGCGCTCGGCGAGATGGGTCATGGTGCTCGATAGCGCAGGCATTCAGGCCTCGTTCCGGTAGGTGGCGTGGCGCGGCACGTCGGGGACCAGATCCCAATCCTGGTGGCTGCGCGCGAATATCAGCTGGTTGGGCGCGAACCAGCCGACTTCCCCCAGAATGCCGACCGGCACCAGTGTCAGGTCGTCGGCCCGGCTCGAGCGGGCAAACAGTCCCGTCCCGCAGCCGGGGCAGAACGAGCGCGTCAGTGTCGCGCCGGAATCGGCCGGCCGCGCGAATGTCCGGACCTCGCCCGCAACCGACACGTCACCGCTCGCAAAGGCGGCGACAGTGGCATGGCCCGTGCCCGTTGCCTTCTGGCACTCCCGGCACGAGCACATGAACATCGCCTTCACCTCGCCGCTCACCCTCAGACCCACCGCGCCACAGGCGCAGCTGGTCTCGATTGCAACACTCGGGCGGGGCAGGGACATTGGCGAAGCTGACACCACGGCGTTGGGCCGTGCAAGCTTGATCGGTCTACGTGCCCGCACTGGAGCGCGATCAGGAAAAGTTGCAGACTTTTCCGGTTCGAGAGCGCGACCACGAAAGATGACGAGGATATTTCCGCGTTCATTTGAACGTGGAAGTATCCTAGACGTGGGCATGGTCTACGCCCCGAGCTACCCGATCGAGACCGAACGACTGGTGCTTCGCCCGTTCACCCGTGGCGACGTGGACGCGGTGTTCGCCTATCGCAGGCGCGACGACGTGGCCCGCTATCTCTCCGACGGGCCGATGACCCACGAAAGTGTCGCCGAAGCCCTGGCGACGAGGGTCGGCCACGATGGCTTGCGGGTCGAAGGCGACAAGATCTTCCTCGCGGTGGAACGCAAGGACCAGCACGGCGTCATCGGCGAACTGTCCCTGATCCTGCGCTCCGAAGGTTGGCGGCAGGGCGAGATCGGCTACATTTTCCATCCTGACCAACACGGGCAGGGTTTTGCCACCGAGGCCGCCCGCATGTTGCTGCAGATGGGCTTTGGCGGGGCAGGGCTGCACCGCGTTTTCGCCCGCTGCGCCGCCGCCAACACGGCGTCATGGGCGGTGATGGAACGGCTCGGCATGCGGCGCGAGGCGCACTTCCGCGGTCACGCCTTTTCCAAAGGCGCCTGGGAAGAGGAACTGATCTATGCCGTGCTCGAGGATGAGTGGCGCGAGCAGGGCGTAAGTCGCACCAAATCATAGCCGATTTCCGCCGCCGCACGCGTAGCAAGTTATTCCAGCCAGGCGGCCGGAACCGCCCCAGTCGGGCCGCGTTCAACCAAAGCACTATTCCGTGCGGGGAACGCGCCCATGACCAAGCCAAAATTGCCGATCGAAACCGAAAACCTGGTGCTTCGCCCCTTCAAGCGTGCCGACCTCGACGCGGTCAAAACCTACCTCGCCCTGCCGGAAGCGCAGCGCTATCTCGACTGGAAGTCGCGCGACAAGTCTGACGTCGCCGCCGCCCTCGAGGGCCTCATCGGCGAGCACCGCATGCACCGCCCCGGCGACGCCATCTCGCTCGCCATGGTCCGCAGGACCGACAACAAGCTGATCGGCCAGGTTTCGTTGCGCTGGGTCGATGCGACAGCGGGGCAGGCCGAACTGCGCTTCATCGTTGCCCCGGAGGCGCGCCGGCGCGGCTATGCCCGGGAAGCCGCACGTGCCGCGCTCGATCTCGGTTTCGATGGCCTCGGTATGCACCGGGTGTTCGCCCGCTGCTCGGCACGCAACGAGGCTTCATCCCGGTTGCTGAAGCGCCTCGGCATGCGGCTCGAGGCCCACTACCGCGAACACGCCCTGTTCCAGGGCGAGTGGGACGAGGAACTCCACTTCGCCATCCTCGATCGCGAGTGGATGCGTGGCACCAAGGTCAAGGAACTGAGCCGCCACAAGGTCGCGTGAGCCGACCGCGAGTGGACTACGCTTGATCTGAACGCCAGTTCGGCTCTATCTCCCGCGCCCAACGGGAGCAGTGGCACATGGCCGGAACCGACAAGTCGCAGGAATTCATCTACCGGCCGAGCCCGGCGATCATCCTGTGCGAGCCGCAGCTTGGCGAGAATGTTGGCACCACGGCGCGCGCCATGGCCAATTTCGGCCTCTGGGACCTGCGCCTCGTCAACCCGCGAGACGGCTGGCCCAACGAACGGGCGATCGCCGCCGCCTCCCGCGCCGACCATGTCATCGAAAAGGTCCGCGTCTTCGCCACGACCGAAGAAGCGATCGCCGATCTCTCCATGGTCTTTGCCACCACCGCCCGCCAACGCGACATGCAGAAGCCGGTCTATGGGCCGGAAGAGGGCGCACAACGCGCCATCTCCCATATCGCGAGCGGCCAGAAGGCAGGCATCCTGTTCGGGCGCGAGCGCTTCGGCCTCTATAACGAGGAGGTGGCGCTCGCCGACGCCATCATCACCTATCCGGTCGAAGCGGCCTTCGCCTCGCTCAACATCGCCCAGGCCGTGCTGCTGATGTCCTACGAGTGGCGCCGGCAATACGACAAGGGCGAGGTGCTGCCTTTCGAGGGCGGGCTCGACCCCATCGCGCCGCGTGCCGAACTGGTCGGCTTGTTCGAGCATCTCGAAACCACGCTCGACCGCACCGGCTTCTTCAAGACCGACGACAAGCGTCCGACCATGGTCGACAACCTGCGCGCCGCCTTCTCCCGCGCCCAGCTCTCGACCCAGGAAATCCGCACCCTGCGCGGCGTCATCTCCTCCATCGACCGCGCGCATTTGCGCCAGGGGCGATTGGCGCGGAAGGCCGCCGACAGCGAGGAATAGGCACGCGGTCCTACCGCAAACACCGGGTCATTCCCGCGAAAGCGGGAACCTCTGTTTGCGGAGCATGCGGGGCCGCTGCCGCCGCCCCACCCACCAGCTGTCACCCCTGCGAAGGCAGGGGTCCAATTCGACCCCCGCGCCAGCTTCGAGCTGGATCCCTGCCTGCGCAGGGATGACACCCGCGAGGGGTGGCGCATAAGCCGCCCAACCCCGGCCAAGGTAGGCTTTGACGCCTGCCTGTCCTGCATGCGACATGGCGCCACCATGAGCACACCCGCCCCGACCGAGCCCAGCAAGCTCGCCTTCAGCTACCGCAACTTCCGCTTCTTCTGGGCGACCACGCTGCTGGTCAGCTTTGCGGTTCAGATCATGTCGGTGTCGATCGCCTGGCAGATCTACGATGTGACCGGCAATGCATTCCTGCTCGGGCTCGTGGGCCTGTCGCTCTTCCTGCCTGCGCTGCTGTTGCTGCTGCTGACCGGCCTCGTCGCCGATCGGTTCAACCGCCGCCGCATCATGGCAATCTGCCTCGGGGTGGAACTGCTCTGTGCCTTGGGCTTCCTGGCCTTCGTCGAGGCGCAGGCGCATGAGGTCTGGCCGATCTTTGCCATTCTCGTCGTCCTTGGCACCGCGCGAGCCTTCTGGGGTCCCGCCGCGCAGTCGCTGGCGCCCAACCTCGTGCCACCGCAGGCGCTGGCCAACGCCATCACCACCAACATGTCCGCCTGGCAGTTCTCGGCCATCGCCGGTCCGGCCGTCGGCGGCCTGCTCTATGGCATCGACCCCGCGGTCGCCTTCGGCACCGGCGCTGTGCTGCTCGTCATCGCCATGGGCTCGGTGCTGATGATCACCAAGCCCCCGCAGCGGGAATCGCACCAGGCAACCAGCGTCGGGACACTCCTCGCCGGCTTCCGCTACATCTTTTCCAACAAGGTCGTCTTGGGCGCCATCTCACTCGATATGTTCGCCGTGCTGATGGGCGGCGCGGTGGCGCTGCTGCCGATCTACGCCAAGGACATCCTCCACGCCGGCCCGCAGGAGCTCGGATTCCTCCGTGCCGCCCCGGGCATCGGCGCCATCGTCATGGCGCTGGTGCTGACCCGTTTCCCAATCCGCGACCATGCGGGTCGGATGCTGTTCCTGTTCGTCGGCCTCTTCGGCGCCTTCACCGTGCTGTTCGGCTTTTCGACGACCGTCTGGATCTCCGTTCCGGCCCTGGCGCTGGTCGGTGCATCCGACATGGTGAGCGTCACCATCCGCGAAACCATCATGCAGCTCTGGACCCCCGAAGAAGTGCGCGGACGCGTCAACGCCGTGAACTCGGTGTTCATCGGCGCCTCCAACGAGCTCGGCGAGTTCCGCGCCGGCACGGTCGCAGCTTTGATCGGCCCGGTTCCGGCCGTCGTCATCGGCGGCTTCGGTTCCATCGCCATCGCCGTGATCTGGAGCCAACTCTTTCCCCAGCTGCGCAACCAGCGCTCGCTCGACAGGAAGATGGTCGACGATTGAGCCCAGGGCAGGGGACTTTGCTGCCTGCTGCGCTTGACATGGCACCGTCATCCAACTATCACGCCGCCACTTACCGGGCCTGAGGCCCGTTGAGCGCACCCGGGATTCCCAACATCAGTGGAATCTGTCGGCCCAACCCAAAAGGTCGGGCAGAGGAGGGCGCAATCACTTTCGACGTTCTGAAAGGATTACGATGTCGAAGCGCATTCAGTCTAAGCACAAGATCGATCGCCGTCTTGGCGAGAACCTGTGGGGCCGCCCGGCCTCGCCGCTGAACAACCGTGCCTACGGCCCCGGCCAGCACGGCCAGCGCCGCAAGGGCAAGACCTCGGACTACGGCCTGCAGCTGCGCGCCAAGCAGAAGCTGAAGGGCTACTACGGCTCGATCACCGAGAAGGCGTTCAAGAAGCTCTACACCGAAGCTTCGCGCGTCAAGGGTGACACCGGCGAGCGCCTGATCGGCCTGCTCGAGAGCCGTCTCGACGCCATCGTCTACCGCGCCAAGTTCGTGGCCACCGTCTTCGCCGCGCGCCAGTTCGTGTCGCACGGCCACATCCTGGTCAACGGCAAGCGCGTCAACATCCCGTCCTACCAGGTCAAGGTCGGCGACAAGGTCGAGATCAAGGAGCGCTCCAAGCAGCTCGCGATCGTCCTCGAAGCCAACCAACTCGCCGAGCGCGACGTTCCCGAATACGTGGAAGTCGATCACGGCAAGCAGACTGCGACCTACGTGCGCGTCCCGGCCCTCGCCGACGTGCCGTACCCGGTCCAGATGGAACCGAACCTCGTCGTCGAATTCTACTCGCGCTAACCCGCGGACGACTGCAAATCTGTTCAATGGGCTGCCCGACAAGGGCAGCCCATTTGCTTTGCACGCGCGGTTGCGCGAAATGGTGTCCCCAAGCGAGGAGCCGCAGGGTTGGACCTAATAGGCATGCTGAGCGCGCGCGACACCGCTGTCGCGATCGCAACCGAGCGTCAATCGACGACTTACGCCGACCTGGCAGATCAGGTGACGGAAGCGAGCGCAGAGCTTCGAGCCGCTGGTGTCGTACCCGGCGCTGTCGTCGGACTCGAGGCCGCAGACGAAGTGGAACATCTGGTGCTGGCCCTCGCGCTCCTTGCACTGGGAACCCACCACATCACGCTGGCCTCGCATGATCCCGAAAACGTCAGGAAGCAGCTGCTGACACGAGCTCGCGCGACGCACAGGGCGTCCGCCCAAGCCGTGCATCGGCTGCCGGAAGGGCTACTGCGCGCTGGCGAAGGTGGTGTCTACCTCAAGACCTCCGGCACGACGGGCGACATGAATATCGTCCCGTTCACTGTGGAGCAGTTGCGCCAGCAGGCTCAACGGCACCCGGAGTATGCCTCAGAGCGCCTGTTGCGGCTCGCATCCATCGAGCACAACAACTCCAAGCGCCATCGCCTCTATTGCGCGTTCATGGGGGGAACGAACGTGTTCCGGCCGCATGACGACTTTGATGTAGCGAGCTTCTGTCAGTTCCACGGCGTCACCTGCCTCGACATTTCCCGCATGCACGCATCGGACCTCGCTGCCCGTGGCGAACTCGGGCGCTTCGATGGCGTAAAGCTTCGCACGGGCGGTTCGGCTATTCCGATCGATGTCCGAAGGGCGATCGAGCAGCACGTCACACCGCTTCTCTACGTTCGCTACGCATCGACCGAGTCGGGCGCCATCGCCATGGCCCGCCCGGGTGAGCACGACGATGACGAGTCGGTAGGGCGACCGCTTGCGGGCGTGGATCTGGAGATCGTCACGGAGACCGGTGAGCCGGTACCGGAGGGGGCGCCCGGACTGATCCGCCTCCGCGCCGCCGGTGTCGCCACTGGCTATCTCGACTCCGGCGAACAGTCGGCGACGCGTTTCAGGGACGGTTGGTTCTGGCCCGGCGACGTCGGCCGCCTGCGCCCCGATGGGACGCTCGTCGTTCTCGGGCGCGCCGACGACATGTTTATCCTCAACGGGCTGAACGTTTTTCCCGCTGAACTGGAGCGTGTCCTTGAGAGCCATCCAGCAGTGAAGGTCGCCGCTGCATCGGCACTGAAATCTAAGGCCCACGGCGATATTCCCGTTGCGGCAGTTGAACTGGTCGCGGGCGCTGAAGTTACGGTGCTTGAGCTCATGACTTTCGCCCGCGAGCGGCTGGCACTACGTGCACCCCGCCGCATCCTCGTGGTAGAGAGCCTGCCTCGCAACAGCCAGGGCAAGCTGCTCCGGCGCGAAGTTGCATCGATCGTGGACGCCTCGAGAAAGACCCAATGACCAACCAGCAGATCAAGGAGTTGATCTCCGAGGCGCTCGTATATGCATCTGTGCCAGGCTTTGCCGGCGGCGCGGCGCAGCGGACCTTTCTGGCTGGTGGCGATGTATCGATAGCCGCCCTCGAAATCGACAGTCTGGCGGCCATGGAACTTTGTATCGCGATCGAGGCCAACCTCGATGTGACGATCTTGCCCGCCGACATTGGCGAGACGGCCTCACTCAATGCCCTGGTTGAGCGCATCGCGCAGTTGAAGAATGCTGAAGCTGTATGATGAGCTGGCGGGCAGGGCCCGCACGATGAACCAGATAAACCTCCTTCACATTTCGCTGGGCAATACGATCACGCCGTCGGAGGCGGTGTTTCTGTACGAGAATCTGTTCCGGCCTGGGGTCCATCAGATGCCGGCGCTTCATGCGGACCGGACGTTCACCGACAACGAGTTCGCCCGGGCTGCGCGCGATTGGATCGACAAGCTGATGGTGGACTTGCGGACCATCCAGAAGGTTGATCCAGAGCCATTCGGACGGCGGGATCTGCGGGAAAGCGTCACGCTGTTCACCGATGGAGGTCCCAGCGCCGACAAGACGCTTCTTGTCACCCTGCCGGGTGGCAATTTCAGGCTGATGATGCCGATCCCGACTTTCCTGCAGAACATCAACGCCGCCAAAACGGATGTGCTGGTCATCCGCGACGGGACGAAATCATCTTACACAGCCGGCCTCGAAGGCCTGGCTGGCTCCATTGGCGAGCTTGGTGCGGGAATTCGATCGCTGCTGGACATCGAAGGCTACAAGCGACTTGCCGGGATAGGCGTCAGTGCCGGCGCGTTGCCGATAGCGCTGGTGGCAACGCAACTGGATTTCGATGCCGTGCTGTGTTGCGGCGCCGGCAGTCCATATCACTCTAAATGGGAGAACTCCGCGGCATCTCCGCCAGCTATCCTGCGGGAGGCCGCGCGGAGCGGCTTCAACCGGCGCGTCGTGATTGCCTACGGCGCGCATTCGGCTGCGGATGCAACAAGCGCAGCCGAGATCTCCGAATTGCTCACCGTTGAGGCGGTGGAAGTGTCGGTGGACGACTTCCAGATCGAGCACAATATTCTGCACCCGCTGTCGACGCGACGACTGCTGGGCGAGTTCTTCGAGAGGCATCTCGGCCTCGAGAACTAAGGGCCGGTCCGCTCGAACACTTGCAAGCCGGGTGGTGGGACGCAACACTGCCACCAAGGATGGAGCTGGCGCACGGTGACTGAGAACGATATTCGTCAGATGCTGGTCGAGGCGCTCGAAACGGCGAACATTTTCGAATTGCGCAACAACGGCTGGGCGCAGGAGTTCCTTGCCGGCACGCGCGACGTGGCCTTCGGCGATCTGGACATGGACAGCCTCGCGGCGATGGAACTCTGCATCGCAATCGAGGTCAACGCGGGCGTGTCCATTCTGCCCGACGACCTCCCCAAAATCGGCACCCTCGCGGGCTTGGTTACGCGGATCGGCGGGCACGCGGCATGAGTGAGCAATTTCTCGAGCAGGTCGGCCGGGCGAAGACGGTGAACCAGCTCAACGCACAGCAGATTCAGATCTACAACGTGATGACGCCGCGCGAGGCCATGATGGCGCATCGGCTCATCGCGGACCCCAACTGGAAATTCCCCAACCAGACGCCCGGGTCCGATGAGGAACTGGCGATGACGGCGGCCGCCCGCGACCACATGGTCAAGGTCATCGCCGACATGGTGGATACCGGCAAGCAGACGGCCGAGCCGTTCGAGCGCCAGGCCGTGGCGAGGGGCGTGTGGCGGTTCTCGGCCCCCGGCCCGCGCCGGGACAAGTCGCTCCTCATCGGCTTCACCGGCAATTCCGACCGGCTGATGATGCCGTGCCCGACCTTCCTCCAGCACTTCGATGCCGCTCGCACCGACATCGTGTTCCTGGCCGATCGCTCCCGGCAGGCCTTCCGCAACGGAATCGAGGGACTGGCGGGCAATTTCGAGGAATTGATCGCCGTTTTGCCAGGGCTGCTGTCGATCTCGGACTATCGCCGCCTGGCAATCACTGGCACCAGCAACGGTGGGCTGCCCTCGGTGCTCGCCGGGCTCATGCTGCGCGCCGAGATGGTGATGTCGGTCGGCGGCAGCGATCCCGAAGGCGAGCGCTGGGCGGCCTTGCAGCCGACAAGCGCCGCCGACCTGCTTCGCCGCGCCGGCCCCGCGAGCCCTGAAACCCAGGTGACGCTGGTCGTGGGCACCGAATGCCTGCCCGATCAGCTCGCAGCGGAAACGACCCGCCGCCTGATCGACGCCGAGATCGTTGTGGTCAGTCACCCCAGCCAGCCCGTCAAGCACAATGCGGTCTATCCGCTCGTCAAGCTGCGGCAGTTCGGCGCCTTCGCGGCGCGCTACCTGGGGGTATAGGGGCCGCCGTTGGGCGACCCCTCCGGGTTCAAACCGTCGCCGCGTCGGGCGGCGGATTTGCGTCTGTCGAGGGCGGTGTGCCGTCGCTCGCCGCGTCCCCCACACGAGAGTTCAAATACCTTGGATCATCGTAGTCGTTGGCAAATACCGGCGGCTTCGGCATCGCATCTTCCAGTCCCCGGAGGCGCTTGTAGACCGATATCAACCGGATGATCGTCGTCCAGGAGTTTACAAGGAAGCGGAAAGAGTCTGCGACCTGGCCAAAGGCGTTGAGAACCTGCTGGAAGATGCCAAACGTCAGCGAGGCGGCGACAACCGACGGGCCCATCGCGATATAGGGAAAGAAGACCGACCCCTGCAGATATGCATATCTGGCAACGTTAAAGTACAGGTAGTGGAAGTAGAGGCGGAAATAATTTCGCTGAACGTTCAGAAAAAGCTCTCTGATGGTGAGGGGGTCGGCTCTGTCTGCATAGTCCTCGCCGTACACCAGTTCTTTTCTGTAGGCAGCTTCAACGCGCTGATTCTGAAACTGCAAACCGGGGAGCTTGATGCCGACGACGGCCAGTAGAACCGTTCCGAAAATGGCGGAGAATAGAGCGACCCAGACCAAGCTGCCGGGCACAGCACCAATCCACGGCAGTTCAGTGATGTGCTCGGACAAGCCCCAGAGCAGCGGCAAGAACACGAGCAGGGTCATGACGGAGTCGATGAAGGATAGGCCAAGGTTCTCAACGATGGACGAGAAGCTCTCAGTATCCTCCTGGATGCGCTGCGCGGCTCCCTCGGTGGTGCGAATGTGCTTCCAGTTTGCCTGATAGTAGAATGACATCGCTCGGCGCCACCGGAATAGATAGTGGGAGTTCAGGAACGAGTTCAGCACCACGACGGTAATGCTGACGCTCAGCACTATGGCGACGGTGAAGATCTGGATCATGTACTCGTCGAAGGTGATCGTGTTGGGCGCCGTCAAGGCCCTCTGGATCAGGTCGTAGAAGCCACCATACCAATCGTTCAGCCAGGCGTTGATTTGCACATTGAAGAAGACGATCTCGATGATCGTTACCGATCCGACCACGCTCCACCAGTACCAGCGCTTGTTGTCAGTGAGCCAGTACCATGGGACGCAGAACGCGTATCCTGCTACCAGTATGTACTGGTACAGCCACACCTTGTCGGAACTGAAGAATGGATCTGGAGTCGCCTCGGTGGGTGCTATTCCGATCATCGGGCCGAGGCTGAACAGCCCCTGCAGCGTCGGCCCAGCGACGAACCATGCGATCATGCAAATCGCTGTCCACGCCAGCGCGGACAGGAAAAAAAGTCTGGGGTTCGGGAAGAACGAGCGGAACAAGGGAGACTCCTTGGGGTTCCGGAAACTCGCCTGTCATCTAACTGTTTAAATTCGCGACCCGCAAGGAAGCGCTGCGCACCTTGCCCCGTTGTAATGGGGCAGCCAGCTTCCGGTAAGCCCTCCGCTCTGGTATCAGGCAGGCCATGAACCAGATCGCTCCGCCCGCCCAGTTCGAAGCCGAGGCCGAAGACCTCTCCGGCGCTCATCCGCTGTTTGCCAAGGCGCCGCGTTCGGTCGAGTTCAACAAGCTCAGGAAGCGCCTTGTCCGCAACATGCGCGAGGCGATCGACAAGTTCGGCATGGTCCGGCCGGGCGAGCGCTGGCTGGTGGCGATTTCGGGCGGCAAGGACAGCTACGGCATGCTGGCGCTGCTGCTCGATCTGAAATGGCGCGGCCTGCTGCCGGTCGAGCTGCTCGCCTGCAACCTCGACCAGGGGCAGCCCAACTTCCCCAAGCACATCCTGCCCGACTGGCTGACGGCGAACGGCATCGAACACCGCATCGAATACCAGGACACCTATTCGATCGTAACCGACAAGCTGCCCGAGGGCGCGACCTATTGCTCGCTCTGCTCGCGGCTCAGGCGCGGGCACCTCTATCGCATCGCGCGCGAGGAGGGCTGCTCGGCGCTGGTCCTGGGGCACCACCGCGAGGACAGCCTAGAGACCTTCTTCATGAACCTCTTCCATGGCGGCAAGCTCGCCGCCATGCCGCCGCGGCTGATGAACGATGATGGCGACGTCGAAGTGCTGCGGCCGCTGATCTACTGCGCCGAGCCGGACCTCGAGAAATTCTCCGAGCACATGGCCTTCCCGATCATCCCCTGCGACCTGTGCGGCAGCCAGGACGGGCTGCAGCGCAATGCCATGAAGGCGATGCTCGATGGCTTCGAAAAGCAGATGCCTGGCCGCAAGGACGTCATGATCCGCGCGCTCGGCAACGTGAATGCCAGCCACCTGCTGGATCCCAAGCTGTTCGACTTCATGAGCCTCAACAAGGGCTAGGCAGCTGCCCGCGTTGCGCCACTCCGTTGCAACGCTACCATTTGCCCGCTCGTCATAATGGCGGGCCATGCTAGGTGAAGCGCGCCACAGCAGCGGACCTCGCCATGACCAGCTTCGATATCACCCGCCTCGCCACCATCCTGCGTGACGCGGCGCAGGCCGAAATCCTGCCGCGCTTCCGGCACCTCGATGCAGGCATGGTGCACCAGAAGACCGAGGCGATCGACCTCGTGACCGAAGCCGACGTCGAGGCCGAGCGCGTTATCCGCGCTCGCGTGGCGGCGGAGTGGCCCGAGGCGCTGTTCGTGGGCGAGGAGTCGGTCGCAGCCGATCCGGCGTTGCTCGACCGCTTCGATGCCGCCGACTTCGCCATCGTCGTCGATCCGGTCGATGGCACCGCCAACTTCGCCGCCGGCCTGCCGCTCTACGCCACGATGGCGAGCGTGGTGAGGAATGGCGAGACCATTGCCGGTATCATCTACGATCCGATGGGCGACGACTGGGTGCTGGCCGAAAGGGGCGGCGGCGCCTGGCAGCGTCGCCCCAACGGTACGCAGTGGCGCCTGAATGTCGCAACCGCGCCGGCGCTCGACCAGCTCGTCGGCTACAGCTCCATCGCCTTCCTGCCCGCCGCGACCAAGCCTCAGGTGCTCGCCAACTTCGCCAAGGTCCGCGTGGTCGCCAACTACCGCGTTGCCGGCCATGAATATCGCACCTTCGCCGCCGGCCACGCCCATTTCATCTGCTACAACAAGCTCATGCCCTGGGACCACCTCGGCGGCTGCCTCATCTCCGAGGAGGCCGGCGGCTATGTGCGCAAGTTCGACGGCTCGCCCTACGGCTTCACCGACCGCACCGGCGGGCTGATCATCGCCACCGATCCGGACACCTGGCACGTGCTGCGGCGCGAGGTCTTCACGTTCTAGGTGTTAGCCATTGGCCTATTTGAGCATTTGCCGTTTCGGCCGAAACGGTGAAAACTGCCAGTGGAGTATCTGAACAGCGAGTGGAGGCGCGGTTTGGACCAACTCAACTACTGGGCGATCGCCGAGCGCGATATCGAGATCCAGAACCCGGTCACCGACCGCAAGCTCCGGCTGCTCGACGACTATTGCGATGTCCGCGATGGCCTCAGCGTCCTCGATATCGGCTGCGGTAAGGCCTGGCTGATGCGGCAATGGGCAGAGCGGCACGCCATCGAGGGTGTCGGCGTCGACGTCAACCCGCGCTTCCTCGAGGTGGCGCGCCGCAAGCCCCCGGCCAGGGGGCGCCTGACCTTCCACAACACCAGCGCCAGGGACATGCGGGTCGCGCCCGAGAGCTACGACATCGTCGTCTGCCTCGGAGCCGCTTTCGCCATCGGCGAACTGCCCCAGGCCATCGAATGGATGGTCGCGGCCACAAAGCCGGGAGGTTCGGTGGTCATCGGCGACATCGTGCTGAAGCGGCCGCCGGTCGTCCCCAAGCACGAAGTGCTGCCGCCCGACACGCTGGCCATGATCGGCATCGTCGAGCGCCACGGCGCCGAGGTCTCGGCGACGATCAGCGCCTCAGAAGCTGATTTCGAGCGCTATGCCAGCCACCACCGGCACGCCACGCTCACCTGGGCCCGCGAGCATCCCGACCACCCCGACCACGCCCAGGTGCTCGACAAGAGCCGGACGGACTGGATGCATTTCCAGCGTACCATCCGGCCGATGCTCGGCTGGACGATCGTCGTTGGTCGGAAGCGCGACTAAGGCCTGTGGGGGGTGGCGATGTGCCATCTCCTCACCAGCTGTCATCCCTGCCTTCGCAGGGATGACAGCGAGTTTCGCTGGCCTGCAGTGCCCTGAGCCTCAGTGCCCTGCGTCACCCGCCGACGAATGCGCATACTGGGCGCCGACGCCAAACAGCCGGCCCTTTTCTGCGATCAGGATCGACGCCAGCACCAGCCCGCCCATCACCGCATAGCCGGTCGCATTGGGCACCAGCGTGCCGTCGTAATGCTGGCCGATATAGGTGCCGATCAGCGCGCCACCCACCGTCTGGGTGAAGCCGAACACCGATGCCGCGGTGCCCGCGACCTGGCCGAGCGGCTCCATAGACAGAGAGTTCATGTTCGATGCGGCCCAGCCGAACATCCACTGGATGACCATGAACAGCCCGAAGAACAGCGGGAACGGCACCGGCCCGATCAGGGCAAGCGCCAGCCAGATCACCGACAGCGCGAAGTAGATGAGGATCGCCGTGTGGCTGATCCGGCGCATGCCGTAGGTCTTGACCACGCGCGAGTTGACGAACTGTGCCACCGCGATGGCCCCGGCCATGGTTGCGAACGCCACCGGGAAGTAGGGCCCGAGACCATAGATCTCGACGAAGATCTGCTGGCTGGCCGTAACGAAGCCGAACATCGCGCCGAACAGGAAGGTACCGGCCAGCCCATAGAACAGCGCCTGGCGGTTGGACACCACGATGCGGAAACCGTCGATCACCGCGCCGACGCTGAGCGGCCGGCGGTATTCCGGATGCAGCGTCTCGGGCAGGCGGAAATAGGCCCAGAGCCCGATCAGCGTCGCGAGCGCCGTCATGAACAGGAAGATGTACTGCCACGGCCCGGCGAGCAGGATCACTTGGCCGATGCCCGGCGCGAGGATCGGGATCGCCATGAACACCATGAAGGTCAGCGACATGATCTCGGCCATCTCGCGGCCCGAATACTTGTCGCGCACCACCGCCACCGCGATCACGCGCGTTCCCGCCGCACCGATCCCCTGGACGAAGCGCAGCGCCAGCAGCACCGCAAAGGTCGGTGCGAAGGTCGCAAGGAAGGCGCAGAGCACGTAGACGCCGATGCCGATCAAGAGCGGCGCGCGCCGCCCGAACCGATCCGTCAGCGGTCCGAAGGCCAGTTGCGCAATGCCGAAGCCGAACATGTAGGCGCCGACGACGAACTGGCGTTCGTTCTCGTGGCTGATGCCCAGCGCCTCGCCCATGTAGGGCAGGGCTGGCAGCATGATGTCGATGGCAAGCGCGTTGAGCGCCATCAGCGCCGCGACGAGGATAATGAACTCGACGCGGGACAGGTCCCGCGTGGCAACAGTGGTATCGGACATAGTGGTTCTCGTGGCCGAAACAGGAGGGCGGCCGGAAGGAGCCGCAAAATGCTCCCCGAGACCGCTTTTGGCAACCCGTTAGGGTTCTAATCTTTTCGTCGAAAGCTGTTTGTGATCAGGCGGTTTGCGGCTGGAAGGCGGGCGCGCTCTTTTCCTTGATCGGCAGGTGCACGGCAGCCGACGCAAGCCCGAGCAGGATGCCCAGGTACCACACGAGGCTGTAGGACCCCGTCTGGTCGAACACATAGCCGCCGAGCCACACGCCGATGAACGAGCCGACCTGGTGGCTGAGGAACGCGATGCCGTAGAGCATCCCCATATAGCGTGCCCCGAAGAACAGCGTCACCAGCCCCGCCGTCGGCGGCACGGTGGAAAGCCAGAGCAGCCCGATCATGCCCGAGAAAGCGAAGGCCGTGACCTCGGTGACCGGCAGGAAGACGAACAGCGCAATGGCGATGGCGCGCGCCAGGTAGATGCTGGCGAGCAGCAACTGCTTGGGCACCCGCCCGCCCAGATATCCGGCGCCGAGCGAGCCGACGATGTTGAAGAGCCCGATCACCGCAATGGCCCAGCCGCCCACTTCCGGCGATAGCCCGCACTGCACCAGATAGGCCGGCAGGTGGACGTTGATGAAAGCGAGGTGGAAGCCGCAGACGAAAAAGCCGATCACCAGCAGCCGGTACGAGCTGAGGCCCCAGGCGCGCTTCAGCGCCTTGCCGAACGGCATCTCGACTCCGCCGGCCGCCCGGTGGCTCTTGCCGCGCAGCGCGTAGGTCAGTGGAATGAGCAGCACCAGCAGCACCCCGGCATAGAGCAGGGTTGTCTGCCAGCCATAGGCGGCGATGAACTGCTGGCCGATCGGCGCGAACGCGAACTGCCCGAACGACGACGCCGCCGTCGCCACGCCGAACACGAGCGACCGCTTCTCCTGCGGCACCGAACGGCCGAAGGCGATCATCACGATCGAGAACGAGGAGGTGGCGATACCGACGCCGACAATGATGCCGGCCGTGAGGTTCAGCAGCGTGCCCGAGGGCGAGATCACCATCAGTGCAAGTCCGACCGCGTAGATCAGCAGCCCGCCGATGATCACCTTGGCCGTTCCATACTTGTCGGCCAGCCCGCCCGCGAAGGGCTGCGCCACGCCCCAGGCGAGGTTCTGGATCGCCATCGCCAGCCCCCAGGTCTCGCGGCTCAGCCCGAGATCGGTCGTGACCGGCAGCGTCAGCAGCCCGAAGCTGGTGCGAATGCCATTGGTCACCGCCGCGATGATGCAGCCGGCGATGATCAGCACCAGCAGTGGTGCGGCAATGGAACGGCTGGATGTGGCGACGGACGACATGTCTGGACCTCGAAAAGCGGGCGGACGCTATACCGCCCGCAGGCATGCGGGAAACGCATTCCAGTGATGAGGCCCATCACGCAACGTGATTGCGCCCGACAAAGCACCTATATGAGCGGCAGCGCTACCGACGCGTCGACCAATAAGAGGACGAGATCGCCGTGATCCGCCACATCGTGTTCTTCACCGCCAAGCCCGAAAACCTCGACGCGGTCGTCGAAGGCCTGCAGTTGCTTGGCGAGATTCCGCATTCGGAACACTTCGAAGTGACGCGCAACGACAAGGTCGATCTGTTCGCCAACGACATCGACGTCATCGTCTATGCCGAGTTCGCCGACGAGGCAGCGCTTGCCGCCTACAAGGCGCATCCGCTCTACGCCGAGGCCACCAGACGCGTTCGGCCGCTGCGGGAGCTCCGCTACGCGGCCGATTTCAAGGCGCAGGAAAAGGCGAGGGTGCCGAACGGAGGGCGCTCAGGAAAAGTTGCAGACTTTTCCGGTTCGAGCGCGCGACCAAACAACAACCTTGAGCAGTTCGCCGTTTCAGAGAAACGGTGACCGGCTCAAGCGGTCTGCTTGACGGCAATTCCCTTGTCGCTGAGATAGGTCTGCAGTTCGCCCGCCTGGAACATCTCGGTGAGGATGTCGGCGCCGCCGACGAACTCGCCCTTGACGTAGAGCTGGGGAATAGTCGGCCAGTTGGTATAGGCCTTGATGCCCTCGCGCAGCTCCTGGCTCTCCAGCACGTTGGCGCTGTTATAGTCGACGCCGAGATAGCTCAGGATCTGGACGACGCGGCCCGAGAAGCCGCACATCGGAAAGTCCGGCGTGCCCTTCATGTAGAGGAACACGTCGTTCCCCTTCACCTGCTCGTCGATCAGCGCGTTGATGTCGCTCATGGTCTGCCTTTCATGCGGCCGGCGGAGGAGCCGACCCGTTGCAACCTAGATAATCCTGCGTGGCTGCGGTGTCGAGTGTCAGTCATCGGTATTTGACGATGGAGTGTGTGGCGGGGCATGAGGGCAGCAATGAACATTCTCTTCCTGCCCGGCCTCATCTGCGACGACGCCATCTGGGCCGAGCAGGCCCGCGACCTCGGCGACATCGCGACCATCACCATCGCCGACCTCACCATGGACGACAGCGTAGCGGCGATGGCCCGGCGAGCGCTGGCGGCAGCCGCGGATCGGTTCGCGCTGGTGGCGCTCTCGATGGGCGGTTACGTCGCCTTCGAGATCCTGCGACAGGCGCCGGGCCGGGTGACCGCCCTGGCGCTGTTCGACACCAGCGCTGCGCCGGACAGTCCGGAACGCGCCGAGCGCCGGCGCGCCAGCCTCGACTCGCTCGCGTTCGGCCGTTTCGCGGGTGTCACCAACCGGATGCTGCCCGACCTGGTGCACGCCTCGCTGGTCGGTGGACCAGTCGGCACGGCGGTCAAGGAGATGGCGGCACGAGTCGGCCGCGACGCCTTCATCCGCCAGCAGCTGGCGATCCTCAACCGCACCGACTCGCGGCCCTTGCTCGAGCGCATCAAGGTGCCGACGCTGGTGGCGGTGGGTGACGCAGACGTGCTGACACCACCGGCCGAGGCGCTCGCCATCCACATCGGCGTTCGAACGTCGCGCTTCCAGTTGGTCCGGGATTGCGGCCACCTGCCGCCGATGGAGCAGCCGGAGGCGGTCACGGCGCTGTTGCGCGAGTTCCTCGCCTTAGCCTAACCGCGCCTTCACCCACGGATGCCCGGTGACATCCTCGAGCTCGTCATACTGCACGGCCTCCCAGCCATGCTGGCGGGCGCCTTTGACCACTTTCTCGCGATCGTCGAAGAACAGCGGCGGCTCCGCCTGCGGGCCGAGGCGGTTACTGACCCAATCGAAATACGGCTTGTTCGGCTTGGTGTGCCCGACGCGGGCCGAGTGGAACATGTCCTCGAACAACTCGGAAAACTTCAGCTGCTGCCACAACCACTGCGCCCGCATATGCTCCTGGTTGGTCGCCACATAGAGCCGCGCGCCGGCTGCCTTGAGTTTGCCGACCACATCGAGCAGCGGCTGGTTCACATGGCTGTCATGGCTCAGCCAATACCCGGCAAACGCCATGGCCGGCCCGCGATAGCCGAGCCGGGGCAGGGTGCGATCCAGCGCCTCGAGCAGCGACATCCGCCCGACGATCACCTGTTTGACGAAGATATCGTAGATGAACTCGCTCCTGAACCGCTCCGGATCCACCCCGAGATCGGCGAGCAGATTTTCATCCCACCGCACCTGCTTTTCCGGCTTGGCGTGATACCCGTGCACCAGCACGCCATCGACGTCGAAGAGGACCGTCCTCAATCCGGTGCCTTGGTCTGCAGCGCCAGCGAGTGCAGCACCGTGCCCATGTCCGCGCCGAACGCGGCGTTGACCATCTGGTGCTGCTGGACCCGCGTCTTGCCGCGGAAACTCTCGGCGATCACCGTCGCCGCGTAGTGGTCGCCGTCGCCGGCGAGGTCGCGGATTTCCACCGTGGCGTCGGGGATCGCGGCGAGGATGCGTTTTTCGATCTCATGCGCGGCCATCGGCATGGCTTGTCTCCCGGTGGTTTGGTACTGGCCGAGATATGGCACGCGCCCGCCGGGGCTTCAACGCGAAGACGCCCGCCTTTTGAGGGGCGGGCGCCGGAAGTTCGGAAGTTAGGCGGCCTGGCGCTTGGGCAGCTTCCAGTTCGGCCGCACCCAGTGGCAGGTATAGCCGTTGGGAATGCGCTGCAGGTAGTCCTGGTGCTCGCGCTCAGCCAGCCAGAACGGGCCGACCGGCTGCAGCTCCGTCACCACCTTGCCGGGCCACAGGCCCGAGGCGTCGACGTCCTTGATGGTGTCCTCGGCGACAGCCTTCTGCTCGGCATTCTCGTAGAAGATCGCCGAACGGTAGGCCCGGCCGATATCGTTGCCCTGCCGGTTCTTGGTCGAAGGATCGTGGATCTGGAAGAAGAACTCCAGGATATCGCGATAGCTGATGCGGCTCGGATCGAAGATGATCTCGACCGCCTCGGCATGGTCGCCATGGTCGCGATAGGTGGCATTGGCCTTCCCATCGTCACCCGAGTAGCCGACGCGGGTGGAGATGATCCCGTCCTTGTGGCGCAGCAGCTCCTGCGCGCCCCAGAAACACCCGCCAGCGAGGACTGCCCGCTCGGTATTGGTCGTCATGTTGCGCTCTCCATGTTTGGATACGCCCTATATACGCACTGGCAGCGCGGATTGTTACACCCTGTCGCGGGATTGGGACGTCAGGGCGCTGATCGTGCCCACCCACCGGCTGTCATCCCTGCGAAGGCAGGGATCCAGCTCTCCACCTGCGCCGCCGCCCTTAGTCGATCACCTCGCCCGCCATGAACTGCGGGAACCAGCCCTCGTGCGCCTTGCGCAAGTCGGCCACCGGCACTGGCCGTGCCTCGCCCAGAGTCAGCTCGGTGCCGCCGGTATTGCCGATCCACGGCGCGAACACCCCGGCATAGGGGTAGATTTCCTCGTAGAACTTCTCGAGGCTCGGCCGCGTCATCGTCACCAGATACCGCCCCTGGTCCTCCCCGAAGAACAGCGGGATCGGATCGCCCCCATCGAGCTGGTTGACGGTCGCGCCCATGCCCGAGGCCATCGCCATCTCGGCAAGGCCGACCGCGAGGCCGCCGTCCGAGAGGTCATGCACGGCCGTCGCAACGCCGTCGCGGATCAGGATGCGGACGAGGTCGCCGACCTTCTTCTCATGCTCGAGGTCGACAGGCGGCGGCGTCCCGTCCTTCCGCTTGAACAGCTGCGACAGGTAGATCGATTGACCCAGATGCGTACCCCACCAGTCCGGCGCGCCGAACAGCAGGATCGCCTGGTTCTCGTCGGCAAAGCCAACGCTCGCCAT
>JAESFU010000370.1_pt1 | contig 29372 bp, 25 predicted proteins | sample 9269461 | NCBI WGS metagenome assembly JAESFU01 (sample SAMN14502556, study PRJNA617107) | algae metagenome | isolation source: Stenomitos rutilans HA7619-LM2 and co-occurring heterotrophs from cave walls | place: USA: Waikapalae cave, Hawaii | collected 2009-07-28
GGCTTTAAGGCTTGTCATGGCTGATGCAGGCATGATGACCCTCGACTCTAGTGCACCACTGCCTTGAAGCCTAAGCCTTCGGCATTCTCCATCAACCCATTGTTAAGATACGGATGCGTTCACCCTGTCATAAACGCCCCAATGTTTGTGACTTTTGCCGCTTTACTGTAATAAAAGTGGTCGTTGCCCTTGCCGTTTCCTCCTTGCTTTCTCTACCCTCTGCCTTTACAACCTGTTTCTTACGTGTGCAGCCTCTCCCAGCGCCTCTAAAAATCGAATGTTTTCGGTTTTTGATGGGTACAACGCCCGTAGAGACTTTTGAGCAATGGGTTTACACAACGCCAGAACTGGAGTCTGTACTGCGTCAAGACGATTATCTGAACCTGATCGCCTTGGATTTTTCCAGGCAAAGTAGTCAATACGAAGCGACCAAAGTTCTCAGACGATACATTCAGGCAGGTGAATACGAAACGTGGAAGCTGAAAACGCTGCTGTTGGCGCTGATCAATCAAGAGCAAGACCCTCGGCATCTTTTATATACCTTCTACGAGCTGTATTGCAATGGATACAGCTTTTTAGATGGTTTGGGGCTTGGTTACGGTCTTGCCCTGGTTGTACCGCCAGGAGCCTATCGCGCAGACAGTTGGGACGAGTTGAACAAAGAAGACCAGCAACGGCTACTCCATTCGTTGTTGCCAGAGGCGATCGCAGAAGCCCGCACTGTCCTCAACTGGCTCGATGACGGCAGCATTGTCATTACGAACGAACAAGATGAATTTGGACAGTATATGTATGGTGAATTCGGAAATTATGTGTATCTCGATCGACGGGGTGAGAACTAGCGGCGATCGCCTCCTGATCAAAGCCGTCATCGTTTGTTATCGTGGCGAAGCTCAATCGTTGTTCCATGACTGTGACTGAACGCATTGCGATCGCCCATCAAACTAATCTTGGCACCCTGCTCTATGGCAACTCGTTGATATGGTTGACAACGTTAGCCGACGAAACCGCCGACCTCGTGTTTGCTGACCCACCCTACAACGTCAAAAAAGCCGCCTGGGATACCTTTGCCTCACAGGACGACTATATCGACTGGTCATTGCAATGGATTCAACAGGCCGCGAGAATTCTCAAGCCCTCTGGTTCGCTCTACATCATGGGCTTTTCTGAGATCCTGGCAGACCTCAAGCGTCCGTCTTTGCAGCACTTTCAGGCGTGTCGCTGGTTGGTGTGGCACTACAAAAACAAAGCCAATTTGGGGCACGATTGGGGACGTTCTCACGAAAGCATTCTGGTGTTGCGGAAGAGTGCCAGCGCCAAAATCAACCTTGACAGCATTCGGATTCCCTATGGCAACCATACGCTGAAATATCCTATCCACCCACAAGCGGCGACGAGTCAATATGAAAACGGAAAAGCGCACGATCGCTGGACACCACACCCCTTGGGCGCAAAACCAAAGGATGTGATCGAAATTCCCACGACGTGCAACGGTATGGCTGAAAAGACGGGCCATCCTACCCAAAAACCAGAAGAACTCATGCGAAAGCTACTGTTTGCTGCCAGCGATCGCGGCGATCTAGTCATTGATCCCTTCTCTGGCTCCGGTACAACGCTCGTGGTCGCTGAACAATCTGGCAGGCACTGGCTCGGCTGCGACATCAACCCGGAGTACAATGCCTGGGCGATCGCTCGTTTACAAACTGTCCTCCCCTTAAGTGATGCCGAGTGGATTGAGCGCGATCGTCAAAACGCTCTGCGTCGCCAAAGTATTCGCTAAGAGCGCTGTTGCCGCTACTCGCACGAAGGATGTTAGCGCTTCTATCAATGATTTGCTTCTTGAATCCAGATCCAGTGGTCTTCGACATAGGCGATCGCACCACCTGGAAAGGGATCGGTTTGCGATCGATTGGGTGCCGTGACTAAACCTACTACTTTTTCAATGTGCTCAAAGTTGGGAGCGCAGGGTAAGGTTTGCTGGAGGAATTGACGGGCCACACGGCGTTGAAGTGCGAGGGGAGATTCTTTGAGCAAGGAGCGATCGAGTCCTGGGCGATCGAGATGCTGTATCTGTTTCAATAACTCTGCTGCTTGCGTTTCGAGGTATTTTACGTCTGCCTGAAGGAGTTCTGCCGTTTGAGACAAAGCCTGCTCTACTTGCGGATTAAAGTGCGTTTGCAGATACGGCAACAGTTCTTGCCGGATGCGATTCCGGGCGTAGGTCAAGTCATGGTTGGTAGTATCGTCCCAGACTTTTAACTGAGCCTCCTGACAAAATTGCCCTGTTTCAATGCGAGTCATCCCTAACAGTGGACGCACCAATTGAATATTCGGTTGAAGGGCAGGCGCAAGCAAACGCTTCCAAACCAGGGCTTGCAGTCCATCGGCACCGCTGCCGCGAACGAGGTTATACAACAGGGTTTCTGCCCGATCGCTGGCAGTATGGCCCGTGACAATGTAGGCATAGCCGTGCTGTTGGGCGATCGTGGTCAGCACCCCGTAGCGCCAGGTTCTCGCTTCTGCTTCACTCGTCGAAACCGTTTCAGCCGTCTCTTGATAGTAAGGCAACTGCCAGTCTTGTGCGAGTTGCTGCACATACGCTGCATTTGCATCCGAGTCAGTGCGCCAGCGATGGTTGCAGTGGGCGATCGCCAGATGCCAACCCCATTTTGCTTGCAAATCAAGCAAAAGTTTCACCAAACAGAGCGAATCTTGCCCACCCGAAACCGCGACCAAAACTCGTTGCCCGCGCTCTAGAAGCCTTCGTGCCTTCAGCGTGCGCTGCAACTGCGTGTGTAGCGGTGTCCAGGCATCATGCGGCATATGCTGTGAGCCTGAGCGCGATTAGTAATCGTCGTCTACATCGCCGTAAACATCATCAAATTTGGGGTCTGGTTTCTCAGGGCGGCGAGAAGGTCGATCGCGGGGCACATCCAGCATCTTGGGTTTGCTCGTTTCCGGGACAAACTCCAGACGAATGCGGACGCGTCCACGTTGCCAGCCGGGTGTACCAAAGCGGAGCGCTTCGCAGGGCAAACCCTCGCCAAACCAGCCTTCATTTTCATCTGACCAGTCGCTCTCACGATCACTAATCGCCTGAGCCAGCGCATCAATAAACTCACCCACCTTAAAGGTAGGGTTTACCATCAGCACCCGACCCACATTGATAAACAGTACCTCGTCGTTATTCAGCGGTTCAAATTGATTATCCATCGGCTATGGGGGAGAGGAGAGAGGGGCAGAGGAGGAGAGTTTTAAGTTTTGAGTTTTGAGTTGATTGAGCGGTCAGCTATCAGCTTTTTAGCCTTTAGCCTCCTTACTCCCTATTCAAAGGAACCACCCATAGCTATGCAGCCCTTTGCCTAATAAATTTACGCCCAGGTAGCAAACCCAGACGACCACAAACCCACCTGCCGCTAAGAGTGCTGGACGACGACCTTGCCATCCTTTGGTAATGCGTGAGTGCAGATACGCGGCAAACACGAGCCAGGTGATGAGTGCCCAGGTTTCTTTGGGGTCCCAACTCCAGTAGGAACCCCATGCTTCGTTTGCCCAAACGCCACCCGCAATAATGCCGATCGTCAACAGTGGAAAGCCCAAACCAATAATGCGGTAGCTGATATTGTCCAAGGTATCGGCAAGGCTGAGTCGCTGAGGTGACAGGGGCATAGCCGTTGTAGAAGCGGGTGCTTCCAGTATGGCAGTGACAGAGCCATTCAGTTCGTTTGGCGTGGTTGAACGCTGAGACGCAGGTGGAAGCAGTTCTCCCTCACGTCGCAGTTGGTAGGTACGATCGCGGTAGGCTCCTGTGCCCACCGAACTACCGCGCAATTCAATTTTTTGACCGCGCGTGACCACCAGAAAGGCGATCGCCAGCAGCGACCCCACCATCAGAGTGGCGTAGCTCAACATCATCACGCTGACATGCATCATCAGCCAATTGGATTTCAAGGCAGGCACCAGCGGCGCAGAGGCTTGCATATCCTGAGGCAAGGTCAGCGCGGCAAAGGCCGTAATGCCCATCGCTACAGGAGCCGTTACCACACCGACGAGACGGCTACCGCTCATGCTCTCGGCCACCAGGTGAATGGCAGTGATGCCCCAGGTGAGAAAAAAGAGCGATTCGTACAGGTTGCTCAGCGGAAAGTAGCCTGCCTCCAGCCAGCGTGCGCCCAGGAGAGCCGCAATACAAAGGTTGGCGATCGCCATGCCTGTAGTACCCAGCATAGATAAATAAGGTATATGGGGAAAGGCTGCGCCCACCCAATACACCAGCGCCGTCACTAAGAGGATGGCGAAGGACGCATTATCAAAAATAGTTTGTAGTCTGACCAAATCCATGCCGTGTTCTCTCCAGGCTTTGAACCAATGCCTTTCTCTATCCTACGATTCTTGTGAAACGTTTTGAGGGTGATGCCAATTTTGAACGCGCTAAGGAGATGGCAATGGAGAAGGAACAGACGGAAGCTCTAATGCCGGGTTGTTACCTGGAGAAGGCATACTCGATGGGATGGTTGGACTTGGCAAGGGGGCAGGTTTACCCGCTTTTTGCAGCAGCAGCGAGACATCGTAACGGGTACTGCGATCGTCGCTAATAGCCGCCGTTACCCCGATCGACCGAATGGCATCCAGCAGATTTTGGTTGCCAAGCGGCAGTTGCGGCAAAGGAAGCTGCTTCGTTTTGTAGAGATCAAGATTGGCAAAGAAATTGCCGTTATTAGGACTGGGTTCAGAGGGCACGCTGGCTTTGAACGGTTGGCTATCCAACAAGGATGTGGCTGGTTTTGGCAGAATGTCGTTCACCACGGGAACACTTGGCGAACCCAGCGCTATAAACGCGACGTTATCATTCAACCAACCGTGGGTCACTGCAAACCCGGTCGTCGTCAACGTCCAATTGGTCACCGATTGGTCACCGACTTTCGCCTCTTCCACTTTAAATTTGTATTTGTCTGCCATCGTCTGGTCTAGCTGTTGCAAAGCAGCTTCTGTCGCGCGGCGATCGCTCGATTGCACCATAAACAGCAAATTGAACGGCAACCCAGACGGGCTGCCATCGGGTACTCCTGTCATTGCCAGTGCGAATTCGCCGTCCATCCAGGCAAGAAAGTCCTTGTCGAGATCCATATTGATGGTGGACTTCAGTGCCTTTTGCAGCCAGTCAGGCGAAACAGGGGGCAAGGCAAGGTTAATTGCCGTAGCACCCTGAGTATAGTTCTGCCAAAACTGCCTCAAGTTTCCCCCAGAAGTCATGAGAAGCGTGTTCTGAGGCAAGCGACCAAGCATGCTTTTAGCGTTGTTCTCAACCTTGTAAGTCTTCTGGCTATCCGGCTTGTACCAGGTCACCCCCCGAAAACGCACCCCTTCTGCCTCCAAACTCATCGTGGCAGCGACCCCCTGCGTCTGCGACATTTGCGCCAGATTAGGAGCCGTCGCGGCCTTGCCTGAATTCGCGACCGTAAAAGCCGTCGCTGCCGGGAAGTTGAGGTATAGCCGACCAAACGAGGGGGTCGCTTGAATTTTACCAAGCGCCTGAGTAAAGCCAGGCGTTGCTTTCAGCGCTGATTGTCCCTGTTCGCCTTTATACGTGTCGATCGCCCGCTCCATCGCCTTCGGATCGGTTGCCACGACGAGCAGTTTCCCGTCAAACACCGTTACCGAAAAATTCTCCGCTTTGCCCTGGGTCTCTTTAATTTGAAAGCCTTTGTAGGTACGGTCTACCAGTTTGCCCGCTGTTTGTGATCGAGGCTTATCAAGTAGTTGCTTTGCCTGGAGCGGGTTTTGAATCGGCAGCACGACGATCGCAACTGGCTTGGGTAACACGGGCGCAGCACTGGGTGCGCTACTCGTTGGTGGCGCTAGCAGAGCAATGCTGACTTCCTTGCCAATCCAGGGTTGAATATCTCTCTCGTAGTCATAGCCATTGGCAGTCAGGAGGCGATCGCGCAATTGCACCAAATTTTGATCAAACGCGGCCTGACTCTGAGGCGTACCAAATTCGCGCAACTGCTGCCATTGCCCTGGCTCCGTCGAAACCGAAAGCGTCATCAACGCATCTTGTGGAATCACCTCCGCACCGACAGGCAGATCTCCTGAACCAAGACCGCCCCGCGTGAGCACCCAGTAGGCAGCAGCACCTCCACCCACCAGCAATGCAGCAGCCCCCAACGGGAGCAGAAGGGATGGCTTCTTATTTTTGATCATGGAAAAGGGCTTTCCTATCTAGACAGCACAAGCAATGCCCCTGCCACTTTAGCAAACCTGACGCACAACGGGGGAGGAAGATTGCGGAACGTTGTAGCAGAGGGAGCAGGGGAAGCGCAGGGAGCAGGGGCAACGGCAGGGGAAGCGGGGGAGAAAGGTTTTGAATGTGTTCAGCAAGCATCAGGGACGATTGAATCAGGGTTAGGACATCTGCCGCCCCTGCCGCCCTTGCCGCCCTTGCTTCCCCTTGCCTCCTGCCTTCTACCCACCAACCACTCCATACAGCGTATCCCGCTGACGGTAGGGACGATCGACCGACGCGATCGCGTCCATCAATGTCTCAACCTCCATACACGTACCACCTTGTGCGCCTGCCATCGTAGTGATGTGTTCTTCCATGAGCGTTCCACCAAGATCATTGCAGCCCCAGGTCAGAGCTTCCGTGGCACCCGCTAAACCCAGCTTCACCCAACTGGGTTGATGATTAGGAATCCAGCGCCCTAAAAAAATGCGGGCTACGGCCATGAGTTTCAACGCATCTACGAGAACAGGCTGATCGCGTCCCACTCGGCGGCGCAAGGGTTTGGGCGCTTCTTGTCCGACGAAGGGCAACAAGATGAACTCTGTGATGCCAGGGTAGCCTTTTTCTAGAGACGATCGTTGGAGCGATCGCAACAAATCCAGATGCCGCATCTGCTGTTCTGGCGTTTCAATGTGCCCTGATAGCATGGTGCTGGTTGTGTGCAAGCCTTGCTGATGCGCGATGCTCACAATGTCTAACCAGGTCGCCGTATCGATCTTTTCAGGACACAAGACACGTCGCACCTCGTCATCCAGGACTTCGGCTGCGGTTCCTGGTAAGGAATCCACACCCGCATCTCGCAAGGTTGCAATGACATCTGCGTAGCTCAAACCATCTTCTCTCGCAATAAACTGCACTTCTTGAGGTGAGAATGCATGCAGGTGCAATTGAGAAAATGTATCCTTCAGCGTTTTCACAATCCTTACGTAGTAAGACAGCGACGAGCCATTGAGTGTGGCCTTCGGGTTCAGCCCACCCTGCATACAAAGCTCGGTTGCACCACGCTGCACGGCATCCGTTGCTTTCTCTAGCATTTGCCCCATATCAAGCCAGTACGCGCCCTCATCGCCTTCGTCTCGGCGGAACGCGCAAAAGCTACAGTGCTGCTCACAAATATTAGTGAAGTTAATATTGCGGTTGATTACATAAGTGACAACATCGCCTGACTGCTGTTGCCGGAGCGCATCTGCCGTTCTGCGAATATGGTCGATCGCTTTGGACGATCGCGCTTTCAGCAAAACCACTCCATCTTCCCACGACAGTTCGTGTCCTTCGAGCGCGCGATCGAGAATCGCTTCCACTGTTACAGTCACCACAAGCTACAAGAAACGCGACGACATCTCTTATTGTGGCGCTTTAGAAGGCAAAAGGAAGAAGGTAAAAGGCAAAAGAAGGAAGCAGGGGAAGCAGAAGAAAGCTAACAGTGGTCAGCCATTAATCCGCAATCATGTCATCAACCTGTACTGATCACTGTTGAAAACTCATTTTTAATTTCCTATCCTTACACCCTCAGCCTCCTCAGCCCCCCTCACTTCATCATCCTTCTACCTTTTACCTTCTGCCTTCCCTCACTCTGTCCCCAAAATACGGAGCAACTGATCCACGTTATCCAAATCACCCACAATGCGGCGTACAGGACGGGGCCAGACTTTTACCAGCGTTGGCGTTGCCGAAACCTGATCAAGCTCTGCTTGCTCTGGATGCTGCGACACATCAATAATCTTAAGCGTATATGGATGGCTGAGAGCCTCCTCCAGTAGGCGATGCAAGGTTTGTAAGGTTCGTTCGGTAGCGGTACTGTGACCCGAAACGAAAAGCCGTAATACATACCCTTTCGAGTCTGGCCCTTTCGAGTCTGGATATAAGAGCGATCGCTCGACTAAGGGAACGGGCACTTTGTGGCGAAACTGGGCGTAGGGTTCTGCCTGGTCATAGCGCACCACTAAATCGTGGGGTTCCCACAGTTGAGGAAACTGTTTGCGGTAGGCGGATAGCACCACCGCATCACAGAGACCTTCTCTCAGCGCGGCTGGTTGCCAGATCAGCTCATCCGTACCAAAGACGGCATTGAGCAGCATTTGATATCTGAGCACTAGCGGTGACGCTTCAGCCACGGTCTGGAACTGGTTAGTGCGTGGGTTATGCCAGCGATCGACAGTAGCGGCATAGCAAGGCACCAAAAAGTGGGGAGGCTCTGACAGCCCCAGCAAATCTCGTAGTGCAGCACAAAGGTGCAGATGCCAACGTTCCTGCTTCTTGTAGTCAATGGCGTAAATGAGACCACCACCAGGTGTGAACAGGGCAATGCCTTTAAACACACCAGAAGCCGGAGCAGAATCTGAGTGCACGTCTTTTCCTATAGGTAGCTATACGCGCCCTCGGAGCGACTGAGCCATTTCGTTGGGCTTTGGCGACATTTCTAACGCCACCTCTTCTGTAATCCGTCCCGCTTCATAGAGCTTGTAGAGAGACTGATTCATCGTACACATGCCGTCAAAAGTGCATCGAGGGATAATTTGCTCAATCTCTTCAATTTCACCGCGTCGGATAAAATCCTTGATGGCATCCGTATTGATTAGAATATCGTGGAATGCAGCGCGTTTGCCATCCGTAGTTCGGCATAATCCTTGCGCGATGACCGCGACTAACGACTCGGCGATCGAAATCCGCATGGGTTCTTGTTGCTCTGGCTCATACAATTGCAGAATCCGCTCAATAGTTTTCACCGCACTGTTTGTATGCAGCGTACCCATCACAAGGTGCCCGGTTTGCGCCGCTTTAATGGCCGTGTTGACGGTTTCTTTGTCCCGCATTTCACCCACCAGAATCAAGTCTGGATCTTCCCGCAAAGCCGCTTTCAGCGCGTTATCAAACTTGCGAGTATGGATGCCCACTTCCCGGTGCTTAATTAGCGACTTTTGGCTGCGATGCACAAATTCGATTGGGTCTTCAATCGTGATGATGTGCTTGGGCATCTCCTTGTTGATGTAATCAATCATGGCGGCCATTGTGGTGGACTTACCTGACCCCGTTGGCCCGGTCACTAACACCAACCCTTTGTGGTAGTGGCAAACATCCTTAAAGACGGGAGGCAGGTTAAGCTGCTCCATCGTCAAAATTTTGAGCGGAATGAGTCGCAACACCATCGCAGGGCCATGCAGCGAGTCAAAAATGTTGATCCGTACACGGGCAAACTCATACTGAGTAGCACCATCAAAATCGAGCGTTTCTTCAAACGTGCGAATTTCTTCATCGCTGAGAATTTCGTGCAACCAACTATAGAAGGTTTCGCGATCGGTCACGGGCCATTCAGTTGGGTCCATTTCACCCCGGTTGCGATAGCGCGGCACTTCGCCAACACCTGCGTGAACGTCTGAGTAACCCTTGTCAAACGCATGGCGCACAATTTCTGCCAGCGTTGGCGACCCATTGTTGGGCTTGCGCAGGTTAGCCGGAACCGAGGGTGGCGCAGTCGGACGATGCCCCGCAGGTGGGGGTGGGGTAGCAGGTGTGGAGACAACCGTGTGAGAGGCAGCGGGTACCGATGGTGTTGGTGAGGCGGCGGTTGGTGTCACCATACCAGCAGGCGGTGTCGAAATCATTGTTGGAGTGGGAATGCCAGCCGGCACAGCAGAAACCACCGTTGGGTTTGCACCAGCAGGCATCGCAGCAGTCATTTGCTGGGTCGCCGCAACAGTCGTGCCTTGGCTAGCAGGCCGTGCAGGCGGGGGAGGCGCTGGCGGAACACGGGAAGGGGGGGGGGAACTCGGTGGACGCTGTGGTTCTGTCATATGCTACTTCTCTACGAGCCTGGAGCGATAAAAGCGATCGACGGACTCTCTTCAAAATCCGCACGGTGGTGCTGGTAGCGATGGTGACCGAGCAGCAAAGCAGCGCGTGTAGAATAACTGAAACAGCCCGTATGATGCACTCAAAGTGGCAAAGGCAACCGCATCGTTGGTCTACGCTACGCGTCTCTACTAAAATAACAGACACTCATCTTGAAACCAGTTTGCCCATAACGACCGCTGTCCTATCATGCATGTGTTGCACCGCATGCGAAATGAGTCTATGAGTAGCACTGAAGCCTGGTACGTCGTGAAGCAGCCGAACGGTCAATGCACGATTACACCTGCAAACGACCTTGAGCCAATACAACATACAGACACATCCTCGACTGATGCCTCTTCGTCTTTAGAACACTGGGGGCCTTATCACTCTCAGCAGGATGCGATCGCGCGTCGCGTTGGCTTGATCCGTGCTGGCAAATGTCAGCCTGTCTAGGGGGTGCTTTAAAGGTCTGAGGGCTGAGAAAAGGCGCATATTCAGTCCTTAGCGCTCAGCCCTCGCCTGACCCAAATGTGCCAGTTCTAAAACAGAGCTTAACCCTGCATGCGATCGCTGACGGTTTAAGAAGCTTTTTGCTGGTGTGACGGCAAGAAGCCTCTCGACTTTGGCGGTTGTGTAGCAGATGCGTCTGGCTGCCATCCTTGAATAAACTCATGCGTTACCAGAGCGTCCACAATTTTAGCCACACTTTCCTCGACAGCTTCTTGATCGGTAAAACACGTGACATCAGGATGCAAAGGTGCTTCGTAGGGCGCATGAATCCCAGTAAATTCTTTGATCTTTCCCATCCGTGCAGCGGCATATAGCCCTTTGACATCACGCGCTTCACAGACCGTGAAAGGCGCATTCACATACACCTCAAGGAAGTTGTGAATCATAGCCTTCATTTCATCTCGCACTAACCGATAGGGGCTGATCGTTGCAACGACGACAACTATGCCATTGCGGCTGAGTAGGTTTGCCACAAAGCCTACCCGCCGAATATTGGTATCGCGGTCTTCTTTGGTATAGCCAAGCCCTTTACATAAGTTTGTGCGAATCACATCCCCATCAAGCAGTTCAACCTTAAGCTGCTGCGCTAACAAGACGGGAGCTAAGGCTTCAGCAATGGTTGTCTTACCTGCACCACTTAACCCTGTTAGCCAAATAACCGCACCGCTAGTTTTCATCCGCACCCTCAATTCTAGCTCTTTTCTGCATAGTATCCTACCTACATTTTTTACTAAATCACAGATAAATTCTTTTAGTCATTCTTTTTACTGAAGGAGTTTTTTGAGCTTAAACCACTGCGATCGTAGCTGCCAAAACTTACTCGTTTTCATCGCTTCAATGACGGCTTGCTGATGTTCAATCTGATGGCTTAACTCGTCTTTTAACTGATGTCTACTTGCCAAACATTGCTCCATAGTTTGCTGAATCAAGCGTTTCTCTTCTTGAAGTAGGTGATGCTGTGCTTGAAGCTGTTGATTTGCCTGGTTTACGTTTGCCAGCTCTTCTTGAAACGCCAGAAGTTGGCCTTCCAGCGCGGTCACTTCGTCCTTATGCTTTTTCTGCAAGCATCGAAAATCCATCCAATCTTGAAGGAGCCACGCTGTCGGTGAAAGCAACGCTTGATCTAAAGGAGCCACGTCCTGATGCATGTCTGCTGCAAGGTTAAGTTGCTGGTAGAGCGTATATGCATCTGGGAAATAGCGCTGAATCAACATTTCTCGCTGCGAGTTAAATGCCTCTCTTTTTAAGAGTGAACGATCGTAGATATCTTCTGCTGGGGCACTTAGCGGTATGTGCAACCGTTGTCTCAACAAGTCAAAAAACTTAGTTGGATGCTCAACAACTTGTTTAAGGTGAGTTAACACGCATTTCTCTGGAAAGCGATGATAAAAATCCAACAGCACCTGGTTGTAATTCATCCAGATATTGAGTGCAAGTTCAGGATTTTGATGAAAGGTGATGTCACCTCTGCGATAAAGAGAGTCAAGCACCTCCCAGGGAGAACGATAGATCAATAAAAACTTAGCCTCTGGAAGTAAGACATGCCAAAAGTTTAAGAAAAGAGTAGTTCTAGGATCTTTCCAACCCCAGGGCCTGGTTAATGAGGCATTCTTCTGAATTAAAAGCCTTGCTCGATCGAGGTGATACTCAGGAACATTGATGACTTTCTCCGTTGTCATACCAACATCATCGAGGCCAAGGGAAAGGAGGACATCGCGGTGAAAATCGAAAAAATCAAGATTCTCAAAATGCCCTTTTACGTTACTGAAATTACCTTCTAAGAGACGTTGACCAATATCTAGGCCCGCACTTTGTAGCAGCGACGCGGTTAAAGACGTGCCTGACCGATGCATGCCAGCAATAATCAGAACGGGTTGCTCACTGGTTTCACCATTCTGCATCTAAGGTAATCTCCACAGGTTCATGATTCGTCTCTGATCTTACCGAAGTATAGAAAGCTGGGCATACCACACCACATCAGCAGGCACAGAGCTTCCTGAGCAGATGAGAGATGGCAAAGAAGGAAGCAACCACGACCCTTCGATCGCGCACTTGCTAATCTTTTTTAGTCTTCGCAGCCGCAATCAGAGAATCCTGACGGTTGGTGTAAAGGCTTAGTAAAGTGCAATGTTGAGGACTACAGCCGTTGTCCTTTGGATGCACTACACCCTGTATCCTAAACCCTGCACCACTCTCAATCAGACTGTGGCTGACTCAACCAAGAACCGCTGTAATACCAATTTGAATTGAAAATGCGACACATCCTGTAGGGGCAAGGCAATGCCTTGCCCCTACCCACCGATTGATCTGTAGCCGTCATTCTTTAAATCGGTATAAGTGTTGGTTCACGATCGCATTGGCAGGAGAGCCGTGGCTTCGCTTCAGATTGGCAGGCAAAGATCCAGCAGTTCTCATAGTGCAGTATCCCGATATGGTTCATTCGTTCCAGGCAAGGTCAGGCTCCTTCTTCCTTAGAGAATGGCTTCCGTAGCCGCAGCACATACGGGTATCGCTGAGAAGTATGTAGAAAGATGTAACAATCTCCTGGTTTTATTAATAAACATTGCAGTTCTTTGACCTGGTTGTTAGCTTGTGCGTGATCTAAAAACCCACTGTTCTTTTTCCTTTGTGGAGGTGCGTATGCTGAGGATGCTTGCGATCTGACCAGATTACGTCTCGCTTCAACACTCGATAGCGTCTTCACCTGCCAAACATCATCAGCAACGAGGCAATGAAGCAAGTGAACACACGTTCTAGTCGATCTAACAGGGGGATATTATGCAGTTACCGTTTTCTGAGGCTGATACCGCTTCAACGATCGCACCACGCGATCCAAACGACCACTCGACCGTCACGCCTCATCCATCTTCAACCACCGCTGATGGCAAGGCAGACTTAGCAGCGATCGCCGACTCAGACTCGAACCAACCTGTTCCAACCCTAGACAAAACAGCCTTAGACAAAACAGAACCACTTGAGGTGGTGAAGCAGACCATTGACGACCTGGAGGCACAAGGCTTACTCATGCTGTTCGATCGTCATGATCAAGTGGCAAAACGTCTCACTGGCGATTTAATGGCGGCGGGTATTTTGCAGGAAGATGCGCTGCCAAACCAGCAGGAGACTTGTAGCCATCATTAATGCTTGCAGCTTGCGGTTTTTAGCAAACTCAGGGCAACCGCTTCGGCTACTTTGATGCCGTCTACACCAGCCGAGAGGATACCACCCGCGTATCCAGCGCCCTCACCTGCGGGATAAAGCCCCCTGGTGTTGAGGCTTTGGCAGTCATCGCCACGCTTAATGCAAATGGGTGAAGATGTGCGGGTTTCAACGCCCGTAAGGACGGCATCAGGCATGGCAAAGCCGTTAAGCTGCTGGTTAAACGCAGGAATGGCTTCACGGATCGCCGCGATCGCATACTCTGGCAAGCTCGAACTCAAATCGCCTAGCCGCACGCCCGGTCGATAGGACGGCTTCACGCTGCCAAACGTGGTCGAAGGCACTTGAGCTAGAAAGTCACCCACCAGTTGACCTGGAGCCTCGTAGGTACTGCCGCCCAACTCAAAGGCGCGGGCTTCCCAATGGCGTTGCAACTCCATGCCAGCCAACGGGCTACCGGGATAATCCTCTGGCTTAATGCCTACAACAATCCCGCTGTTCGCATTTTTGCCGCTGCGTTCATACTGGCTCATGCCATTCGTGACGACTCGCCCACGCTCTGATGTTGCCGCGACGACTTGCCCTCCTGGACACATGCAAAAGCTATAAACCGATCGACCATTGGAGCAATGATGCACTAACTGATAGTCGGCGGCACCGAGCATGGGATGACCCGCTTGTGACCCCAGACGACATTCGTCAATGAGTGTTTGCGGATGCTCGACTCGAAACCCGATCGAAAACGGCTTGGGTTCAATATAAACGCCCTGTTGATGCAGCATCTCGAAGGTGTCACGGGCACTATGCCCGATCGCCAAAATGATGTGATCACTGCGAATATAGTCGCCATTGGCAAGGAGCACGCCGCGCACCTGGCGATCTTGAATATCGATCGTGTCTACTCGGCTTTGAAAGCGAATTTCGCCCCCAAGGGACTCGATCGTGCGGCGCATATTCTCCACGATTTTGACCAGCCGATAGGTGCCAATATGGGGCTTATTCACATACAAAATTTCGGGGGCCGCGCCAGCATTCACCAATTCTGTCAAAACTTTGCGTCCCTGTCGGTTGGCATCCTTAATCCGGCTATAGAGCTTGCCGTCAGAAAAAGTGCCAGCGCCACCTTCGCCAAACTGAGCATTGGATTCGGGGTCAAATTTGCGTTTGCTCCAGAACCCGAAGGTATCGATCGATCGTTCATGTACGGCCTTGCCCCGCTCTAAAATCAGCGGACAAAAGCCCATTTGCGCCAGCAGCAGTCCCGCAAACATACCACATGGGCCATTACCAATGACGATCGGGCGCGTTTCCAATCGAGGCGGTGCCTTGGCAACATACCGATAGGTTGTATCAGGTGTGGGTACGACATGCGGATCTTGCTTAAAGCGCCTCAGGAGTTGAGCCTGCCTGGGAGTCTCTACATCCAAAATGTAGACAAAGGCGACAGCACCGCGCTTACGGGCATCGTAGCTACGCTTGAAGACTGTATAGCTGAGTAGATCTTCTGGGGCAAGGCGCAGCTTTTTGAGCACCGCAGACTGGAGATCAGCTTCCGTGTGATCCAGCGGGAGTTTAACTTCGGTGAGGCGTAACATGAACCGACTCAAGATTTGGGTGGCGTTGGCTGCTGTGCCTTGATGCGCTGAGTTAGGACTTCCAAGGCTTTGGCGTATTGCATATCCGCAGAGGTGCCGATTTTGTCACGATCGCGGCTCAGTGCCTGGCGTTCTTCATCAGACAGCTTAATTTCTACATCGGGGTCGATGCCGTGTTTGTTGATATCACGACCGTTAGGAGTCAAGTATTTGGCGATCGTCACCGCTAGGCCAGAGCCATCACCCAACCCACGTACCGATTGCACTAGCCCTTTACCAAACGTCTTGGTGCCCACTAAGACAGCTCGCTTATTGTCTTGCAGCGCCCCAGAAAGAATTTCGCTGGCGCTAGCGGAACCACCATCTACCAACACAACCATCGGTTTATCGGTCAGGGCGCGGTTGTTTGCCTGCTCTCGCTCTTGTTCTCCCTGGCGATCGACGGTAGAAACGATCGCACCTTGCTTGAGCCACATCCGCGCGATTTCAATGCTGGTAAACAACAGTCCACCAGGGTTGGAACGCAAGTCAAGAATGTACCCGCTGACGTTTTGCTTCTCTAGCTTCTGGATCGCGTTCTTCATTTCAGCAGGTGCATTGGCGCTGAACTGCACCAGACGGATATAACCAACTCCGCCCTGTGTTGCATCTTTCTGATAGCTGGAACGAACAGGATGGATCTCAATTTTGGCGCGCTTGAGTTGATATTCCAGTTCTTTATCACCGCGCTGAATGGTGAGTTTGACGCTTGTGCCAGCCGTACCTCGAATAAGAGTTACAGCTTTGTTAACATCCATGCCTTCGGTACTTTTGGCATCAATTTTGGTAATGATGTCTTTTGCCAAAATGCCCGCCGAAAAGGCAGGCGAGTCTTCAATCGGGGCAATAACGGTTAACTTTTTGGTTTTTTCATCGGCTGCAAGCTGAATACCCACTCCAGAGAGTTCTCCAGAGGTGTCAATCTGCATATTCTTAAACTCTTGCGGATCCATAAAGCGAGTGTAAGGGTCGCCCAGTTTCTTGAGCATTTCCCGTACTGCCTTGTAAGCCTCTTCTTTATTGGCGTAGGACTTATTCAGATACTCTGTGCGCGTTGCCTTCCAATCAACCTTATTGAAGGTGCCATCGACATAGGTACGATCGATAATCTGCCAAACCTCATCAATGAGTCCCTTGGGACTTTCCTGAAAGAAGGCTTGCCCTTGAGACAGGTGAATGCCCGCTCCTGTAATGGTGACTGCACTGACTGCGACTGCTGTTGAAGCTAAAACAAGTCCACGTTTCGTGACTGCCATAATACTGAGCTAGAAGAGAGACTGCAAAAGATTACGCTCAATCTAACACAGCCGATCGAGACAGGGAGGTACTGCCAGTAAGAGATAAAATTCTTTACCAGAGCAGTATTGAGACTTGGAGATTGAGGTGCTGGGGACTAAAGGATAAGGATAAAATCACATCGAAAATTACCGGAGAGGCACAAAGAACGCCAAGCATTGTCTCTGTTACCTCTGCGTCTCAGCGGTCGAGTAAGAGACATGCAGCTTGCAATACGCCATTCTCCAGTCTCCAGCGAACTACACGTCCAGCACATCCGCACTACCCAGTTCCAAAGGCAGAAAGACGGTCATCACTTCACCTTGCTGAGGTCGATCGCGCACAATGAGCTTGCCGCCCAATGCCTGAAACAACCGCTTTGTCACCGCTAGATTGAGGCTGAGCGTGCCCGTTTCTGGCTGAAACATCAGCAATTGTCCGAGCGATCGCAATAAGGGACGGTGATGGTGACGAGCCGTTACGCCTGCATCTGGCTCCGATTGAAGCTGTACTTTAAGCTGATCACCTGCTAGCATCACGTCGATTTGCATGTGGCTACCCCCCGGAAGACTACGGGTAAACCGTTCAATAAGGCTCGTTAGCGCCTGATCCAGCATTGTTGGATCACTAACCACGGTGGGCATATAAGACGGCAGCACCACGTCCAGAGTGAGTTGTCGTTGGCTCGCCTGCTGCTGCCAACGCGGAATACTTTGCTGAAACATCTGTGCCAGAGAGGTGCGGGTGAGCGACATCTTGCTGTGGCGGGTGGGAGAGGTTTGCAGTTCAACGGCTCGGAAGATTAACCCAAACCGATCAATTTGCTCGCTGCATTCGCGATCGATAATGCTTAAGCGCTTTAACGCATCCGGGGGAAGGTCGGTACGCTTGAGGAGCGATCGCGTGAGCGTGCGAATCGTTGTAAGCGGCGTGCGAATCTCGTGAGCAAGTGCCTGCAAAAGCTCAATATCTGGGCTGGTGAGATCTGCTGGAGGAAGCATTGCATAGTGAGGTGACGCCTCCACAAAGGAAAGAGCCGGAAACGTCTGGCGAGGCTCAACCACGTCTTGCTTAGGCGTAGAATGCTGGTTGTCCGCTTTCTCACTGCGTAGTTCTTCCAGTGGCTCTGGCAGGTGTGCCAGCATCAACCGACTGAATTGCGTCACTGTGGTGTAAGCCGGAGTGACGGGCACAAATTGTTCAGCCAATGCATCCAACTGATCAATCTGGTCAGAATTCATAAGCAAAATGCGAGGACGCACCGCATTCCACGCTTGTTGCACCACCTCTGGCATAAACGAAAACATGAATGCAGGGTCGCCTGTGAGCGATTCGCCTAACACTAAAACCAGGCTAAATTGGGCAGTCAACACCAGACAAAATTGCTCTGCTGCGAGCGGATCACCCGGCAGGAGGGGCAAAGCAGCCGTCGTTGGCTTTGGTGAAGAGGCTACCTCAGAACTAGTGCTTGGAGGGGTCTCAGTTGCTGGCAGCAGTTGTAGCGGCAACCAGGCTGAAACATGGAGCGGATTTGCCGTCAGTGACCAGATCGAAAAATTGGAAACCAGCTTTGGCTGACTGATTACTGGCAACGGCCCTGAGAGAATAAAGCCTTGCGTGGTTGAGTTTGCATCGATCGCGTTATCCGTTTCCACAATCTTTTGCAGCAGTAGATTCAATGCCGCGATCGCCCCCGACCATTCGCGTTCTGCCCGCACTCGCTGCAAGGCAATACGTCCCGTGCGGTGCTGACCCGTTGACTCTGTACGGGTAGATCGATCGGACGGCGACTCAAACTGCACCATCCAAGTCGGATCGTTTAGCGCCAGAATTTCACTTAAGGTTGGCAATAACCACTTAGGCACAAAATTCACGTCCACTCAGGATACCCGCTGTTAGAATACCCTGCCTCATAACTCCTACTATGACGGTATCTAGATTATTGATCAAAGAGGAGTCGTGGAACCGAACTGATGCGGGTGATGATCGCCGTTGGGAGCTGTGAGGAGAGAAGGGTGAGGAGAGAGGGGTGAAGAGAGAGCAGTCAGAAGTCAGGAGGTTAAAAGCTGATTGCTGACCGCTGGCTGCTCAATCAATTCAAAACTCAAAACTTTTAGCCCTTAGCCCCCATCCCTCGTCCCTCATCGCCTCATCCTTGATCCCCCTCCCTCCTCTAATGCCCTCCTGCTGCGCCGCCTGCTTTCACTTTTTTGAGAAACACAATGGCAAGGCCACTCAGCAATAAGGCACAGGCAATGAAGTAGAAGCAGTCGTTGTAGGCCATGACGTATGCCTCACGGCGAACCACGTTGGCGATCGCGCCCATTGCCTGATCTTGCGCTTTTACTAAATCGGCACCTTTACTGATGAAATACTGTGTCATCTGGTTCATGCGCTCTTGCGTGGCAGGGTCGTAGACGGAAACAGCTTCACCTAAACGGTTGGAATGAAACTGCTCGCGCTGTGTGAGCAAGGTGGCGATCGCGGCGATGCCCACGGAACCACCGAGATTTCGCATCATGTTAAACAAGCCCGATGCCGAACCTGCTTGCTCTTTGGGTAAACCAGCAGTCGCCACAGAAGACAGCGGCACCATAATCAGCGGTTGACCGAGCGCTCGTACCAGTTGTGACCAGCGCAATTGGTCGATCGCCGTCTGATTGGTCAAGGACGAATTCATAAAGCAACTGATGGCAAACAAGCTCACACCCACCGCAATAATGAGCCGAATATCAAATCGCTGCATCAACTTAGGCACAAACGGGATTAGAAACAACTGGGGAATGCCAACCCACATCAGCACTTCTCCAATCTGCATCGCGTTGTAACCCTGGATCTGGCTCAGGTACAGCGGCATGATGTAGACCGAGCCATACAGCCCCAGACCCAGTGAGATATTAACAATACTCGCCAGCCCAAAGTTACGCTCCTTCATCAGCCGCAGATTGATAAACGGCTTTTTGCGCGTCAGCTCGATCAAGAAGAAAATGACGAGAAAAATGACTGCGATCGCCGTTAATCGCACAATCAACTGTGATCCAAACCAATCTTTGCGGCTGCCTTCCTCCAGTACCACTTGCAGTGACCCTAGCCCGATCGCCATTGCCAAAATACCAAACCAGTCGCCCTGTTTCAGCATTTCCAGCTTCATCGGTCTGGCATCAATGGCGTACCAGACGGCTGCAATCAACAAAGCACCGGGAATCACGTTTAGGTAAAAAACGTAGTGCCAGCTAAAGGTTTCCGTCAACCAACCACCCAACGTGGGGCCGATCGAAGGCGCAAAAACAGCCGTGACCGCAAACATTGCCAACCCAGTTGACTGCTTGCGCGGCGGCAGCATCGTCAGGATGACCGTAAACGCCATTGGGATGAGGATGCCACCTGTGAACCCCTGGAGTGCCCGAAAGACGATCATGGATGGCAAGTCCCAGGCCCAGGCGCAACAGACCGAAAAGAAGACAAACAAACTCGCATTCACCAGCAAATAGCGCCGCGTCGAGAAAACCTGCGACAGCCAGCCCGTCAGCGGAATTACTACAATTTCTGCTACCAGATAGGACGTCGAAATCCACGAACCTTCCTCTAACGTTGCGCCTAGCGCTGCCTGAATATCCTTCAAAGAGGCATTGGTAATTTGAATATCCAGTACCGCCATGAAGGCACCGAGCATTGTACCGCAGACCCCAACCCAGGTTTTAAAGGAGACGCGATCGGAGGGTATTTGAGCGGTGATCGACGTTGCCATAGCAAACCTCTCAGCAGAGAATGAATGGTATTGGAAGGGAAATGAGCACGATCGCATAAAGTCCACTGAACCCTAGCGCAGCATTTTTCACCCACATCAAGAATCAGTCTCATCAAGAATCAGTCTGTGGCAGCAAGCCAATGCGTCGATAGATTAGCCGCATCGATCGCCGCATTTCCGGTAGCTGCTTGGTAAACAGAAGCGACCCACCGATACAAAGAAGGCCACCCATCATGAGGGTATTGGGTGCACCAATATGAGTCGCAAGACTACCTGCCACTAGATTACCGAACGTCACTGTACTAGTAAACGCCATCATATAAAAGCTCATCACCCGACCACGTTTGTCGTCATCAACGATCGTTTGCAGCACGGTATTTCCAGATGTATGTTGCAACACCAGGCTCATGCCCACCACCAGCACTGCCAGCATCGACAACCACAGCACCCGCGACAGCGCAAAGACAATCAGTGCACTCCCAAAAATGGCAGGCGCGATCGCAATCAGCTTACTTAACCCCAGTGCACTGGGTCGGGAACTCAAATAAACAGCCGCAAACAGTGCACCCAAACCAGACGAAGCCATCAAGAAGCCGAGCGTTTCGGGGCCACCGTGCAGGATCTCAGAGGCGAAAATCGGTGCCAATGTCATGTAGGGCATCCCCACCAGACTCACTAGGGCTATTAGCAGCAGAATGGAACGAATCGGCTGCACTCCAAACGCATAGTCAAACCCTTCCTTCAAACTCTGCCAGAGCGTTTCTGGCTTTTTGGCGATCGTCGTTGCTTGAGATGGCAAGCGCATTGCCAGCAGTCCAGCAATCACGGCGATATAACTCACACCATCGATCAGAAAGCAAACGCCCGCATTTGTCGCCGCAATAATCAATCCTGCGATCGCTGGCCCCAGCAGCCGCGCACTGCTAAACATGGATGAATTGAGCGCGATCGCATTACTCAAATCTTCTCGTTGATCAACCATCTGCACCACAAACGATTGACGGGCAGGCATATCAAACGCATTGATTGCTCCTTGAAAGGCTGCCAAGGCGATAATCTGCCAGACTTCGATCGTGCCTGTTAATGCCAAAAACGCCAATGAAAGCGACTGGATCATGGCAAGAATTTGGGTCATGATGATCGTGCGGCGGCGATCCCAGCGATCAACCCAAACCCCTGCAAAAGGAGTCAGCACAAAATTAGGAAACTGGTTGGCAAACCCAATCACTCCCAGCATCAGCGCCGAACCTGTCAAATGGTAGACCAGCCAAATCGTAGCCGTTTGCGTCATCCAGGTACCAATCAGTGAGGCACCCTGACCGAAGAAAAAAAGCCGATAATTGCGCGATCGTAGGGCACGCAACATCGGCTTCAAGCGTTCAATTCCAACATTCATTGACATTCATCTACTGCGTCACATCAATTTGGCAAGAGGTGTGAGGAGTGGAAAGTTTTGAGTTCTGAGTTAACTTAGCAGTCATTGATCAGCCTTTGCTGATCAACTCTGCTTAAACTCACATTCACTTAATTGAATTCGTTGTAACCACAACCGCTGTAAATACTGGCTTTCTAACTCAACACTCTTAACTCAACACTCTTAACTCTCATTCCTCTACTTCACCGCCACCGTTACAACTGCCGACATCCCTGGTGCAATCATCGACTCGTAGCCTTTGATGCTATCAGCGTCAAAAACGACCTTTACAGGTACCCGTTGAACAACCTTCGTAAAGTTGCCCGTGGCGTTGTCGGGTGGCAGCAGCGCAAACTCAGCACCCGATGCGGGGGAAAGGCTGTCAACATGTCCAGTGAATGCTTTGTGTGGGAATGAATCCAGCTTAATTTCCACAGCCTGCCCAGGGTGCATATCCTCAAGCTGAGTTTCCTTGAAGTTTGCGGTAATCCAGTAGGTGTTATCAACTAGTGCCATGAGCGGCGTGCCAGCCTGAATTTGCTGACCCACTTCTACCGTCTTACGTCCGATACGGCCGTCTGTAGGCGCAGTGATTGTGGTGTAAGAAAGTTGCAGTTGAGCATTGCGAAGAGCAACTTGGGACTGGGCGATCGCCGCCTTTGCCGTGCCAAAATCACTCTGGCTCACCTGCGTTTGAATCCCTTTGGCCTCTGCTTCTTGCAGCCCACCTTGAGAAGCGGTTAATGCCGATTGAGCCGTTGCAACCGTTTGTTGACTCTGCGCCACTTTTGCTTGCGCCTGGCGCACCGCTTCTTCACCCGCACGCTCTTGAGCTAAGGCCACTCGATAGCCTTGAAGCGCGGTGTCTCTCTGTTGGGCCGAAATCGCGCCTTCGTTGTACAAATTGGTATAGCGGTTGTAGTCTGTCTGATTCTTCTGCAAATTTGCTTTGGCTTCTTCTAGCTGCGCTTGCGACTGCGGCACACCTGCCTGCGCCTCTGCTACCTGTGCCTGTGCCTGCGCGATCGCCGCTTGGGCTTTGCCGAGGTCACCTTGCGATTGAGTGTTGGTTGCCTCAGCCGTCTTAGCCGAAAGTGCAATGTTAATTTGAGCCGAATTTGCTTTTTGCTGTGCGGCTGCCAGCTCTGTCTGCGCTTGCTGAAGCTTGATTTGATAATCACGAGGATCCAGCTTCGCTAGTGGTTGTCCCGCTTTCACCTGCTGGTTGTCATCCACTAGAACTGTCTGAACTGTACCAGGCACGCGGGCACTGATCTGGTGGATGTGCCCCGCTACAGTAGCGTTATCGGTTTCTTCGTGGCTAGAGGCGTACTGCCACCAGTGGAACCCAAAGGCTCCAGCCGCGATCGCTCCTATTCCAGCAGCGGCCAGAATCAGCTTTATAGGACGCTTGCGGGGAGAGGGTTCTGGGCTTAGAGGCTCTTCTTGCCTTGGGATCGCAGTTGTAGTAGCAGGGTGAGTTGCCACAGAGTCCACATCTTCAGTCGCAAAGCCGTTACGTGCCCCAGTTGTTTGAATTGGCTCAAGCGGTGCGGGTTCGAGGACACTAAACCCGCGTCCGTTTATTGATTGACCATTCGAGCGTTCCATAGCATTACCTGACTTAAACGTTTGATGTGAAGTGAAAAGAAGGTGAATTGAAAAAAATGAGCAAGCGAAGAAGACTATTTGCTATGAGCGAAGCGTGAAAGTGGAGCTCAAAAGTGGTAAGCACCCATTTAGTTCATGTGCGTAGCTTTTGACCACAAACTTTTCGCTCTCTTTAGCTTACCAGACTTTTATTAAGGGAATGTAACACTTGAGGAGGAGGTGACTCAGCGTTCTAGCTCAAGCCGTTCTTACTTAGAGTTGCCGAAGATCAGTACCAACGGCTTCCTCCAAATGTACGACCCCAATGGGTGAGATAAGCTGAACGTGCTGGGTTGTCATAGCTTGTCTTACAGCCGTTCTCCCACCATAGGCCACAGATCATAGAATGGAGCCATGTCCACAGATCCGATCGTGAAACGCCTTGAAAACTTGTGGGCAGTGCCTACTGCAAATCGCTGTACCAATGCCTCATCGGGGCATGAAGAGCACTGTACTAAGAAAGATTGGCGATCGCTCGGTTGAGCAATTCTGAAAAGCGATCGCGCTCACTGCTCGACATGCCTTCCATTGCCTGCTCACGGATTTCCATCGCAATGGGTGGCAAAATCTCTTCAAAATTGCGCCCATCGTCTGTAAGCCAGATACGCCAGATGCGGCGATCGTACGGATCACGCTCTCGTCGAATCAAGCCACGCCCCTCCATGCGATCAAGCACACCCGTCAGCGTGCCGCCTACCTGCTGAAGCTTTTCCCCAATGCTAGAAATGGCTAGGCCATCTTCCTTCCAAAGGCAGCACAGCACCACCCAGTGAAAGATTGTCAGGTCAAACTGATCCAAGCGTTCTTGAAAGCGCCGCGCCAGAAGCTGCGACAACAGCTTAATGCGGTAGCCAATCCCGTGAGGAGCCAGAACTACCTGAAATCCTGCTGAAGCGTCCTCCCCAACGGGTTGAGAAATCATTTAATTGACCTCATTACTTAGCGTGCTTACTATTCTTAGGATAGTTGATCCATTGAGTATTATCAAGCACTTGCCGACTCGGTTTTCCTTACTTTACTACAGTAAAAAACGGGGCGGCGTGAGCCAAAACAAAGAGCTATTGCCGATCGGAGATTGCTGATCAGGAAGAGTAAGTCCAATGATGCCAGCTTTCTTTAAACGCAAAGCCCCTACTGCTTCACCCCAAAGCAGGGTTTCGGCCCAGGTGCTCAAATCGGGTTCGTGACCCACCAGGGCAAGAGCCTTGGTTTGCGGCGGCGATCGCCACTCCTGCAACCAATCTAGCCACGTCGTCAGGCTACCCCCCGGTGCAAGGTCAGGGGTCTCTTGCAAACTATCGGCTAGCGTTGCCTTCCGCAAGAGTTCGGCGGTTTGACGCGCCCGTACTAAAGGGCTGGTCAAAATCAGAGCAAACCGTAGCTCCAACCCATGAAGCCGTTGAGCAATCTGCTGCATTTTTTGTTTGCCTTCCTCCGTTAGCGGACGCTCAGCATCATTAGCATAGCTACCATGCTCCCCCGCTAGCCCGTGACGAATGAGATACAGTTCAACAGACATGGCATGAAAGGCTAAAGGAATAAAGTCTAAGGGGCGCAACTAGAAAGCAGAGATTTAGGGCGTGGAAACAGGGGTAGCGAAGAAAACTCAAATCTCCTCCTTTAGCCTTCATCCTTTTCCCCTAGCTCACCCCATTGGGATAGTGCTGGTCTGGATTCACCAAGCGCAAGAGCTTTTGTTTCACCTGAGAATCAAACACGCCCCACTTCATCTTGGCGTACTCGGCGCTTTCGGTAAAACCAGAGAGGAAGCCAAGGGGAATTTCAAAGCCGCCTGCCTGCGATCGTCCGCCACCAAAAAAGCGTCCCTGAGCATCCTGCCCAAAGGCTTCTTTAATGAATTCATCAGGATCAAGCGTCAATTTGTTTGTCCGCAAGGAGCCAATCACAACTTCTAGTTCTTCATCTTCGTCATGCACAATGCCGTAGACGACTGCTGTGTGAACGTTCTCTTCTGTGACGAGGAAGTCTGCCGCCTGGGGAATGGCATCGCGATCGTCGTAGCGCAGATAGCCAACACCTGCGATCGAGAAGTTGTTTTGCACAATGCGGTTTTTGAGCGATCGCTCGATCACATCCATCACTTGGCGCGATCGAGACGATTGAAGGACTGCATTTAGCAGTTGCGCGTCATAAAAACGGCTCAGGTAAGCGGCAGCCAAAAAGTCTTCTTCTCCAGCCTGACGCAGTGCATTTGTGTCAGACCTTAGCCCATGCATCAGGGCAGTGGCACACTTCACATGCTCACTCGTATTGCTGTCCAGCTTGAGTAGTCCAGCCTGGAGATATTGCGTCAGGATTGTTGCTGTGGCGCGAGTGTAGGGACGAATATCCACAAACTCGGCCTTGATGTCTCCCTGCATACTGTGATGATCAATAACAACCGTGATGGGAATGCCAGCCTGCTGCACAGACGGCAATAGTTGGCTAGTAGTTCCCTGGTTGTCTAATAAAGCGCAGCCCTGATATTTCGATAGATCTCGACCTTTTAGCGTTTGGGGGGTCATGCGCTGCACGGGCAGATTAGTCAGCTTCACCAGGGCAATATTTTCCTGGTGGCTCAGGGTGCCAGCGTAGACCATATCGCACTGGATATCATATTTCTGGGCAATGAGCTTGTACGTCCAGGCAGAAGACAGGGCATCTGGGTCAGGAAAATCCTGAAGCACCAACAGATGTCGATCGCCCCGATGACGTTCCAGCGTTTGTCGAAAGGCTTCAACTTTCTGAATTTGCTCTGCCGAGCGAGGAATATCGTAACCAAACGGCTGCACAGATGGCTGTGGCGGTGGCTGCTGCATTGGCTGGACAACTGGCAGAGTCTCAATCGGCTCCACACTTGCCGTGTGAGCCGTAAGCGGGTGTGCTTCGGTTAGCATGACCAGATTGTCGAGCGAGGGAGGCGAGTCGTGCATGTTTGGTTAAGAGGTGGATGAAGCGAGGCTTCGGTTCGATCGCCCGCTAGCCTTCCTAAAGACGAGGTGCGATCGGTACTGTTTCGATCTTCGCAAAAAAAACGTAAAACGTCATAAGCCAAACGCCATATCTCTTAGTAAATACATCAGGCATGAAAGTACTTAAGGGTACAGTGAAATGCTGATCATTTGCTGCCTACTGCAACGAACCACATCTGAGCTGCGAGCGATCAAACCCCTACCCTAAAGCTTGAGGCTAAGCTCATGGCTCTTCGGATGACTTAAATACCGATGACGTACTTACGCCACTCTTGATTCACCCCATTCTTCAGGTGTTTAGTCACCTCAAAGTACAAGCCACTGTAGGGCTTACGCGGTGCAATGTGAAGCAGCATGTTGGCTTCTTTAGGCGTGCGGTTGCCTTTTTTGACATTACAACGCACGCACGCCGTGACAATATTCTCCCAAGAATCGCCACCGCCGCGCGATCGAGGAATGACATGATCTAACGTGAGTTCATCGCCTGTATAGCCACAGTACTGACAAGAATGGCTATCGCGGTGGAGGAGGTTGCGTCGGGTGAGTGGAATTTCTTTGTAGGGCACTCGCACGTAATGGCGCAGCCGAATGACGGTTGGCAGCGGAAAGCCCGAATAGACGTATTTGCCGTTGTGTTCAACCTGTTCTGCTTTGCCTTTGATCAGCAAAACAACTGCCCTGCGCCAGCTCGTAATATTGAGCGGTTCGTAGGACGCATTCAGCACCAGAACCTTGCCCATTTGTGATTCTGTTGAAACAAGAGTTTAACAGATGCTAACACAGGTGGCACACAGAGGAGCAGTAGGAATGGGATCAGGAACGGGATTACCCCTGCATTCAAGATTAGTGCAGGCATAGGAGAGGCAAGATCTGGTGCTAAGGCACTGATTTATGAAGCGTTCCACCTGTGCATCCACGATCGCGGCTCCTGTGTTTTGCCTCCGCTTGTTAAGCTTCGCCTTCTCTTGGGAAAAATCAATTAGACCGCCGTATCTTAAACTACCTTTTGACACTTATTTTCCGGGACTGGAAATCAAATTGCACATTTTGTCAACAAATTCTCACAAAGCCGCTCTATATTGATTATTAGGCTATCGAAGATAAATGTTCACGCTCCCATCCATACACGGTGAATCTTATGAACCTGATCTATCGCGCACAAAAACTTGAGTACACCTCTGCCCCTACCAGACCGACGACTCCTCGCGCAATCAACTGGCGGCATCAACTTCCAGGGATGATTTACAGACAGATTCCAGTCTTACGCCGTCCTGCACTTCAACCGCGCGCTGTAAATTGGCGGTATCAGCTACCGTAAGAACCAGAATCGAAGTAGCAGATTATACCCAATTTTGCTGCCTATAAACGTGAATTGGGTATAATTTTTGCAGTGGAACGGTTTAAATTCATGTGAGCTAAAGACTGTACGCCGTCTGTAGAGCATCTGTTTGAGAGTAGAAAGTACTACTTCACATCGGTTAATCCGTAGTGGCAGCACAACGGTAGTGCTCTTTAGTAAAGGATAGAGGATACTGGGAAATGCTGCTTTTTCCGCTGCTTATGTCATCTATCCCTCCTTGCCTCCATTGTCCTAACTGTGGTTCAGAGGACATTATGAAAAACGGCACGGCGCGACGCGAGAAACAGAACTATAAATGCCGTGATTGTGATCGTCAATTTGTCGAGAATCCGCAATGGAAACGGCGGGAACTAGACAGCACGGTCATGATTGACCGCTTGCTATTAGAGAAAATCCCGCTGGCAGACATCGCGCGTGTGCTGAAATTATCAGCGTCCTGGTTACAACACTATGTCAATCGCTGCGACAAGGCGATGCCGCGCCAAGTGTAAGTGATGCCTAAAAGCAAAGGGTCATTGGCGGTACAGCTGGACGAATTGTGGTCGTTTGTGGACACCAAAGGCAACAAGCAGTGGGTTTGGCTAGCACTGGATGTGGCGACGCGTGAGCTTGTCGGTTGCCACATTGGAGACCGTTCGAGTGACTCAGCGCTCGCCTTATGGCACTCCATGCCAAGCGTGTAACGACAAGGCGCTGTTGTCTATACCGATTACTGGGAAGCCTAGGCCACAGTGCTGCCCCGCAAGCGTCATTGTGCCGTTGGTAAGGAAATCGGTTTGACCAGTGACATTGAACGCTTCAACAACACCTTAAGGCAACGAGTGTCACGCTTAGTCAGAAAGACCTTATCGTTTTCCAAGCATCTGGACAACCACATTGGAGCAAGCTGGAATTTTATGCATTACTACAACGAACTGATACGGTTACATTGCTCTAGCTGTTGAGGAAGCCTTTTTCTCTCCACCCTTTACTAAATAAGACTACCCGAAAGTCATCTGAAATGTGCTTCCATTAAAGTGCAATGACTTCAGATGGACGAGCACCCGTGTTGAAGAGAAAGAAAACGAATGGATAGTAGTGAGAATGCTTTACCCGAGAGAATTTCGAACAGGCGGTAGTAGCAAGGAATGCTTCGAGGATGGCTTCCCGCTCTTCAGTTGAAAAAGGGTTGATCGCGAAGAACTCATCGCCTTCCCCTTTAGGAAGTTTGATCTCGCTGGCCATACCTTGAAACGGATTCTCCGTAATCCAGCCAGATTTCATTGCCCAATTGCAGCACGCGGAAAGCCGAATAATGAACCGTTTTGCAGAATCAATTGGAATCTTTTTGAGTATGTGGTCACGAATAACTGAAGCTTCGTCAAGATCACGTGTAAGGAGTTCATTTAAGTACCTTGTAAAAGTCTTGTACCCGACATTCCGCCCTTTGAAGTGTCACATTGAGCGTTTAGCGGCATAAGTTTCTCAAGGCTTTGGCAAAGTGGGTGGGGTATTAGCAACGAGTTGATAGTGCAAAACCTCGACCATCTCGGC
>JAESFU010000371.1_pt1 | contig 29270 bp, 19 predicted proteins | sample 9269461 | NCBI WGS metagenome assembly JAESFU01 (sample SAMN14502556, study PRJNA617107) | algae metagenome | isolation source: Stenomitos rutilans HA7619-LM2 and co-occurring heterotrophs from cave walls | place: USA: Waikapalae cave, Hawaii | collected 2009-07-28
CCTTTGTGTTGATGCGCACATTGCCATAGAACATGTCGTTGTCGTCTTCGGTGGTGTTGATCACCTGAAAATCCGTAGCGCTCAGGCTCAGGTTCAGATCGAACGTAGCGAAGGTCTTGGTCCTGATCGTTCCATCGATGCGCGCGATATTTCCCTTGTCATCGCGAATCTCGAATGTGTTTAGCGTCAGGCCGGAACCCGTCAAACGAATGTCCTCATCCTCCAGCCGGAAGCTGCTGCCGATCAGCGTTGGCGTAAAAGTCGCTTCTTTAAAATTCAGATAACCATCAATGGCGGGCTTGGTGGTCGGGCCATCAATTTTTATTTCTCCCAGCAATTGTCCCTTCATATTCTTCAGCTGTCCCAGCGTAAGCGGTTCAATCGCCGAAAGATTCAATTTGGACAACGTGGTGAGGAAGTGTATTTCCGGCTTTACTTCGTTGGACGTGATGTACCCGGCCGCCTTCAGGTCCATATTATCCCCTTCAATGCGCAAGTCGATATTCAACGGTCCACTGGAAGTTTTACCCAGCATCAGCGCCAGATCACCCCATCCCTGCTTCAGCACTACGAGGTCGTTGATATACAACGTGGAGTTGAACGCCCCTTCCTTCGCCACGCCGATGGTCAGGTTACCATCGAGACTTCCGGCAAGTGGCGTTGTCCCTTCTACCAGCGAGGTAATATTTTTGAGGTCTACTTTTCGGAAGGCCAGTGTCAGCGTAGAGTCCCGCGTATTCCGTTTGGTCATGAGGATGCGTTCGTTTTCGCCTTTGGAGATGTAAAAGTTATTCGGATAAACACCGAGGTCTGTAAACCGGAGCGTGTTATAGTACGGCGCGTTCCAGTTTTCATAATTCAATATTACCTGTTTCTGTAACAGGCGGAATTGAAAAGCGTCTTCATAACTATTGAATACACCGCCCAGCAAATACTTTTCTTTTTGAAGCGAATCCAGAATGATAAGCCGTGCGTAAATAGAATCGTGCATTACGTTGCCTGTGATTTTAAGTGCTTCAATCTTCATGGTATCGTAGCGGATCTTCTGAAGCGCAAACGTAAAGTCCAGCGATTCTTTATTGGACAGCAGTTTAAACCCGATCGAATCGAGTCCCAGTCCCGCATAGCGAATCTTCGCCATGTTCACATCGATGTTCAGGCGCTGCTGCGCACTGTTAAACTCGCCCGAGATCTTGCCGGGCACAAACGGTTCGAGATCCGGAAAAATAATTTCCGTGAGCAGATCCGTATTCTTGATCGTCAGGTCAAATTTGAAATTTTGAGGTTCCGCGGGTTTGGTGATGGTCGAGTCACGCAATGAAAAATATTGATTGATGTGTTGTTGCACCGCGCCGGGCAATCCGAAGATATTGATGTTGCCTTTGAACTCGCCCGAGATCAGATCGGACTGGATGGACACTTCACTTTTGCCAATCTGATCCAGCGACGCATAGAGCAGCGAGTCCACCGCGTATAATTTTTGCCCGTTGAAGATGGCGACCTTCCGCAGGTTGATCTTCCCGTTGATCTTTTTGAAGTCCGCCGTAGCAATGTTTACATCCAGTCGTCCGCGGGCCTTGAGTGGACGTTCCGACAAATGAAGCTCGCGGAAATCCGCATTGTTCAGATTGAATGTGAAATTATAGCTGGGTACTTCGCCTGTATAGTCCAGGTTTCCCTCCAATACCAGGTCCAGGTTCTTGTCGTCCAGCGTCGCTTTCCCCTTGAAGAGATAGCTTTTCAGATCGCCTTCCACCACCAGGTTTTTATAGGTGTATCGCTGATATTCCAATTCATGCACGGTGAGCTTGAGCAGCGCACGAATGTCCTCTACGGCAAAGCCCGCGCCTTTTGCAGATGCAGTCAGGTCGATGTGTCCCATCACCGAATCCTGCTTCAGCAGTTTGCCCAGTTGAAACTTGTTTATTTTAAGCCGTGCATCGTAATTTTCGCGCGCCGTGGAATCGAAGTTGAGCTTCGCCTTCACGTTGGCAGAGCCGAGGCTGGTGTTCAGATTCGCCAGTATGTTGGGCGCATTCAGTGTCCCGCGGGCGTCCGCCGTCAGGTTAATCCATTGTGGCAATTCGATCGATGAAGGGAACACCGAATCGGGCAACACCGTCTTCATATCGTGTTGCGTTGTATAAAATTTTTCGAGCTTTACCTGCAGCTGCGATTTTTCGAAATCAGGAAGTCCTTTTACCGAACCTTTCGCCTGCAATGTTGTTTTGGTGAGCGTTTGCACCAGCAGGTGCTCAAGCTTCAGATCCTTTACTGGACCGTTGCACGCGACTTCGAAATTTATGCGCGTATTGTCCGGTATGTGAACCGGCAAACTGTCCAAAGCTGTTGGGCTAAAGAACAGAATGTCCTGTATTCCAATGGACGACTCCGAAACACTCAGATCGACGACGGCTTCCGGATAGGATGTGGCGATGGTGGCGAAGGAAGGAAACGTTGCTTTCGCATCCAGGTTCAACGATGTGTGGTTGGTAGCCAGTACAAAGTCCTGCGCGGCGAGCGACTTGTCCGTCATTTTAAAATCTGTTTCAAATCGATTGATCATGAAGCCGCTTTTATCACGCACCGTCAGGCTCCCGATGTTTGCCGCGATGTCCTCCATGCCATGAAAACGAACGTTCTCCGCTTCCAGGTTGAGCTGCGTAAACCAGAGTCGTGCAAAGTCCAGCGAACCGGTTTGAGCCGGTTTATTAAAATCATAATATTGGACAATGTTGTTGGCGAGTGAAATGTCTTCCACATCAATTTTCCAGGGCTGCGTACTGGTGACGGTGTCGGTAACTGCCTGAGGTGTGGTTGACGACGTTGTGTCCACTTGCATCTGGTGATAGGATGCGAATGTATTTTCCAGGGTAATGTGATCGAGCCGGATGATCTGTTTCTCCAGGTCGAATTCATCCGCTTGAACCTCCAGCCTGGTCACGTTAGCCGTGATCTGCTGCGCGAGCTTATCGTTGGCGAAAAATACATTTACGTTTTGCAGCGCCACCGTACGGATGCCAAACTGAAAAGCATTCGTGGTACTGTCCTCTTCTGTAACGGGTGCCGCGGGCGCAGTGCCAGCCTTCAGCGCATAGCGCGCCTGCGTATCGGACAATGAGACTTCATCAACTTTTATAATGGATTTGGCGAGATCAAATTCATCCACCGATACTGCGAGTGTACCAATGGCGGCCTGCACATCGTTGCCCGTGTAGCCATCGCGGTAGCGTACGTGCGCCTGTGTAATTCCGATGTCCTCGATTGCAAATTGCCAGGGTTTGCTCGCCACCGTGTCCGGCGCGGGCGTTGCCGTGCTGTCAACAAAGGCATCTATGATATAACTGAAGTTGAAGCGTTCGCTGTTGGGCGCGCGGAGTACGGAAGCCGTGAGTGTGTCCAATTGCACGTCGTTCAGCTCGATCCTGTTTTGCGTCAGTGCCCAGAGGTCCGTGTCGATGCCGAGCTTGCCGATGTATGCGAGTGTATCTTTTGATTGATCTTCGATGTAAAGTCCCTCCAGCACCACGCGCTTGGGAAAGGCGAGGCTTACGTGCCGCAGGCGCACTTCGGTTTTAATCTTCCCTTGCAGGAAACCTACCGCACCCTGAACAATTTTATTCTGCACATAAGGAACCTGTACGGCCAGGCAAATCAGTACCAGGAGCAGCACGATAGAAAAGACAATCCATCCGAATATCTTGACAATTTTAAGAAGGTACTTTTTTAACTTCAGGGTCTCAGGCATTTCTACAGTTCTTCCCGCTACAATAATAAAATTATGCCATTCGATTCAAGCCATTTGGTTATAATATTCCCCAAAATGAGGCGGTTAAAATTGATGCGTGCTGAGGATTAATTCCACATGTGGGTTGTAACGCGGATCTTTATTTCGGGGGTAGTTGTGATGGTTTGGCTTCCTGGTTTAGGGTCCACAGTCCACGGTCGACAGTTGGTTTGGATTTAACTGATGCGTTTGGGTTTTACCTGTTTCGATTTGCAATCCTATTCGCTTTATAATGATCCGGCTTTCTACTTGTTATTCAACATAACGTTCGGGAACAGATGGACAAGCTGAATTATTTAACCCAAACCGGCCGTGGACCGATAACCGTGGACCGTTGACCAAAATTGGACAAAACGCCTAACTCAACAGAAAGCCGACCGTGGACCGTCAAACTGTGGACCGTGGACAAACATTTAACTCAAAAGAACCCGACTGTAGACCGGACTGTTTCAAAGGATTGATTTTTTTAACAGAGACGGTATGAAAGAAATCGTAAGTCGAGTGAACCAGTATTTTCTGTTTGGTATTTTGCTGGTGGTTGTGTTGTATTATGGCAAAGTGGTGCTGGTGCCGGTGGTGTTTGCTGCTTTTCTGGCCATGCTCATGGCGCCGATCTGCCGACGGCTTGATAAACGCAGATGGCCGCGGGGGCTCTCTTCCTTTTTATGCATTTTTATTTTACTCATTACTCTTCTGGCGGTGCTGGGCATTGTGGCGGCGGAGATCGGATCGTTTATGGATCAGGCAGACACCATACAGGACAAGGCCAATAAACTGCTGGCGAACTTTCAGGCCTTCATAGAAGACACTTTTGGACTTGCTCCCGAGCGACAAATGTCCATGGCGAAAGAACAGTTGAAAGGATTTGGTAAAACTGCAGGGACATTGGCAGGCAAATTTCTTGGAGGGTTAACAGGCACCATTGCGGGACTTCTCATTACACTCGTCTTTACCTTTTTGTTTCTCTTTAACAAAGAGCGCTATGAATCATTTTTTCTCAAGCTGTTTAAAGATCAGGAGCCAACGCATGTTAAAACGGTATTGAACAAGATTACTACCGTTTCGCAAAAATATCTTACCGGCCGAGCGATGTCCATCTGTACATTGGCTGCATTGTACTCCATTGGTTTGTTGATTGTCGGCGTAAAAAATGCCGTGTTGCGCGCGGGTATCGCTGCGCTGCTCACGGTTATACCGTATGTGGGCTCCACGCTCGGCGGCATGTTTCCGTTTATGATGGCCCTTGTAACGGAGGACAGTTTTCAACCGGCGCTGATGGTTGTGGCAGTCATTGTCTTTATACAGGCCATGGACAATTATTTTATCGAACCGAATATGGTTGGCGGCGAAGTGAGTCTCAGCGCGCTGGCATCAATCATCATCATTTTGATCGGCGGCATTCTGTGGGGTGTGGCGGGGATGATACTGTTTATCCCGATGCTTGCCATCGTGAAGATTGTGTGTGACAACGTGGAGTCTCTCAAACCCATCGGCTACGTGCTGGCCGATCCGGATGCAAACAAGCCTTCAAAAATAAAGGAGTGGATCAAAGTCCATATCTTTCGCAAGAAGCCACAGAAGCGCGCGGTGTCCTGATGTAAGCTGCAACACCAATCGTGTATGCGCTCTGTTTACATTCATATTTCATTTATATTTTTTTTCACGACCTCAAATCTATGACACTCATAATCAAGAGGGTGTCTTTGTATAAAGGTGTGTTCCGCTTGTATTCGGTGTGTGCAATGGAGCTTGCGTGATGGGCTTCACCTAGTTTTATGCAATCGTTTGATACGTTTCGATTTGGCCGAATTTGGCAACGATTGACGCGTGTTCAAACAGCTAAAACTAAACCCCAGCCTATGACAAGATTCGACAACAGCACCTGTTGACTTCACCCCGGAAATGATGCACGCCACGCCGGCAAACATCATCGTCCCTTGTATTGCGGAACGATTCATTGTCCCGCCACTTACTGCGCGTTCCTTGCCGTCACCAGGTCTCGCGCAAGCACTCTGCCCCCTGTATCCGAATGCGCACGCTGCTCGCGGCGCTGTTCAGAGTTCCTGAGTATCCGTATCGACACATGAAATATTCCCCCGGTGAAGAACGATGTTGCAGTGACATGATGCGAGAATAGTTCATGTGTGTTAACCCAAGTATCAACCAGACTACACATGAAAAAATTTAACTCACGGCTCCAGGTGTTTATGCGCCTGTTGTCCATCGTTGGCATTTTTTGTTGTACGCACGCATGGTCCCAAACCGATGGCATCCCGCGCGGCGCACAGCTTCCCTATAAACGTTATGAATCAGAAGACGGGACACGCGGCGGCGCAGCGTCCCTGCAATCGGCACCCACGTATGATTACACACAAATAGCTTCCGAAGCATCGAACCAGAAATACGTAAGCCTTCCGTCCAACGGCTCGTATGTGGAGTGGACTACCACGCAACTGGCGCAGGGTGTAAACATGCGCTTCACCATGCCGGACAACGCCACCGGCACAGGTCTGACCGGCGCATTGTCCCTCTACGTAAACGGTGCCCTGGTGAAAACCATGAACCTCACGTCGCGCTGGGCGTACCAGTATTTTCACGGCAGCGAGACAGAGCCCGTGCAGCAACCCGGTGGTAAAACGTTTATGCGGTTCGATGAAATCCATTTCCGGTTGGACAATGCGATCCCGCAAGGCAGTACCATTCGCGTAGTAAAAGAAAACGGCGATGCACTTACTTACGGTGTGGACTTTCTTGAACTGGAGCCTGTCCCGGTTGCGCTTTCCGCACCCGCCAACTCATTGTCCGTAACAAGCTATGGCGCGGTAGCCAACGATCAAACGGATGATCTTGCCGCATTCTACGCCTGTATCAGCGCGGCACAGGCGCAGGGCAAGTCTGTATACATTCCCGCCGGAAGATTTATACTCGCCGACCGGCTGGACCTGAATGTTACCAATATGAAAATTCAGGGTGCCGGTATCTGGTACACGGAAATTTTCTTTTCTACCGATCTGCAATTTACAGGAGGAATTCTGGCGCGCTCCAGCGGCGTGGAGATTTCCGACTTCTCATTAAACACCCAGAACAACGATCGCTTTCACTATGGTGAAACCAATCCCAAATACTCCAATGTGGCCGGCGAGCCTTATAAAATCTACAAAGGCTTCATGGGAACGTACGGGACAGGCTCACGTATTCATGATGTGTGGGTTGAACACTTCGAGTGCGGCTTCTGGATCGCCGGCTACGACCCGCCATATCCGATCGACATTACCAACGACCTGATCATTACCCGCGCGCGCATCCGGAACAACTATGCCGACGGTGTAAACTTCTGCCAGGGGACATCCAACTCGGTGGTGGAATACAGCAGCGTGCGAAACAGCGGCGATGACGGACTTGCCATGTGGCCCAATAACTTTCAGGGGGCACCGCAGGAACGCAATAACATTTTCCGCTACAACACGATCGAGAATACGTGGCGCGCCGGCGGCATTGCGATCTTCGGCGGAACGGGACACCAGATTTATCGCTGCATCATTAAGGACGGCGTGGCAGGATCGGCCATTCGCTTCACCAACGACTTTCCCGGCTATACATTCGAACAGAGCGGTGCGCCCATTGTGGCTACGGACAACTACATTGTAAGCTGCGGGACAAGCTACGATCTGTGGGACCGGAAACGAGGCGCCATTGAATTGTTTACGCCACAGGGAATTTACGATGTGGAATTCAACAACACACAGATCATAAACTCGCAACGCCACGCGATCCAACTGTACGGCAGCATCCAGAACATGAAGTTCAACGATACCAAGATCGATGGGACTGGCGTCGATGCGTTTGTGGATCAACCTACCATGGACGACTGGGGAGGCTTCGGTATACTCGCGCAGGCGAACGGCAACGTTACCTTCAACAAGATCAGCTTTAACCGGCTGGAGTCGGGCGAAGTGAAGAACCACAACCAGGCGTTTACCATCACCATCATTGCCGGTAATGTCCCGTTAACGGGTATCGCACTGGCGCCGGCGGCGGTGTCCATATCGCAAGGCAAAACGGCTAACCTGTCCGTTACCTATTCGCCTACCAACGCCACGCAGAAAGGCATTACGTGGACAACCTCCAATGCCAGCGTAGCCACCGTAACCGCGGCGGGCACTGGCATCGCCACCGTAACCGGCGTTGGCGTCGGCACGGCTACTATTACGGCAACCTCCACTGACGGCAGCTTCACAAAAACTTCCACCATTACCGTAACACCGGCTGTAAACATTACGGCTACGGATGCTTCGGCAGGAGAAGGCGGCAATGTGGGTGTATTTAATATCGCTACGGCCGGCATCACCTCCAACGTAACGGTGTCCTATACGGTCAGTGGCACAGCATCGTCCGGCGATTATACGGCGAGTCCCGCGCTCACCGGTTCCATTACCTTAACACCTGCGGCTCCATCGCAGAACATCACCATCACACCGGTGGATGACAGCGCCTTTGAAGGGCCGGAGACCTTGCAGCTGACATTGCAACCGGGCACGGGCTACACACTAGGCGGCAACACAACGGCTTCCATTACTATTTCGGACAATGAAAACCCGCCCTGTACAGCGCCGGTGGTGGCGCTTGTCTCCGGGACAGCACCGGTGATCAACCAGACCATTGAAGCCGCATGGTCCGCCGCGCCTTCCAAAACCATCAGCAATGTAACGCTCGGTGCACTGCCCGGCGATTATAGCGGCAAGTGGCGCGCACTCTACAACAGCAGTAACCTGTATTTTCTGGTAGAGGTAAACGATGCTACCCGCACCAACGACTCCGGCGCCAACTGGTGGGAAGATGATGTAGTAGAAATATTCATCGACGGCAACAACAGTAAAGGGACATCGTATGATGGACAGAATGATTTTCAATTAGGTTTCCGCTGGAACGATGCCGGTATAAAGGTAGGCGGCAACTCGGTGACCAACACGGCCGGCATAGCGTTCAACATGTATGCCACCGCCTCGGGTTATAATCTTGAAGTGTCCATTCCGTGGACAACGATCGGCGTAACGCCTGTCCTCGGCAACACCATCGGACTGGATGTGCAGGTTGATGATGACGACAACGGCGGTGTGCGCGATTCGCAAATGGCATCTTTTGCAACGGGCACCAACGCATGGTCTACACCCGGCGTATTCGGAACGGTGTATCTGACTACCTGCGGCGGGCCCGTAAACCAGCCACCGGTAGTAAACGCCGGAGCCGACAAGAACCTGGCCGCAGGGACAACGTCTACAACGCTACCCGCCACAGCTTCCGATCCGGAAGGCTCGGCACTGACTTACACCTGGACAAAGGTGAGCGGCCCCACAGCCACGATCACCAACGGGACAACTGCTACCGCCACGGTATCAGGACTTACCAATGGCAACACATACGTATTCCAGTTGACCGTAAGCGATGGAAGCCTGACCGCATCTGATCAGGTGCAGGTAACGGTGGCATCGAGCAATGTAGCCGTCACCGGCGTAACGGTATCGCCTGCGAGCGCTACGCTTTCCGTTGGCGGGACACAGGCTCTTACGGCTACCATTGCACCGGCCAACGCCACCAATAAAAATGTAACGTGGACAACGAGCAACGCCAGCGTAGCCACGGTAAACACAAGCGGCCTGGTAACGGCGGTCGCAAGCGGTACAGCCACGATAACGGTAACCACGCAAGACGGGAACAGGACAGCCACCAGCGCCATCACGGTATCATCGGGACCACAAACTGATCCGCCCGGTGTTATCACTGCGTACAAAACGGCCAGCGCCGTAACGGTCAATGGAAATCTCAGTGAAAGCAACTGGAATGTAACGCGCACGGTAACCAAAAACGTCATCGGCACCGGCAACAACACCGTTACCTTCGGTGTGCTGTGGGACAATACCAATCTGTACATCGGCGTAAAAGTACTGGACGCCAACCTGGTGAACGATGGCGGCGATGTGTGGGAAAATGATGCCGTTGAAATTTACATTGACGCCAACAACAACAAGCTGACATCATACGATGGCAAGGACAATCAGTTTATCAAGAACTACAACAGCACCACGCTGCTCACCAAGTTTGCCGTTACGGGCGTGCAGCATGCATGGGCAGCCATCAGCGGCGGCTATAGTGTAGAGCTTGCCATTCCCTGGTCTCAGTTGAACATTTCACCGGTGGGCGGCACCACGCTGGGCATCGACATCGGCTACGATGATGACGACAACGGCGGCGCGCGCGATACGCAGACGGTATGGAACGGTACCATCGACAACTATCAGAACACTTCCGCCTTCGGTAGTCTGGTGCTGAACAACGCATCGGGGCAGGCCGGCGGCAGAATGTCCTCCCCTGTTGTCGGCGATGAGACACTGCTTGCTGATGAAGATTTCGTAAGCGTCTATCCCAATCCGGCGCGCGCCGCCCAGGCAACACTGCGCGTACGCGAAATCAAATCGTCCGCATCTTACCAGCTCATCAGTGCGAATGGACAAGTGATCCAGCAACACGAACTGAAGCAACCGGAAACGACAGTAGACTTGTCCAATGCCAAAGCTGGCCTGTACCTGATCAAGGTTATTGTAGACAAGAAAGTAGTGCATAAGAAGTTGATGGTCGAGTAGCAATTGATCCATCTTGAATAACCGGAGGCTGCCGCAAGGCGGCCTCTTTTTTTATATGGGGCTTGCAGAGATTCGTTCATCTACCTGAAAACGCCAAGTACGCATGATCCGCCCTGGCACTTGTTTTTAACCTCTTTCCGGCGGCAGTTTGTTTTGATGGTCAGGCAAACTATTTTCACCCCCTTAAATGTTCTACCGGTATGAATTGGACAGACGTTTTAACATTAGCCTCAAAAGGCAATCTTGCCCCCGACAAACGGGTGGAAAAGACCGAAGAAGAATGGAAAAAGCTTTTAACACCCGAGCAATTCCGCATTACAAGGCATAAAGGCACCGAGTATGCATTCTCGGGCGAATACTGCGAAGCGCACGATCCCGGCCTCTATGCCTGTCGCTGCTGCGGCACTCCGCTCTTCGACTCCCGCCAGAAATTCGAATCAGGCACCGGATGGCCCAGCTTTACAGAAGGCGTAAAAGACAACGTAATAAAGTACGAAGACGACCGCACCTACGGCATGCACCGCGTCGAAGTTATGTGCAACGTATGTGATGCCCACCTGGGCCACGTATTCCCGGATGGTCCGCGCCCCACAGGGCTTCGGTATTGCATAAATTCGGCTTCGATTAAGCTGGTGGAATAGTTATTCAGTCCACAGTTGACGGTCCACGGTGGTTTTCTTTTTTAGTAGTCGATTTTCTTTGCCTGAGCGATTTCTCTTTAATTATTCTATTTGCTTAATCAGTCCATATCTATTAGTCGGGTTGAAATCGATTAATAGCAAGCTCGCGTACAATGGGCTTGACAAAAGAAATACGCGCAATTAAAAATAATACCACCGTGGACCGTTAAACCGTGGACCGATACCATGGCCCCTAAACCAATTAAATGCTATCTTTCCCGACAAACTAAATCACACCCCTATGGAAAGAATTGCAAAACTTTGTGCGGTCTGTGTCCTGTTACTGGCAAGCAGCGCTTTTATGCCCCAGCAGAAAAAGAAAGTTATTTTTTTTGGTGATTCCATCACGGAGGCCGGCGCACAACCCGGTGGCTATATAACGCGCGTAAGCGACCTGGCGACAAAAGAAAACCTGGCGTCAAAATATGATTTTATCGGTGCAGGCATCGGCGGTAACAAGGTGTACGATTTATACCTGCGCCTGGAAGATGATGTACTCAACAAGAATCCCGATGTGGTAATCATTTATATCGGCGTGAACGATGTATGGCACAAGCGTTCTTCCGGCACGGGTACTGACTTTTACAAGTTTGGAAACTTCTATAATGCACTCATCAAAAAAATCCAGGCGAAAGGCGCCAGGGTTATATTGGCAACACCCGCCGTTATTGGCGAGCGTACCGATTTCTCCAACGAACTTGACGGCGACCTGAACCTGTACAGCAATGCTATTCGCGACATTGCCAAAACAAACAACCTGCCGCTCATCGACCTGCGCAAGGCGTTTCTCGAGTACAACAAACAGAACAATAAGGACAACAAAGAGCAGGGCATTCTTACCTCCGATCGCGTACACCTGAATGAAAAAGGGAATCAGCTCGTTGCCGAAGAGATGTGGCGTGCCATCAAGCAGCTTCCTCAATAACAGACATCAATATAACTGTAAACACAAAGTGCTGTGATTTTCCTTCGAAGATCACAGCACTTTTATTTTGAACAGGAATATGTCTCTGTACAACTCCTGCCTTTCCTTCGCAATCTCTAAGGTCTGGATTTACTTCACCACCGGAAACGCCACAACACGAAGCTTCGTACATCCATACGGAATCAACTGAATCGATTTAACTTCCGCCTCCACTTCCCCCTGATACACATTAGTGCGATTTGTTACCGGCTGATGCGCCACACCATCCACGGCTTTCCATTGGACAATCTTTTTTGCCGGGGCCGTCAGGACAACCGGAGCATTCTGCTGATTCCACACAAAAGAAGTGGACACCGGGCGCGTCTCTGCCTTGATACGTGACGGATCTTTAATCACTTCCTCCAGCAATCCGTAATTCCAGTCTTCGGTCGGGTAAACACTCCAGTAATCGCCTTCAACAGGTTCGTTGCCTTTCTCCCAGCGTTCGCCAACTTTTAACGCATATACAAGAGGACCGCGTTCTACTGTCCGTGAGTTCTTGCCCCAGTTGGATGTCCCGATGTGCATGGGCAATTGCAACGTGAGCTTGTCCTTATTTTTCCAGGCTCTGTCCACCGTAATGATCTGTCCACCCTTGTCGCTGCGAAGTGGTTTACCGTTCAGTAACACCGTTGCCTCCCTGCACCACGACGGAATCCGTAACTGCAACGGCATCGCGATCTCTTTCTTTACTTTAAATTCAAAATGAACAGCGTCCTCAAACGGAAAATTGGTAACTTCCTGTATCGTAACCGGCTGTCCATTAACCGTTGTCTTCAGTTCATTGGGACTATACTCCAGGGCCGCCAGTCCGCCGGGTGTAGCGTACCACAGGTGCGTGGCAAACTTGGTCCAACCCTGGTGCATGTTGGCGGTGCAGCACGTATAGCCGCTACGCAGTCCGAATACGTTGTTCATGCCGCGATCAAAAGGCAATGAGAAATCGAATACACCGCGGGACACCTGTACCTGGTTGGCTACCTGGAAATATTGCTTGTTGTTGTAGTCGTCCGTGGTTTGTGTAGGCAGTGCGTTGAATGTCATCCGCTCCAGTGCGTCCATATACTGGATGTCGCCGGTAATGGCAATAATTTCTTCCAGCGAATACATGGCCTCCACAATGGCACAAAGCTCAACGCCCTGTGTCGGATCGTTTCCATGCAAGTCTTCATCGCCCGAAAAAATACCCATGGGCAAGCCGTGCAGTTTCAGGAGGTCGCTCCACCCGGTTTTTAATTGGGACAAGTATTGCTGACTGCCGGTGCGCTGATAGTTCACCGCCGGCGCTTTGAGTGCCATGCCTACGTTTACCGCGTGGCGCGACATCCAGGCATGATCGGTCTGATTCGCGGCGGCATCCATCACCCAGTCGCGATTGCCAAACCATGTACTCCACGCAAATGACTGCGCCTCGATCTGCTCCGCCAATGCGAGCAGCGACGCGTCTTTTGTCTGACTGTAGAGCCACTGAATCATGAGCTGATTATCTGTGCCGCGTGAAGTAGCCCACTCGGTCCACTTGCCAATGGGACAATTTTTCAAAGCTTGCTGCTGATATTGAAAATAGCGGGTCATGAATGTGATGACGCGTTTATCCTGCGTAGCTTCATAATACTGTCGCATCACTTTCAGCATGACCATCTTGGGCCACCAGTCGTCGCCGGCGGCACAATTATCGGCAGTTACCTGAATGTCTTTTTCACGCTCCTCATTGGTGATGGCGCCAAAATATCCGGAAGGTCGCTGGTGATCGATTGTCCAATCAATGTAGCGCTGAACTTTCGCTTTCAGCGCGGCATCGTCCAGCAAATACGCGAGCGGCACGGCGCCATCGAGCCAGTATGGAGTTTCTTCCCAGGCATCGCCTTTTCCGCCGAGCCAGCCATTGTCCACACCTATTTTGGGATGGACTTCATCCAGGTGTCCGGAAGAGCCATCGCGCATAATCTGCAACTGATGCAGCAACCAGCCCCCGGGCTTGATGCTGCCCAGGGGTAATGGTTGATAAGTTCCTTGCGTGAAACCCGATGAAGACTGTCCTGATTGTGCCTGTACATGCAAGCACGATATCAGGGCTATCACGAATATGCATGTAGTCCGGATCATTGTATTCTGCTTACAGGTTGCGGAAATCATTTCGCAGTGTCCAGCATTTTAATAAAGTATCCGCCTACTACGCTTCGTGCCTGAAAGCCTACATGCTTTCCATCAGTCGTCTCGTGCCAGTCGCTGAGCGGAACGCGTGTTGGAGTTTCGAGAGCATACTTGTAAACAGGTTTTACAAAAGCTTCGAAATCTTTCTGGTTTGTCGTCAGCGTCGCTGTCCACATGATCCAGTCCGATTTGGTGTATGACTTGCGGCTGTCCAATGGCAGGCCGAATGCATTCTGTTTTTTCAGGTAATAGCCGATCTCCCTGGCAAACACTTCCTGCGGGAAAATATCCAGTCCCAGCAGCTTGTCCCAAACGAGGTTGTATTTCTGACTCCATGAATCGGCGCGGCCAAAAGCGAGTGCGTAGTGATCGCCGTCCTGCGCCGTGGTCATCCATTTTTGTGCATATTCTTTTGCGACCTTTTTATACTTGGCCGCCAATTCCTTTTCACCAAGTTTCTCGGCCATCTGCGCGTATGCACCAATGCCTACAATTGCTTTCACCGAGAGGTTTGCGTTACGTGCAAGATGTCCCGCGAAGTCATCGGTACAAAGTTGATTGGCCGGATCGAAACCATCTTTCTCCAGAAACTGTACCCACTGCGTTAATGTTTTCCAGTGTTTCCTGGCATAATCCGCATTACCTTCGGCTTTAGCGATCGCTGCTGTCAGGATCACGAGGTTACCGGATTCCTCTACAGGCATGTCCTCGCCGTACACCTGTTCCTGCACGATCGGATACGTGCCCAGGTCGTGCGCAGCCCAGGGCTTTGTCCACTTGCCACTTTCGCTATAGTAGAAAATACCGTTGAGCATCCCTTTCAGCAATTCAGGATTATATACCAGGAACAATGGTGCGGACGGATAAGTAATGTCTACTGTATTGATACAGCCGTTGCTGAAATTTTCTTTGGACAAAAACAGCAATTCGCCATCGGGACTCTTCACCACTTTATGCGCCGCAATAGCCTGCCGATACGCCAGCACGCAAAGTTTTGCATATTCTTCGCCACCGGCTTTGACTGCACGATCATACATCTCGGTGTTAAACGTCTCACATTTCTTAATGATGGATGCGTAGTCACGGCTGGCCTGTGCGAATTGTCCTTCGATGGTTTGTTTGCCATCCTGGTTCCACCATGGTCGTAAATCCTGCTGGAAATATTTGATGGAGTAGATATCGTCATACCCCACCATAGCGACGCGCTCCTGTGCTGTTTTACCTGCATCGTTAAAGGTGAACACTGTCGCGAGCATCAGCTGTTTGCCTTCCTGCGCAGTTGCTTTTACATTTTTACCTTGCATAAAGCTGGCAATGGATATCGGTGCCGGTGCAATATATTGCGCAGCACCCGTTTTGTCGGCCGCTACGTATACATAACCCCAGTCGATGCGCACATCGTCACCTTTCTTTTGCAATACAGGCTGAGCTTTTGTACCGGCTTTGAGGAAAAGCAAATTGTCCTTTTCAAAACCCTGTGCGGTGACCTCCTGCGACGGCACGTTTACGGCCAGGTCGGTAGAAACGCCGAAATACACCTGTGTCTTATGCGCAGTGTTGTCGGCAGCGTTTACTTTAAATGATACATAGGACACGGGGCGTGTCATCAGGTCCAGGTCGTTCATGAGCAATGGCGATGTGAACGTAACGGTGAGGTCTACTTTACCACAGGCAAATTCGTACACGGTTTGCAGAGGCTTCACCACTACGCTCTTCTGTACAGCAGGCTGTGCGTTGTCATTTTTATCGATCACTTCTTTCGACAAACCAACATCGACCCACGCGCCACCAGCGGTGTTTTCTACATGAATCGCGATAACGTTCTTACCTTTTTTGAGTTTCTTTTTTACAGCGTCGTTCAGCGCGAAGTACTGAATTTTAGAAAGCCATCCGGCATACTGATATGCAAGCTCGCCGTTTACATAAACTTCTGCGTTATCGTCATGCTGCAATTTCAGAAAGAGATTACCGGTGGGAACGTTGTCCAATGTAAATTCGCGGCGTGCCCAGATGTGACGGGATTTCCAAACTGTTTTGGACAACGTCTCATTCTCGGTGATGGGAGCTGTTCCGGCTGTCCACTGGCTGTCGTTAAATGATTCTTTAATCCAGTCATCGGCAGGTTTTGTTTCGGTGTAGCGCAGTGCATAGTTCACTTCGTCGGCTGCGGGAGCAATTGTCTGAAATGTTTTGTCTGATGCACCCAGGAAACGATAGGTTTTGCCATCCACTTTTATCAGTCCGATCAGCGACTGTGTGGCGCCTGTCCAATGGCGGGTAGCCGATTCGGGTAGCTTATCGGTGGCCGACCACACACTGAAGTATGGATCGTGGGTAATAAGCGGATAGGCAGGAGCCTTGGTGATCTGGGCACGGATTGCTGAGGCGCTCAACAGAAAACACAGGAGCAGTCCGATACTTCTTTTTCCAAAAACAAAATTCATACGCATAGATTGAGATATTTGAGGGTTAAACTTTTTGAAGCGATACCAGATTGCGATAGGTCTTTCAGCGAAAAGAACGCACGGCTAAATTCCGCTCATCACTTTTACACTGTCCGCCTGGCGCGACTACTTGCGAAGCAGCTCCGGTTCCGGGCACGTTATAAAAAAGTGCCGTTTCGCAACCGCTTCCGATTTCTGAATTTCGACCGGAAATGCGAAATGTTTTTGTTAAACTTTTGTTAAAAAACGTTCTCGGTAACGATGTTTCGCTACATTTAACGCTTGGCCGGGCACGATCATTTAAAATATGATCGACAGATAAAGCCCGGGATTTCTCAATCTGCCCGGAAAAAGTCAGATCACATGATACATGCCAAATCATTCAGCAACCGTTCAAAAAATTCTATGTTGTCACACGTTGTCAAGATCTTCCGGACCGGAAACTTTTGTCAGGCGGGCGCGTTCAATCAGGTAGTTTACAGGTACATATTTTAATAAAAAATGCCTCCGGTTTTTCGGGGGCATTTTGCATACAATCAAACGAAAACTTTTAAATCCCTAAATTTTTAACAACTCCACTATGAAACGAATTACATTTCTTCTGGTCGTAGCATTTGCGGCCTTCGCATCTGTATCTTTTGCGCAAGACAAACCGGTAAGTCCAAAAGCAGAAGCCAATGGTAAAATTGGCGCTGCAACTGTCAAGATCGCATACTGTCAACCTTCGGCACGCGGTCGTAAAATTATAGGTGGGCTGGTTCCTTACAATGAAGTTTGGAGAACCGGCGCGAACGAAGCCACTACGTTCACAATCGACAAGCCCGTAAAAATTGAAGGCAAAGATCTGGCTGCCGGAACATACTCGCTGTTTACATTGCCCACTGAAAACGAGTGGACAATCATCTTTAACAAGGAAGCGAAACAATGGGGCGCCTACGATTACAAGAAGGACAATGATGCACTTCGTGTAACGGTGAAGCCAACCAAAACGGCGAGCTTCGTGGAGACTTTCAACATTGCTGTAGGCAAAGACGCTGTAAATCTGCAGTGGGAGAACACAGCGGTAGCGTTTAAAGTGAAAGGATAATTTTATCCAACGATATTCAAAAATGCCCATCGGCTTTCAGGCTGGTGGGCATTTTTTGTTTGAAGATCTTTCCAGAGCATGTTCGAATTTTCCGGATTGAAAGTGTGCGCGTGCAGCGGGAAATTCACGGATGCCACGAAGACGCTTGCAGGCCGCAGTTGAAATTTTTCATGTTGTAAAAAGAATCTCCGGCGATTCTTATCACATGAAAATTCCGTCTGAGGATAGTCCGGAAAACTCATTTCGGTGACGTCGGTTAGTTCTGTGTTCTTTAAATTATGGATTAACAATGTCCGTCTGACTGAGATGCGTAAATTCCAGGAGTACTATTCCGAGTCCAAATTTTACTGCTGCAATTTTGAATATTAGTAGAATCACTGATCTGCTGATTGAAATCAATTCTGCTTCCGCTCCCCCGCGCAGCGGCATACTTTTTTCGTTCGCTCAGTTGCGATGAACTTGTGAATGATGTCTCGATTTGATGAATGCAATTGTTTAAATCAGACTATTTTTTCGCAAAAAAAACCCTGCTATATTTCCGCAAGCGACTACAACTATGTTAAAAGTTCTTGGCCGTTATGATCGTGTTGATCTGCCCGAACTCGGGCTTCATAACATCCATGCCAAAATTGATACCGGAGCCTATACCTCCAGCCTGCATTGTCACCGCGCGGAAGTCGTTGACGGTAAACTCGAATTTGTTCTGCTCGACGAAGAACATCCCGAATTCACGGGCATGAAATTTATATCCACGGACTTCACCATCCGGAACATCAAAAATTCGTTTGGCGAAACGGAACGCAGGTTTGTTATTATTTCGAAGCTGAAAATTTTTAATGAAGAAATAACAACAGAATTCTCCCTCAGCAACCGGGGTTCGCTTAAATTTCCGATCTTAATAGGCCGAAAGATTTTGCGTGAGCGTTTCCTGATCGATGTAAAAAAGAAAAATCTTTCGTACCGTGAAAAAAAACAAAGCATGCGTCTTAACCACAATCCAAAAAAATAAAAACAGCCATGCCTCGTTTCATCATCACCCGTTGTCGCATTTTCTTTCACGTTGTCTATCGATAACGCATACGCCCATATCTTCACAAGTCCCGCTTCTTTGTCCTCAGATCTATTAATTGTCATTTCATGAATATTGCCATACTATCCCGCAACGCCAAGTTGTATTCTACGCAGCGCCTGAAAGAAGCTTGCGAGTCCCGGGGACACAAGGTTGAAATTATCGACCACATGAAATGCGTTTTATACATCGAGAAGAAAAACCCGGTGGTGTACTACCAGGGGCGCAAGCTCGATTATTTTGATGCGGTCATTCCCCGTATTGGCGCGTCGGTTACATTCTATGGTGCGGCCGTAGTGCGTCAGTTCGAAATGATGAAAGTGTTTACTGTGGCCGAGTCGCAGGCGCTTATTCGCTCGCGCGATAAACTCAGAAGTTTGCAGATTCTTTCGCGTGCGGGCCTTGGCTTGCCCAAGACCGTATTTATGGATTATTCCGCCGGCGATACCGCCAGTGCGATTGAAGCCGTTGGCGGCGCCCCGGTGATCATCAAACTCCTGGAAGGCACGCAGGGACTCGGTGTGGTGCTGGCCGAAAATAAAAATGCGGCACAATCGGTTATCGAAGCTTTTCACGGTGTCCACGCCCGCATCATCGTGCAGGAGTTTGTAAAAGAAGCGAAGGGTTGCGACATCCGCGCATTTATTGTGGATGGTGAAGTTGTTGGCGCGATGCGCCGGCAGGCACTCGAAGGTGAATTTCGCTCCAACCTCCACCGCGGCGGAACGGCCACCGTGGTGAAGCTCAGTCGCGTTCAAAAGACAGCGGCCATCACGGCTGCCAAAAAAATGGGACTCTCCATCGCAGGCGTCGACATGCTGCCCACGTCCCGCGGACCACTCATCCTGGAAGTAAACTCATCGCCCGGTCTCGAAGGCATCGAAGGCGCCACCAAAGTGGACATCGCCGGAAAAATTATCCGCTACGTTGAGAAGCACGCCGAGAAAAAGAAGATACAGAAGGACAAGGTGAATGCTTGAGGTATTTGAAAAGCTAGAAGTTGGGAAGTCCGAAAGATGGGAGTCGGAAAGTCCGGAAGTCCGAAAGTCGGGAAGTCCGAAAGTCGGGAAGAAATTTTTCATCTGAATTTCATTCGCTCTTCATAATTCCGTTTGCATGTTTGATAATCTTTGGGACGTCGGAAAAAGTCCGGCGCGGGAAAGATTTTTCTTTGTCTGATTCGATTTGACTTTATCGACGGCGTGTTCATTTCATAAAATCTTCTACCATAAAGTATTTCCCTTAGGACAACCAGATTCGTCCGGACTTTTCGGACTTTCGGACTCCTCGACTTTTCGGGCTTCGGCCACGCTCCGCATTCCGCTCAAAAAACATTACCTTGCTATCTGAACCCGACCATCGGAATGAGAGATATTACCATTGCAGGGCAAACTGTTGAGCCTGGAGAATTCAAGGAGATCGACATTAACATTGCGCGTCTTCCCTCCCACACCATCATCGATACGCCCATATATGTTTCGCGTTCCGAGCAGGATGGTCCGGTGCTGGCACTGATTGCCGGTATGCATGGTGATGAAATCAATGGCATGGAAATCGTACGCCGCATTCTCGACAGCGGTATGCACAAGCCAGTACGTGGCACGGTAATCTGTATGCCTATCATTAACATGTATGGCTTTCTGAACTACTCCCGCGATGTTCCGGATGGCAAGGACATCAACCGTTCATTTCCCGGCACACGCAACGGCTCGCTGGCCAGTCGCGTGGCTTATCACCTGATGCATGAAGTTATTCCCCTGATCGATTATGGTATAGACTTCCATACCGGTGGGGCTATGCGCGCAAATTATCCACAGGTGCGCGCCCTGTTATCCGATGCCAAAAACCTGGAACTGGCGGAGGCCTTTCATGCGCCATTCACGCTGAATTCACCGTTTCGCCCCAACTCGCTGCGCAAGGAAGCATCGCGTCGCGGAAAAAACATCATTGTATATGAAGGTGGTGAGTCGCTGCGCTTCGATCAGAATGCGATCAAGGAAGGCATTGCCGGCACCATGCGCATGATGAAACATCTGAACATGATTGACGAGGCGCCAAAACCCGATGTTGAGAACAAAGTGATCTGGAGTACTACGTGGCTGCGCGCCAAAAATGCCGGACTGTTTCAAAGCAACGTATATTGCGGGCAGCTGGTGCAGAAAGACGAATGGGTTGGAACGATCACCGATCCGTTCGGCGAGTTCAAGGAAAAAGTAATTACGCCGGTAACCGGATATGTTATCGGACTCAACAACATACCTGTAATCAACGCAGGCGATGCGCTGATGCATATCGGAATGGACAATGTTTGCCGCATCGATAATTTTGGAGAGGGAGATTAAGCATGGAACAATTCCTGGACAAATATGGATACCTTGCCTTGATGGTCGGCACCTTCTTCGAAGGCGAAACGGCTATTCTCGTAGCATCATCGCTTATCTATCGCGGACTCTTCGAAGCGCCTTATACCATACTCTTCGGCTTTGCCGGATCGTTCGTAAGCGACTGGCTGTATTATATAATCGGAAGACTTAACGGTAAATATTTTATTGAGCGCAGGCCGGCGCTGAAAGAGAAATTCAAACCGGTTGTGAACTTCTTCAGCAAACATAAAATTCAGATTCTGTTTACGTACAGATTTTTGTATGGCTTCCGCATCATCATCCCGCTCATCATCGGCATGAGCAATGTACGCCCGTTGCAATTTCTGTTTTACAGTATCGTCAGCGGCCTCATCTGGGCTACGACTGTAAGTACCGTCGGCTATTTCATTGGCCGCTTCCTCGACATCAAAACAGAAGTATACGAACAAAACATCGGCTACATCATTCTCGGCTTCGCCAGCTTCGGCATGCTCATCGGCTACATCATCAAGCGTGCTACGATGAAGGAGATGCATGTGGAGGGGTAAATTTCGGAAAGTTGGAAAGTCGGGAAGTCCGGAAGAATCAGGTTGTCCTAAGGGAAATACTTCATGGTAGAAGATTTTATGAAATGAACCTGCCGTTGATAAAGTCAAATCGAATCAGACAAAGAAAAATCTTTCCCGCGCCGGACTTTTCCGACGTCCCAAAGATTATAAACATGCAAACGGAATTATGAAGAGCGAATGGAATTCAGATAAAAAATTTCTTCCCGACTTTCGGACTTCCGGACTCCCGATCTAAACAACTTTCGTCTTCTCCGATAACGCAGAAATAAGCGATGCGAATACGCCTTCTTTTAACGAGTACGTGGACACACGGATACGGTTGAAGGTGTGGTGTTCAAGAATGTAGCGTACGAGACAACAGGCTACCACGATCATGTCCACACGCATTTCGATCATGCCGGGAATTTGCATGCGCTCGGCGCGGGTCTTATGCAGAAGCTCTTCGTAAATTTCGTAAAAGCCCTCGAGCGAAAGCGGTGTCTCAATTTCTTCGGGGGTTTTGTGAATGTCGTGCTGAATGCAGAAAATATCGCTCAGTGTATCGAAGGTACCGGAAGAACCAATCAGCACATGCGGCTGGTGGACAGCCAGCGCATCGAACACTTCGGTGAGTTCTTTTGCAAAATAAAGGTCGAGGGCTTCAACTTCTGCCGGCGTAATCGGATCGCTTTTATGATATTGTTCCAGCAATCGCTGGGCGCCTATTTCAAGACTGCGCTTCCAGAAAATATGATCGTTGTCGCCAATGATAAATTCTACGCTACCTCCGCCGATGTCGATGATAAGCGATTTTTCGCGCTCCATGTGCAGCGCGGCTTTCACACCCATGTAAATAAATTCAGCTTCCTGATCTCCGGAAATAATGTTCACCTCAATGCCCGTAACGTCTTTAATTCTCTCGGCTACGTAGGGTCCATTCGTTGCATTTCGCAGCGCGCTGGTGCCGAAGGCGTATACCTTTTTAATATCCGACTGGTCGATAACATTTCTGAAGCTCTGCATCGCCAGCAGGGCGCGGTGAATTCCGGCTTCGGTAATAACACCGTGGTTGATGCCACCCATACCGATTTTTACCGCCAGCCGATCGCGCGAAATAATGTGATAGCCATGCTCGTCCGCCGCTGCAATCAGCAGGTGGAACGTGTTCGTTCCCATGTCGATAATGGCGATCTTATTATTCATGGCGGCTCAGAAGGCGCGTGAATATACAAATTCCATGAATCGTTAGCCCTTATCGGTTTTAAAAAGTTAATCGTTATCCGGGAGCCGTTAATGGTTAATCGTTAATCGTTATCCGTGAATCGGCCGGTACGTGAAAATGTCGTTGCGAAAAAACCATTGCTGACGGAAATAAAAAATCAACCGATTAACGATTCACTATTAACGGTTAACCATTAACGATTAACGATTAACGATTAACGATTCACTATTAACGATTAACCATTAACGGCTCCCGCCTAACGATTCACGGTTAACTATTCACGGCCAACCGAACGATTAACTATATTCGTGCAAATTGTATACTGTCAACTATGGCCAAGCGAACAACCAAGGAAGCCGTGCTTCAGAAAAAGTTTGATGAACTGGAAAGACAAAATCTGGAGTCGCTGACCGGCGGCGGTGAAAAAAGAATTGAGCAGCAACATGCCAAAGGCAAGCTCACCGCGCGCGAGCGCATACACCTGCTCCTGGACGAAGGCTCGTTTGAAGAGCTCGGCAAATTTGTAATGCACCGCAGCAAAGATTTTGGATTGGACAAAGAGTACTATCTCGGCGATGGCGTAGTAACAGGTTATGGAACGGTAAGCGGCAGACTCGTATATGTTTTCTCGCAAGACTTCACGGTATTCGGCGGCTCGCTTTCCGAAACACACGCTGAAAAAATTGTAAAGATCATGGACCTCGCCATGCAGAATGGCGCACCGGTAATCGGCCTCAATGATTCAGGTGGCGCGCGCATACAGGAAGGCGTTGTTTCCCTGGGCGGTTATGCGGATATCTTTTATCGCAATACGCTGGCATCCGGTGTTATTCCACAGCTGTCTGCTATTATGGGACCTTGCGCGGGTGGAGCTGTTTATTCTCCGGCCATCACGGATTTTATTCTGATGGTCGAGCGTACATCGTTTATGTTTGTGACCGGTCCTAACGTAGTAAAAACCGTAACCCACGAGAACGTAACAGCTGAAGAACTCGGCGGCGCCGAAACACACAGTTCCAAGAGTGGCGTAACACATTTCGCCTGTGCGAACGAAGTAGAGTGTATTACCTACCTGAAACGCCTCCTCAGCTATATGCCGCAAAACTGCGAAGAAGATGCGCCACGCATTCCCTATACGCCGGGCAACGAGAAGCGCGCAGCGTTAAATGACATTATTCCCGCCAACCCCAACCAGCCATACGACATGCGCGAGGTTATAGAAGGTGTGGTAGACGATGGCTCTTTCCTGGAAGTACATAAAAACTTTGCTGAAAATATTGTGGTGGGCTTTGCCCGTATTGCCGGAAGAAGCATTGGTATTGTCGGCAATCAGCCGGCATCGCTGGCAGGTGTATTGGACATCAACTCCAGCATAAAAGGCGCGCGCTTTGTTCGCTTCTGCGATTGCTTCAACATTCCGTTGCTGGTGTTTGAGGATGTCCCCGGATTCTTACCGGGCACCGACCAGGAGTGGAATGCCATCATTACCAATGGAGCCAAGTTATTGTTCGCTTTCTCCGAAGCGACTGTCCCGCGCGTAACCGTAATCACCCGCAAGGCCTATGGCGGTGCATATGATGTGATGAACTCCAAACACATCGGTGCAGACCTTAACTACGCGTGGCCCACGGCCGAAATCGCAGTGATGGGCGCGAAGGGTGCATCGGAAATTATTTTCAAGAAGGAAATTTCCGAAGCTGAAAATCCGGAAGCGAAGCTCAATGAAAAAGTGGAAGACTATACAAACAAGTTCGCCAATCCTTATCGCGCAGCACACCGCGGCTACATCGACGAAGTAATCTACCCGGATCAGACCCGCGAAAAACTGATCCGCGCATTTGAGATGCTCCAGAACAAAGTAGCCAAGCTTCCGAAGAAGAAGCATGGGAATATTCCGTTATAGGACAAGGTGAACAATGTCCACATGATTGAATTGGTTTATGCAAAAACAAAAAGAGACTGTCCAAAAAACAGTCTCTTTCATTTTTAACTCTATAATCAAATCACTTAATCTCAAACTGCGCCGTTACCTGCGCCTGCAAGGTAATTTTCCGGAAGGCGGTCGGGTCTTCTTCTGCCTGATTTTCCAGGCCGGCCTGATTGTATGCCTGGCGTACCATTACGTTCGCGGTCATGTCCATGGGTTGATAGTAGTTATCGAATTCGCGGATCATCAACGGCTTGCCTGTCTCGGCACCGATGGCTTTTACCATCACATCAGCTTTCGCTTTCGCGGCCTGCAGGGCTTTTACTTTCAGATCGAGTTTAATTTTCTCGAGGTCGGTATGTCCAAGTTTGGTGATGGACACCAGATTGGTTTTTACCGGCTCAATCTTCTCCAGAAATTTTGAAAGCTCGGCCGCGCTCGTCAGTTTTACCTGGTATGTTTTTTCACGAAAGGCATCTTTGTCCTTTCTGCCCAACTTGCCGATTTGCGAACCTGCATTGGCGAGTGTTACATTCTTTTTATCGATGCCTGCGTTTTTGATGGCGTCCCAAAAATCCTTGTCCAATTTTTCGAGCATCACCTTATCGCGATTTTCTTCAAACTCCCGCAGCTGCACGCTCAGGTAAATTTCGTTGGGCTCCAGCTCCTGCTTGGCTGTGCCGGTCACTTCAATAAAATGTTCCCCTTTAAACCCTTCCTGTGCAAACACCACGGTGCCCATCAGAAAGAATGCTGAAAATAAAACGATCGACTTCATACTAATAATTTTAAAGTTTGATGGATTTCAAATTGTCTCCGCCCAAAGCCATTCAAAAAATATTCCAATCTGAAACACGTTTCAACATGCCGGCACCGACAAAGTATATTAGACACACGCCGGCGGTAAAAGGTGGGAATGATTTATTTTTTCAGTCGGTGAAAGTTTTTACTTTAGCAAAAAACAATTCCTGCAAGCACTTGAAAGACACTGAATTGAAAGCTCTGGTATCGTTGCTCGATGATGATGACGCGCAAATCGTTTCTCATGTAGAGGAAAAGATACGCTCGCTGGGCACAACGATCATTCCGTTCCTGGAAGTTGAGTGGGAGAATAATTTCAATCCGCAGGTGCAACGCCGTATTGAAGAGCTCATCCATTCGCTGCAATACGAGTTGTTGAAAGAACGCATCAAAGACTGGTATATCACACCTGATCAGGATCTTCTTACCGGCCTCTGGCTGATCGCCACTTATCAATACCCCGACATCGAGCTATTGAAATTAAGACAGGAGCTGGAGCAGATTTACTATGAAACATGGCTTGAGTTCAAACCCGATCTGTACCCGTTCGATCAGGTGAAGGTGGTGAACAGCGTGTTGTTCAACAAACTCAAGTTCAGCGCCAACACCAAAAATTTTCATTCGCCCGGCAACTCCATGATCAATGTGGTGCTGGAAACAAAAAAGGGAAATCCTATTACACTGTGTGTTATCTATCTGCTGGTGGCACAGAAGCTGAAACTGCCGGTCTATGGTGTAAATCTTCCCAACCTGTTTGTACTAACGTATAAGGACGAGCGACACACACAATTTTATATAAACGCATTCAACAAGGGACTGATCTTCTCACGTCAGGACATTGAAAATTATATTGGCGAGCTTCACCTCACACCGCAGACATCGTTCTTCGAGCCCTGCTCAAATCTTGAAATTATCCGCCGCGTATTCCGCAACCTCATCATGTCGTTCGATAAAATGGGCGAACACGCCAAAGCGGAAGAGGTTAAAGAACTTCTGCTCTTGATTGCGGACAGCTCTGACCTCGGCGTTTAACAACAGGACAACGAGTTTTATTCGTTCGCCCGTGATGTCATCTACTTTGATGACTGTCCTGTTCTTTTTGTGGCGGGGCGTTCTAAAATTCAAAATTCGGATTTTGCCAGCCCATCGGGATGTCCGCTTCATATAAACCGCTTTTGGTTCTGATGCGCATCTCCAGTCTGCCCTCAATACGAAAGCCCAGCGACTGGTAAAACTTGATTGCGCGCAAGTTGCTCTCTCGCGTAACAAGCTCCACACGCCCTATGTCCGGCCGATTCCGTCCTACTTCTTCCAGGAAAATAGTGAAGAGTGTTCGTCCTGTTTTTTTTCCCTGAAAGTCGGGATGGACAGCGATGGTCAGATCTGAATATACATGTTTGAAAACCTGGATGCCGGGTTTGTATGCGTGCATCTCGCCAATAAAAGCTTCCGGATCATCGGGATGGATCGCCACCAGGATCAGTCCGTGTTCTATACTTTTTTCGAGGAAGTTCTGAATGTATGCATCCGTAATTTCATCTTCCCGGCGTGCGAGGCCATCGCCCTGCCGGGCCACTGCCTGGTACAGGCTCTTTATTTTATCAAGATCGTCCAGGGCTGCCGTGCGGATATGCATAGAGTGTTGTTTGGTGAGTTCCGATGCAAATCAATTAATATCCGGTGGAATATCAAAGCAACACCTGCTTTATAGAAAAGGACTCATGCCTTTATTTACGTGCATGCGTGGATGCTAAAACGAAACGTCGTAAAGAAATTTCAGTTGTTTTTCGGATACGGCCGTGGGCGTCAGTCGGAGTACGGCATTGCGTAATCGAACGAGCCAGGGGTTTTCCAGTTGCGCCATGCGACCGATCAGCCGCGACGATTCAACGATCTTCGCCGTGCGCGCGAGGCGCTTCTGTTCAAATTGTAAAAAGGACTCTTTTATGGAAGTGCCTTGTTGCAGGCAATTGGCGAGCACAATTGAATCTTCGATGGCCATGCAGGCACCTTGTCCCATGTTGGGCGTTGTGGCGTGGGCTGCATCGCCGAGCAGGACGATATTACGATACGCGAATTTATCCAGTGGAGCGATGTCCACTATGTCCGACCAGATTAATTGCTCGTCGCGGGTCTCCATCAGGATCTGCGGAATGGGTGCATGAAACTCACCAAAGTGTTTCCGTAAATCTTCTACACCCCACGATTGCATACGGGCATTATTGGCTGTGGTGTTCACGCACGCGAACCAGTACAGGCGGTTCTTGGACAGCGGGACAATTCCGAATCGGCCCTCCTCACTCCAGGTTTCAAATGTATTGTCCATATCCCATGCATCGGGCGATACCTCTACGACGGCCCGCCAGCAAGTGTAACCGGCATACCGGGGCAGCGATGCGGGGACAAGTTTTTTACGGAAGATGGAGTGAATGCCATCACACGCGATTACGGCATCGGCCTGTACGGAGGTTCCATCGCCAAAACGTATCGAGATCTGATTGTCCTCCTGTTGAAAACCGGTGCAGCCTTTGCCGGTCAGCAATGTGCCGGGGGACAATTTACTGATCAGCACCTGATGCAGGTCGGCGCGATGTATGGTAAAGTTGTTAACGCTGCCATACCGGGCACTGAGCCGGATGGAATCCGTGGCTGTAAGAATTCGCCCGCGTTTGTCCTTTATGTAAAGTGTTTTTAAAATTTTGCCTGCTTCCAGTACATCCTGATCGATGCCCAGGGCAGCGAGAGCTTTCATGGCGTTGGCAGCCAGTCCCAAGCCTGCTCCCAATGGTTTTAGCTGCGGGGCATTTTCGTAAACGGTTGCATGAAATCCCTTTTGCTGTAACGCGATGGCTACGGTAAGTCCACCAATGCCGCCACCAATGATGGCGAATGATTTTTGGCGGATCATTGAGGTTTCAAAACTTGTCCTTTGCTTTTCCGAATACGCTTGCGCAAACGTTCTTCAGCAATAATTTTGCTCAGGTTCATCTGCGCCACCGTAAAATGTTGCAAGTAGGGATTCGATGTGGATAATAAGTTGATCTTGTTTTCCATAACCTTGTTCTTTAGAGCTTTGACAACCCTAAAGACGAAAACCCCTATCAAATTGTTTGATTTTTCTTTCACCAAATAGTACACAGTGGTGTTATAACACTTTTTAATATCGTATCCCGTCAACCCTACCTCATCCATAATCCTCTTTGCTGGTGGACAATCTTGAGCTAACCAGAGCATTTCACTTACGGACAACATGCAGGCGTAGCAAGTCTAAAGCATGGACTTTAACATTCGGCCAGACTATAAATAAAAAACTCCCGACAGCATGTCGGGAGTTTACGTTGACTTTATCTAAATATACGATCAGATATTTGGCTGAGGCGTTGTGCGCAGATAAGGTTTGATACGCGTGTGTCCTTTCGGGAATTTGGCTTCGATGTCCTCATCTTTTACGGCGGCCGTGATGATCACGTCTTCGCCGTGCTTCCAGTTGGCTGGTGTCGCCACGCTGTAGTTGGCAGTCAGTTGCAGGCTGTCCACTACGCGAAGAATTTCGTCGAAGTTTCTGCCGGTAGCTGCCGGATATGTA
>JAESFU010000372.1_pt1 | contig 29209 bp, 26 predicted proteins | sample 9269461 | NCBI WGS metagenome assembly JAESFU01 (sample SAMN14502556, study PRJNA617107) | algae metagenome | isolation source: Stenomitos rutilans HA7619-LM2 and co-occurring heterotrophs from cave walls | place: USA: Waikapalae cave, Hawaii | collected 2009-07-28
CGTTCGGTGCCTGCAGGGTCCCGGACGAACCATAGGTAGTGTGCGGCCGATGTACGAAAAGTTCTACGGGCTCAACTCGCGAGCCTTCGCGGTGGTCCCCGATCCCCGGTTCCTGTACTGGGCCGGGCCGCACCGGCTCGCATTCGCCATGCTCGAATACGGCATCGTCAACCATGCCGGTTTCACCGTCATCACCGGCGAGATCGGCGCAGGCAAGACCACGCTGATCCAGCACCTGCTGAGCAAACTCCCCGGCGACATCAATGTCGGGCTGCTCTCCAACATCCAGGGTGGCCGTGGCGAGCTGCTCGAATGGGTGCTCATGGCCTTCGACCAGGAGTTCGAAGGCTCCTACGTCGCCCTGCACAAGAAGTTCCAGACCTTCCTCAACAAGCAGCTCGAACTCGGCAAGCGCACCGTTCTGATCATCGACGAGGCCCAGAACCTGGGGCTCGACGCGCTCGAGCAGTTGCGGATGATCTCCAACGTCAACACCTACGATCGCGAGCTGCTGCAGATTGTCCTGAGCGGACAGCCCCAGCTGAAGCAGCTGCTTTCGGCGCCCGAACTCGCCCAGTTCGTGCAGCGCATCTCGTCGGACTTCCATCTGACCCTACTCGGGCGGAACGAGGTCATCGGTTACATCGGGCACCGGCTGCGCGTGGCTGGCGCCACGCGACCGCTCTTCACAGAGGCGGCCTGCGAGTTGATCTCGTATGCCACGCACGGCACGCCGCGCCTCATCAACATCCTCTGCGACACCGCGCTGCTCTATGGCTACGCGGCCGATTCACCCATGGTGACCTCGGAAATCGTTCAGAAGGTGCTCGAGGACAAGTCGCAGCACGGCGTGTTCCCGCTCTCTCACGCGGGCCAGTAGCGAACCGCCTAATACTCGGTCATCGCCAGCAGGAACCAGGCCGCGTGGGGGAGCCATTGCTCGCTCCAGCGCCACGATTGCATCGGATCCTCGGTCTCGCAGAAGGCGATGCTGTGCTCGTCGATGAGCGATGAGGTGATGCCGTTACAGATGCCGCCGTCCGCATTCGGGAACTTGGCAGGGCCATAGATGGCCCAGTTCTGCCCAAAGCCCTGCAGCATGCAGCTGGAATATGGGTTCGAGCCCAGGATCCAGTCGAGCATGCGCTGTGACTGCACCCGCGACAGCGCTGCAGTTGCCGGATCGATATGCGGCATGGCCCGCCGGAGAGCATAGGCAAGGCTGCCGAGCCGGGCATTCTCACCCTGCCACCAATAACCGCTGTCATTCCCGTGCGGGTGGAAGAACTGCGTGCCGATCATGCCGTCCGATCGCTTCACCAGCTGGCGCGGATAGGCGAACGGGTTTTCGACCTCTGATGTGACGGCGAGCAGATGCCTGACCGCTCGGCTGAGCGCCAGCCCGATGCGCGTCCGGTCGGCGTCGGGGGCGATGGCGAGATAATCGACCAGTGCCGCGATCGGCAGGCCCTCGTCCGAGGCATGGAAGAACGGACGAGTGCCGTTGTCGGCGCGCCACCAGCCGTCATGACCGTGACCGCTGCTCAGCCGGCCAAGTAGGCTGTCAGCGCGTTGGGCCGCCTTGGAGAAATACTCCGGCTTGTCCGTCGCCCGCGCCAGTTCGGTGGCGGCGAGGAGAGCGCAGTAGTCGTCGATGATGTTTTCTTCGCCGTTGTCGAGATACTCGAGATTGTGCGCCTCGAGATGGGCGAAGGCGCGTTCGGCGGTCGCGAGATAGTCGGCCGAGGTGAATTCGCCATCATGCTTCAGCCGCGCCACGCGGGCGAGGGCGGCGATGGCCATGCCGCCGCCCTGCCGGTAACCGGCCTCCCAGGTGTCGTGCTTGTGGCCCGCCTGGGTGGAGTAGGAGGTGATTTCACGCTGCGCCGTGTCGCCGGACCAACGGTCGAACACGGTCATGTAGAACATGCCGGCCGGATCGCACATGCGCACGAGGAAGTCGGCACCCCACAGTGCCTCGGCGCGGAACGGGGCATGTAGCGCCCGGTCGATATGCGGACAGACTGCGGCCTTCGCCAGCGCCCACACCACCAGCGGGGTCTGCTGGGGGTTCATGAAGTTGGCGTAGCTGAGATGGCTCAGGTACTTCGACACGTCGCCCGACGCGTCGTACCAGCCGCCATGCACGTCGGCCCGCGCATTGCGCTTGTTGCCGACAAAGGCAATGGCGCGGTCGGCGCTGAGATAGGGCTCGTCCGTCCGCTGGCTGCGGAAATAGCCGAGCAGCGCCTTCGGGAAGCGCTCGGTGTAGAGCACCTCGGCAATCTCGAACGGCTTGGATGCGGTGCGCTTTCCGGCACCATCTATGGCTTCGAGTACGAAGCTCCCGATCCCGGCAAAACCGCTGAACTCGACGCGCTGGTAGTGCTGGCCCCAATTGTCGACCGGCACCGCCGCGTCCGGAGCGGCCTCGAACACGACATCGCCATTGGCAGTGTCACGCAGCCGGACGCTCGTGAACGGCTCACCGCCGCCCAACGCAAGCACGGCGAACTTGGGCCCCGCGGCTTCATAGCCGACCTGGTTGATGGCGATGGCGCGGCTGGCGAACAGCGCAGGATATTGCGCGTTGATCGCGAGATGCTCGTTCATGGGTTCGATCCGGTCAGACGTGGTGGCAGCGAGCCATGTGCCCATCGCCGACCGGAGTCGGCGCCGGCATGGTCTCGCGGCAGATGTCGGTGACGCGCGGGCAGCGCGATGCGAAGGGGCAGCCCCGGCTCTCGGCGGTCCAGAGCGGAATATCGGCAGCCCGGCGCACCGCGGCCCCGGTGATCTTCTTTGTCGGGTCGGGCACCGACTCGATGAGGAGCTGGGTGTAGGGGTGGCGCGGATTGGCGGTAATCGCCTCGCTCGGCCCGTGTTCGACGAGGTGCCCCGCATACATCACCGCCGTCTCCTCGGCGAAATAGCGCGCGGTGGCGATGTCGTGGGTGATGTAGAGGCTCGCGAGGTTCCGCTCGCGTTTCAGATCCTCGAGCAGGTTGAGAATGCCGAGCCGCACCGAGACGTCGAGCATCGAAGTCGGCTCGTCCGCCAGGAGCACTTTCGGCTCCACCGACAGCGCCCGGGCAATGGCGACACGCTGGCGCTGGCCACCCGAAAGTTCGTGCGGCCGCCGCTTCATGAACTCGGCTGCCGGATGCAGGCCCACCTGCGTCAGCAGCGCCTCGCTGGTCTCCCGCACTTCCTTGCGGCTGAGGCCGGGGCGATGGATCTTCAGCGGCCGCTCAAGAATGTAGGCCACCGATTGCGTCGGGTTCAGCGAGCCGAACGGGTCCTGGAAGATCATCTGAACTTCGGCGCGATACTCGGTCAGCGCCTTGCCGCTGAGCTTGCCCACTGAGGTGCCGTGAAAGCTGATCTCGCCACCATCCGGCTCATAGACGCGCGCCAGCATGCGGGCGCAGGTCGATTTGCCCGACCCGGATTCGCCGACCAGAGCCAGCGCCCGACCGGGCGTCAGCTGCAGCGAGATGCCGCTCAGGGCGCGCAGCGTCGTGCGTTTGCCGACAAGGCTGCCGAGCCGGAAGCTCATGTCGACATCGCGCATTTCGAGGATCGGCGCGCTCAGCCCAGCAGATGACATGCGGCCTCTCCTCCGGTTGCAGTGGGCCTCAATTCCGGTGCGAGCCGGGTGCAGACCGGAATGGCTTCGCCGCAGCGTGGCGAGAACCGGCAGCCCTCGGGCAGGGCGCTGAGGCTGGGGGGCGATCCCGCAATACCCTCGAGCCGCACCTTCGGACCGGTCAGCGGCGGGAATGAGCGGCCAAGCGCCCGCGTATAAGGGTGCTGCGGAGCGGTGAGGATCTTGTCGGCCGGCGCGACTTCCACCAGCTCGCCCGCATACATCACCCCGATCCGGTCGCAGAACTCGATCATCAGCCCAAGGTCATGAGTGATGAACAGCACCGAGAAGCCGAAGCGGTTCTTGAGCTCGCAGATCTGCTCGCTGATGTCGCGCCGCACCACCACGTCGAGCGCGGTGGTCGGCTCGTCCATGATGATGAGCTTGGGCTCGAGCGCCAGCGCCATGGCGATGCAGATGCGCTGCCGCATGCCGCCCGAGAACTGGTGCGGATAATCGTCGAGCCGCTTGGGGCTGATCCCCACCAGCTCGAACAGCTCCGCCGCCCGTGCTCGGGCATCGGCCGGCTTCGTACGCGGATGATGCGCGTAAATCGCATCCTCGATCTGCTCGGACACCCGCGTCACCGGGTTCAGCGCATTCATCGCCGATTGGAACACGAAGCTGACTTCGCTCCAGCGATAACGCCGCAGCCGCTCGCTGGTGAAAGCCAGCACATCCTCGCCCTGTAGCCGCACCGCCCCGCCGGTTACGAGCCCCGGAAGCCGCGTCAGCCGGGCGAGCGCAAAGGCGACGGTGGACTTGCCGCAACCACTCTCGCCCGCGAGCCCGAAGGCTTCGCCGGGCCGGATGTCGAAATCGATGCCGTTGACGGCGCGCGACACCGAGTTGGCGCCGACATAGTCGACGGTAAGGTTGCGCACTTCCAGCAGGGGTGCCTCAGACAAAATCGGCACTCCGGTTGCGGCGCTTGAGGAACCGGCGGATCGGCCCGACCCGGCGCGTCGCCGCAAGCTGCGGGTTGGTGATCTCGTCGACCGCAAAGTTGACCATCACCAGCGCTGCGCCGGTGAGCATGATGGCGATGGCGGGCGGCCAGATCTCGTACCAGGCTCCGGTCTGGAGCGCCTGGGCGCGCATGGCCCAGTAGAGCATCGTGCCCCAGGTCACCGAGTTGGGCGACCCCAAGCCAATGAACTCCAGCGCCGCCTCGGCGAGGATGCCGTAGATGGTCGCGAGCACGAACCCACCGACCACGAACGAGCTCATATTGGGCAGGATCTCCATCACGATGATCCGCCATTTGCTCTCGCCCATAAGTTCGGCCGCGAGCACGAACTCGCGGTTCTTGAGGGCGAGCGTCTGCGTGCAGATGGTGCGCGCCGACCAGCCCCAGCCGGTCAACGCCAGCACGAGGCCGATTACGGTCGGCGACGCCTCCTCGATGAAACTGGCGAGGACGATGATCAATGGCAGCGCCGGCAGCACCAGCGACACGTTGACGAAGAAGGTCAGCACCTCATCGGTCCTGCCGCCGAAATAGCCGGCCGAGATCCCCACCGCGAGCCCGATCAGCGTCGCCGAGAGGCCGGCGACAAAACCGACGGTGAGGCTGGCGCGGCCGCCCTCCAGCAACTGGCTGAAATTGTCCTTCCCCTGCCGCGTCGTGCCGAGGAAATGCTCGATGCCCGGCTGCACGTGCGGCTTGCCGGCGCGGCGATAGGGATCATAGGGCGTGATCAGCGGCGCGAGCACCGCGAGCAGCACGAAGATTGCGAGGATCGTGAGTCCGAACATGCCCTTCTTGTTGGTGACGAAGAGCTGCGCCCAGCCGGGCAGCCACGCCAGCAGGCGCGAACGCGGCTTCACGCCGAGCTCGGCCATCAACTCGCGCTGCGTCGGCGCGGTCAGCTCGGCGCGCGGCGGGGCAGGGGTGGTGATGGCGGGAAGGATGTCGGTCATCACGCGCTCCGGATCGACCGCAGGCGCGGGTCGAGAATGACATTGAGGACGTCGGACGCGAGATTGGCGATCAGGACGCTCATCGTCAGCAGCACCAGCTGCGCCTGAATGAACGAGTAGTCGCGCGTCTGGATGGCGTTGAGCGTGAACTTGCCGAGCCCGGGATAGTTGAACACCACCTCGGTGATAAAGGCGCCGCCCAGCACATAGCCGATCGACAGCGCCAGCGAGGTGATCTGCGGCAGGATGGCATTGCGCGCGACGTAGCGGTTGCGAATGCGCCGGTCGCTCAGCCCCTTGGCCTTGGCGAGGATCACGAAGTCCTCGTTGAGCAGGTTGATCATCGTGTTGCGCATGCCCAGGTGCCAGGCGCCGAACGAGACGATCACGATCGAGGCGACGGGCAGCACCGCGTGCCACGTAACGCTCGCGACCGTCTCCCAGTCGAACCCGGGCGTCAGGTTCATGTCGTGGGCACGCCCGAGCGGGAAGATCGCCCATTCCATGGTGAAGGCGTACCAGAGCAGCAGCGCCACCACGGCGGGGGTGAAGGCATTGAGCATCACGTTGATCGGGGTGAACACGGTGTCGAAAAAGCCGCCGCGCCGCCAAGCCGACCAGATGCCCATGGCAATGCCGATGCCGAACGAGATCGCCGTAGCCGCGCCGACGAGAAACAGCGTCCAGCCGGCGGCATAGAATAAGAGGTTCGCCGTCGGTTCGGGGAAGTTGACGGTCGAGATGCCGAAATCGAAATGCGCGAGCCGCCAGAGGTAGCCGACATACTGGTCCCACAGCGAACCGTGGAAGCCATAGGCTTGCCGTACGGCTTCGATCTGGTCGGGCCTGAGCTTGCCGCGCAGGGCGAGCAGGATGCGCGTTGCCGGATCGCCCGGCATCAGCCGCGGGATCAGGAAATTGAGCGTGATCGCGACGAAGAACGCCGCGAAATAGAACCCCAACCTTCGCAAGAGAAACGCCATAACCGCCCTGTTCCAGCGCATCGGCGCTGCCATTCTTGCACGGAGTCATTCCCGCGAAAGCGGGAACCTCCGTTTCTGCGGAGCCACCGGCAACAGAGGTTCCCGCTTTCGCGGGAATGACCCGGTGGGTTGGGATGGCTCAGCGTTTGCCGAGCCATCCGCTAGGAGAGCTTACTTCGCCACCGGCGTCAGGCTCAGCAGAACCTTGACGCGCTCGTGGATGCCAGCCGGGTTGTTCGGGCGGGCCCAGGCATTGTCAGCGTCCGGCCAGCCGGTGAAGTTGCGGGTCGAATATTCGTACCAGACGGGGTTCGAGAACAGCGTGATCACCGGCAGGTTCTCGGCCACCTGCTTCATCACGTCGGTAATCTTTTCCTTCTGCACCGCGAGGTCGGCCGTCGCGCTGATATCGGCGAGATCGGCCTCGATGCCCGGAATGCGCATCTGGTGCATGGCCTGCTCGTTGAGCGTCCCCGGGTTCATCGAACGCGGGTTGAACATCGAGTAGTAGGTGAACCAAGGCGTGGCGCTGAGATTGGTCCACATGATGTAGACGTCGAAGTTGCCAGTCGGGATATTGTCGAACCAGGCACCTTCCTCCGGCGTCTCCATCTCGCCGTTGATGCCGATATCCTGGAGGTTCTCCGAGACGGTCTGGAGCGTGTTCACCCAGTCGTCCCAGCCGGCCGGCACCGCCATCTTGAAGGCAATGGGCGTGCCATCCGGATTGTCGCGCCAGCCGTCGCCGTCCTTGTCGACGAACCCGGCCGCATCGAGCACGGCCTTGGCCTCATCGGGATTGTATTCCATCAGATACTGGTAGGGCGCGAGCGCCTCGGTATCGATCCAGTCGCGATAGAACATGCCCTCGCCGATCGGATACTCGGCCGGCGTCGTCAGCCCGAAAGTCGCGATATCGACCAGCGTGCCTCGATCGATCGCCATCGACATGGCCTTGCGGAACTCGAGATTGTTGAACGGCGCCTTGGTGGTGTTGAGCTGCAGGTTAGTACCGGCGTCCGGCGGCAGCCAGTAATGGTTGTCCGGGCTCTTCGAGGCATAGGTGATATCAGGATCGGTAATGCCGTCCGTCGCCCAGTCGAGGTCGCCATTGGTGATGGCGGCGATGACCTGGAGGTTGTCCGAGAGCTGCGGGTACTCGATGCAGTCGATCTTCACCTCGGCCGCATCGCGATAGAGCGGGTTCTTGCAGAGCTTGAACGAGTTGCGCGAGAAATCGCGGACCTCGGTGAACGGACCCGTCGCCACCACCTTGGGGTTGGCGTAGTTCACCGGGTCGGCAATGTCCTTCCAGATGTGCTCGGGCAGCGGAAACACCGGCCCGATATTGAGCCGCGCCAGCGAGTCAGGCTTGGCGAGCTCGAAGCGGACCGTCAGGTCGTCGACCTTCACCACATCGACGATGCTGCCCGTGTCGGCCTCGGCGCTGTAGATATCGTAGCCCACCGGATAGTCCGGATGCGCCTTGGCGTAGTTGAAGGTGAACACCACGTCGTCGGCGCTGAACGGCTCGCCGTCCGACCACTTTACGCCTTCCTGCAGGTGGTAGGTGACGCTCTTCAGGTCTTCGCCGACCTCGTAGGAGGCGGCCAGCGCCGGAAAGTCGTTGTCCGGATGCCAGACATTGTCGATCCACAGCGGCTCGTAGGCGAAATCCTGCACATAGGCGTGCGGGCCGGCGAGATTGTAGGGGTTGTAGTTCTCGATCATCGCGTCGGTGTGGACCGGGGCGATGCGCATGATCACTTCGGCATGGGCCGCCGAGGCGGCGCCGATCAGCGCGGTGGTCAACATTAGCGGCAGAAGACGCAGTCTGTGCATGGCGTTGTTTCCCTGTGAGATCGATCCCATGAATGGGCCGGTTTGGTCGATAAGGCTCCTGAAGGCGTAGGCATCTAGTCGGCAGTCAAAGCCGGCGCAGGGGAGGCGCCGGAACTCGATACCCGCACCGGCCCGACGCTTGCGCGCCGGATCAGCTCGGTGGGAATGGTGATCACTGGCTCGCTCGGCCCCTCGCCATCGAGGATGGAGAGCAGCAGCCGCGTCGCGACCTTGCCCGCATCGTCGACCGGCTGGCGCACCGTAGTCAGCGCCGGGGTCAGGTGGCGGGCATGGAAATTGTCGTCGAAGCCGATGAGCGAAATATCCTCCGGCACTCGCCGCCCGGCCGCCTTCAGCGCCAATAGCGCACCGGCCGCGACGTCGTCGTCTCCGGCAAAAAAGGCGGTGGTCTGCGGCCGCTCGGCGAGGAGCCGGGTCGTCGCGGCATGGCCGAAGCGCTCGACGAAATCGCCGTGCTCGACATGGATGTCGCTGCGCCTAAGCCCGAACTCGGCCAGCGCCGCATCGATGCCGCGCAGCCGCTCATGCGTATCGCGATACATCAGCCCGCCCGAGAGATAGACGATCTCGCGATGCCCCTCGGCGAGTAGCAGTCGCATCGCCTCGTAGCCGCCGGTGAAATTGTCGATCATGACCCGCGCCCGTGCGGGCGGGCACTCGTTGCCGCCGACGATCACCACTGGCGTGCCGGACTTGCGGATCATCTCCTGCACGTCGTCCCGAAGTGGATTTTCGAGATAGAGGATCAACCCATCACAGGCCCGGTCGAGCAGTTCGACAATCGCGTGCGCCTCTTCCTCTGCTAGGGCATAGCCGGACGCGATAAGCACGCTCCGCCCCGCCGCCCGCGCCGCATCCTGGATGCCGCCGACCATCTGCGCATAGAACGGGCTCGCCACATCCACGACGACGCTGCCGATGATGTCCGAGCGGTTCGACCGCAGCCCACGCGCCATCGTGTTGGGCCGATAGCCGAGCTCGACAATGGCAGCTTCGACGGCCCGGCGCGCTTCCTCGGAGACGTAGCCATTGCCCGCGATCAACCGCGAAACGGTCGAACGCGACACCCCAGCTTTCTTCGAAACGTCCGTGATCGTCGCCATGAAGCCCACGACATGAGATCGATCCCACATGTGAACGTGACAAATCTACGAATGTCAACGGGGCGCCCGCCCGGGGCCTCAAATCGGTGGATTGTGTAGGAAAAATGGTGCTGCAAGAGAGGATTGAACTCTCGACCTCTCCCTTACCAAGGGAGTGCTCTACCACTGAGCTACTGCAGCATACGCGAGTGGCCGGCGCAGTGCCCCGGCGGCGTGGCGGGTTACTGCCATAGCAGGGCGGCTGGTGCAAGACCCTAAAGCTTGCATTTGGGCCACAGTTCGGATGCCGCCAGCCTCCTAAGTTCCAGCAGCCCTTCACCCTTGGCCCCGCCTGGTCCATATCCCTACCCATGCCCAGCGACACCCGTGAGCAAAGATTGGCCGCAAAGCTCCGCGAGAACCTCAAGCGCCGCAAGGAACAGGCGAGGGCGAGGTCGGCGGCAACGGGCGGTAAACCACAATCGGATAATGCAGAGACTGACGAGCGCCGGGCAGGGGCGCCGTTGAAGCCGGGCACTGACTCGGATAGCTAGGGCGCCGTCACGGCGGATCAGTAGGTTTTTGGGGCAGGACGCCCCCGGGTTGGGAAGATAGACATGGATCGCATTCGTCTGGTCGGCGGCAACGAGCTTTTCGGCGAAATTCCGATTTCGGGCGCCAAGAACGCGGCCCTGCCGCTGATGATCGCTTCGCTTCTGACCAAGGACCCGCTGGTGCTCGAGAACGTGCCGCGGCTCGCCGACGTGACCCAGCTCGAAAAGATCCTCGAGAATCACGGTGTCGACGTGGCCGTACATGGTCGTCGTCTGCAGACGCTGGAGGGCCAGCGCATGACGCTGCAGGCCGCCGAGATCGTCGACACCACTGCGCCCTACGAGCTGGTCTCCACCATGCGCGCCAGCTTCTGGGTCATCGGGCCGCTGCTCGCCCGCGCCCATGAGGCGCGCGTGTCGCTGCCCGGCGGCTGCGCCATCGGCACCCGCCCGGTTGATCTTTTCCTCTATGGCCTCAAGGAACTGGGCGCCGAGATCGATATCGACGAAGGCTACGTCGTCGCGCGCGCTCCCAAGGGCGGCCTGCGCGGTGCGCGCGTGGTGTTCCCGAAGGTCACCGTCGGCGCGACCCACGTGATCATGATGGCCGCGACTCTCGCCAAGGGCACGACGGTGATCGAGAACGCCGCCATGGAGCCTGAGATCACCGACGTCGCCGAGTGCCTCGTCAAGATGGGCGCGAAAATCTCCGGCATCGGCACCCGTACGCTGACCATCGAGGGCGTGGACGAGCTCCACGGCACCACTCATGAGGTCGTAGCCGACCGCATCGAGGCCGGCACCTATGCCATGGCGACCGCCATGGCGGGCGGCGAAGTGCTGCTCAAGAACGCCAAGGCGATCCATCTGCAGGCGGCGCTCGACAAGCTGACCGGCGCCGGCGTGCGCGTCACCTCCGAGCAGAACGGCATCCGCATCTACCGCAATGGCAACGGTATCCAGGCCATCGACGTCGAGACCGAGCCCTTCCCGGGCTTTGCCACCGACCTCCAGGCCCAGTTCATGGGCCTGATGACCATGGCGCAGGGCACCTCGCAGATCAAAGAAACGATCTTCGAGAACCGCTTCATGCACGTGGCCGAGCTCGCCCGCTTCGGCGCCGACATCAAGGTCGAGGGCCAGGTCGCGACCGTCACCGGTGTCAGCCAGCTCAAGGGCGCCCAGGTGATGGCGACGGACCTCCGCGCCTCCGTGTCGCTGGTCATCGCCGGCCTCGCCGCCAAGGGCGAAACCATGGTCAACCGCATCTACCACCTCGATCGCGGTTTCGAGCGGCTCGAAGACAAGCTGAGCGCCGTGGGCGCCGAGATCGAGCGCGTCACGGGCTGAGGGATGGCAGACAGGCTGTTCTTCGCAGCCTTGTTTGGGGTGCTGCCCTACGCGGCACCGCTGCTATTGCCCGGTTGGCGGACCTGGCTGATCGTCGCAGTAGCTTGGTTGGCCTACCTCTTGCTGGGAACACCAACCTGTTCGACGGGCGACGTTGGCTGTCCGTGGGCGCACACGATCTACTCGATAGTCGTTGCGGCTGCCGCATCGGGGCTGGCAGTTCGGCTCGGTCAGTTGCTCTTGGCTAAGGCTGCCGCACCAAGGACGCGGCTCTTTGTGGCACTGGCCGGTGCCGCTGTGACGTTTCCAATTCTGACATTGTTGTTTTAGTCGCGTCGATGCCGCGACACGCCATTGCCCACCGCCGCCTAAGCTTGTAGATCGGGGTCCGGGCCCCCATTTTGCTGGTCAAAACCAACAGTTTCCGGACCTTTACGCGCATGACCGATCTAAAACTTCTGGCGCTCGACAGCGAAGACCTGGAAGTCATTTCCGCCGCCACCCAGGATGCCATCGTGCGCGTGCCTGACATGGGCTTTGCGCGCGCCGACAAGCGCTTCGCGCTGTTAATGAACCGCTTCGCCTGGGAGGATGGCAGCAACCGCAAGGGGGTGCGCAAGCGCGCCGCGCTGCATTTCGATCGCGTCACCGGCGTGAAGATCGCCGGCTTCGACCCGAACGCTACCGAGGGCGCGCTGGAGCTGCTGGCGATCACCTTCACCCCCGCCGTCGAGCCGAGCGGCACGGTCGAGCTGACCTTCGCCGGCGGCGGTGCCGTGCGGCTGGAAGTGGAAGTGCTGGAAGCCCGGCTAGCCGATCTCGGCGCCGCCTGGGCGGCGACGGGCAAGCCCGAGCACGCCGTCTGATGCCAGTCAGGCTCGATAGCCGCGACGCCGGCTTTGCGAAGGACTTCGAGACCCTGCTCAACTCCAAGCGCGAGGCTTCGGAGGAGGTCGGCACGGCCGTCGCCGCCATCCTCGCCGATGTAAAGGCACGCGGCGATGCGGCGGTGGTGGAATACACCAACCGCTTCGACCGTCAGTCGCTCGACGCTTCGGGCCTGCGGTTCACCGAGGCTGAGATTGCGGCGTCCCGGGCGCGCACCCCGGCCGACGTCATCGCCGCGCTCGAATTCGCCCACGAGCGCATCAAGGCGCACCACGAAAAGCAGAAACCGGCCGACCACGTCTATACCGACGCCCTCGGCGTCACCCTCGGCACCATCTGGACCCCGGTCGAAGCCGTCGGCGTCTATGTGCCGGGCGGGCTCGCAGCCTATCCCTCGTCGGTGCTGATGAATGCCGTGCCGGCCAAGGTCGCGGGCGCGAGCCGCATCGCCATGGTCGTCCCCACTCCGCGCGGCGAGGTGAACGACGCCGTGCTCGCCGCCGCATCCATTGCCGGCATCACCGAGATCTATCGTGTCGGTGGCGCCCAGGCCGTTGGCGCGCTGGCCTACGGCACCGCCACCATCGCGCCCGTCAGCAAGGTCGTCGGCCCCGGCAACGCCTATGTCGCCGCCGCCAAGCGCCAGGTCTTCGGCACGGTCGGCATCGACATGATTGCCGGCCCCTCCGAAGTGCTGGTGATCGCCGATCGCTCCGCCAATCCCGCCTGGGTCGCGGCCGATCTCCTCGCCCAGGCCGAGCATGGCGGCGGCGCCCAGTCCATCCTCGTCACCACCGATCAGATGCTGGCCGACCTCGTCGAGGACGAAGTCTGGCGCCAGATCGAGCTGCTGCCGCGCGCCGACATCACCCGCGAGGGTTGGGAAGAGTTTGGCGCGGTGATCACCGTCGCCTCGCTAGACGAGGCGGTAGTGCTGGCCAACCGCATCGCGTCGGAGCATGTCGAATTGGCGCTCGACGATCCGCGCGCGCTGCTCCCGAAAATCCGCAATGCCGGCGCGATCTTTCTGGGCCACCACACGCCCGAAGCGATCGGCGACTATGTCGGCGGCTCCAACCACGTCTTGCCCACCGCCCGCTCGGCGCGCTACGCCTCGGGTCTGGGGGTGCTGGATTTCATGAAGCGCACATCGGTGCTCGGTTGCGATCCATCATCGCTGAGCGCGCTCGCGCCGGCGGCGGTGACGCTGGCGGCGACCGAGGGGCTCGATGCGCATGGCCGCTCGGTATCGATAAGGCTCAATCGCTAGATGGCGCTCACTCCGCGACAATTCGATCCCAAGACCGATCGCATCGTCGCGGTAACGCTGGACCCTTCGACCATCACCTCGACCAATCCGGACGAGGTGCACGAGTGGCGCATCGCCATCTATGACCTGGTCGAGGAGAACGTCTTCGCGCCGGCTCGGGTCACGGCCACCGGCCCCTATGCGCTCCACGTCTCGATTATCGGCAACTACATCCTGCTCGATGTGCGCCACCCCGACACCTATGAACCGATCGCCGCGCACTACCTGTCGCTGACCCCGTTCCGCCGCTTGATCCGCGACTATTTCCGCATCCGCGAGAGCTACTACGACGCGATCAAGACCGGCTCGACCTATCAGATCGAAACCGTCGACATGGCCCGCCGCGGCCTCCACAACGAAGCGGCCGAGCTGCTCCGTACGCGTCTCGACAACAAGCTCGAGATGGATCTGAACACCGCGCGCCGGCTGTTCACGCTGATCTGCGCCGTGCAGCCTTTCGCGAGCCGGATCGACGAGCGCGAGTCGAACCTGCCGACCGTGCTCTTCGTCTGCTCGATGAACTCCGTCCGCTCGCCCATCGCCGCCGCGCTGGCGCGAAAACTCTTCCCCGGCCGGCTGATCGTCCGCTCCGCCGGCGTCCGCTCCGGCAAGGCCGATGGCTTTGTCGAGGAGGTGATGGAGGAGATCGGCATCGATATGAGCGTGCACACCCCGCACACCATGGATGAGCTGGTCGCCAACCATTTCGACCTCGTCATCACGCTCTCGGCTGATGCCCCAGAGGCCTTCGCCCGCCGCGGCATCGAAGCCGGTGCCATCGAACATTGGCCCATGCCCGACCCGACCGAAGCGGAGGGCAATCGCGAAGCGGTGCTCTCGGCCTATCGCACCTTGCGCGACACCTTGCAGAAGCGCGTGCGCGAGCGATTGGAGACGCTGGTCAGCCAGTCCAAGGCCGCGTGATTGTCAAATCCCACTACCATCCCCACATAAGCTCGGTGCCATCCGATCCGGGTGGTTCACAAAGCGGATGGCTTGAAGTATAGCTGCCCGCCAATTCAGCCCCCGACATTGCCAGTTACGCGTTTCGTGGGGCCATCTCAGGAGAGAGAATGGCTAAGGAAGAAGTGCTCGAGTTTCCGGGCGTGGTGACGGAACTGCTGCCCAACGCAACGTTCCGCGTAAAGCTCGAGAACGAGCACGAGATCATCGCCCACACGGCCGGCCGCATGCGCAAGAACCGCATTCGCGTCCTCGCCGGCGACAAGGTCCTGTGCGAAATGACGCCCTACGACCTGACCAAGGGCCGGATCACCTACCGCTTCAAGTAAGGGCATCCGATGGCCAGCCGTCCCGAGCTCATCCTCGCGTCCGCTTCTCCGCGGCGGTTGGCGCTCCTCAACCAGATCGGCGTCGAGCCCGAGCATCTGGTTCCTGCCCATATCGACGAAACGCCGGAAAAAGGCGAACTGCCGCGCAAACTCGCGCAGCGCCTCGCCGACGAGAAGGCCCATGCGGCCCAGCACAAGGCCAAGACCTCGGGCATTGCCGGCAATGCGCTTGTGCTTGCCGCCGACACCGTGGTGGCTGTCGGTCGCCGCATCCTGCCCAAGGCCGAGACCATGGAAGAGGCATCCGAATGCCTCCGTGTGCTGTCGGGCCGCTCGCACCGCGTGTTCACCGCCGTGACGATGCTCACGACGTCGGGCAGCATGCGCAAACGCCTCGTCGAAACGCGCATCCGCTTCAAGCGCCTCTCCGCCAAGGAGATGGAGAGCTACCTCGCCAGCGCCGAATGGCGCGACAAGGCCGGCGGCTACGCCATCCAGGGCATTGCCGGCGCTTTCGTGCTGAAGCTCCAGGGCTCCTACTCAGCGGTGGTTGGCCTGCCGCTCTACGAGACCGTGTCGCTGCTCGCCGGCGAGGGCTACCCGGTGCATTTCAACTGGCTCAACCAGTCGAGCCTCTCCGCCGTCTGATCCCGAGACGGTGGCTCTCCACCGCATGAAGGATTCTTGCCATGGCCGAAATCATCAAGCTCAAGAAGACCGTGCCGTGCCCAATCTGCGGCAAGCCCTCGAGCCAGGCCAACCACCCCTTCTGCTCGCCCCGCTGCCAGGATATCGACCTCAATCGCTGGCTGAGTGGCAGCTACGTCATCCCGGCCAAGGACGATGAAGACGAGGCGGAGACCGTGTCGACCGATATTGGCGACGAGGAGGAGTAGGGGCAGGGGCTGGGGCTGGGGTGTATACCCCGCCGCTATCCCACCTCACACGCTGTCATCCCTGCGAAGGCAGGGATCCATTTCGCAGCCCGCGCGCCCGCTGAAGCCTGGATCCCTGCCTCCGCGGGATGACACCTTGTGGATGGGCACATCTGTGCCAACCAACCGGCTCCGACGCTACTCCGCTCCGCTCAGCGTCCGACGCACCGCATCCTGCCAGCCCTTGATCTTCCGCTTGCGTGTCGCGGCATCCATGGCCGGGTTAAACTGTCGATCCAGCGCCCAGCGCTCCGCGAACCCCTTCTGGTCCGGCCACACGCCCGCCTTGTAACCCGCGAGCCAGGCCGCGCCGAGCGCCGTCGTCTCGAGAATGGTCGGTCGATCGACCGGCGTATCGAGAATGTCGGCCAGGAACTGCAGCGTGAAATCCGACGCGACCATGCCGCCATCGACGCGCAGCACCGTGTCGCTGGCGCCCTTCCAGTCCTTGCGCATCGCATCGACGAGATCGCGGGTCTGGTAGCTCACCGACTCGAGCGCCGCCCGGGCCAGCTCCGCCGGTCCGCTGTTGCGGGTAAGGCCGGTAAGCGATGCGCGGGCATCGGTGTCCCACCATGGCGCGCCGAGGCCGACAAAGGCCGGCACGAGGTAGACATTCTGCGTCGGGTCGGCCTTGGCCGCCAGCGGACCAGCATCGGCTGAATTCTCGAACAACCCCAGCATGTCGCGCAGCCACTGCACTGACGCACCGGCGATGAAGATCGCGCCTTCGAGTGCATAAGTCGTCTCGCCATCGATCCGGTAGGCGATGGTGGTCAGCAGCCGGTTCTTCGATCGCACCATGTCGCGACCGGTATTGAGCAGCGCAAAGCACCCGGTGCCGTAGGTCGATTTCAGCATGCCCGGCGTGAAGCACGCCTGCCCGATGGTGGCCGCCTGCTGGTCGCCGGCCGCGCCGCGAATGGGCAGCGATACGCCGAAGATATCGGGATCGGTCATGCCGAAATCGTCGGCGTTCTCCCTGACCTCCGGCAGTATCGCCCGCGGAATGTGGAACAGCTCGAGCAGCTCGTCGTCCCAGGCACCGGTCTTGATGTTGAGCAGCAGCGTACGGCACGCATTTGATATATCGGTGGCGTGCACCTTGCCGCCGGTCAGCCGCCAGATCAGGTAGCTGTCGACCGTGCCGAAGGCGAGCTCGCCCTTCTCGGCCCGCTTTCGCGCGCCCTTCACGTTGTCGAGAATCCAGCTCAGCTTGGTGGCGGTGAAATAGGGGTCGAGCAGCAGCCCCGTCTTCTTGGCCACGATCTTCTCATGGCCGGCCTTCTTCAGCTTCACGCAGGCAGCCGCCGTGCGCCGGTCCTGCCACACTATCGCGTTGTAGATCGGCTTGCCCGTCGCGCGATCCCACACGATCGTCGTTTCGCGCTGGTTGGTAATGCCGATGGCGGCGATGTCCTTGGCGGTGATCCCTGCCTTCTTCAGCGCTGTCTTGGCCGACCACAGCGACGTCGCCCAGATCTCCTCTGGCACATGCTCCACCCAGCCATCCTGCGGAAAATGCTGGGTAAACTCCATCCGCCCCAGGCCCGCGATGCGCTGGTTGCCATCGAACACGATGGCCCGGCTCGACGTAGTGCCCTGGTCGATGGCGAGAATATTGGCAGTCATCGTCTCTCCCTTATTCGCGGCGTGCGGCCATGTATCCGGCCAGCTTCGCCGTCTCCTCCGGCGTGAACCTTAGGCCCTGCTTGGTACGCCGCCACAATACGTCGTCAGCGGTACGGGCCCACTCGTGGTCCATGAGGTAGTCCACCTCCGCCGGCGTCAAGCTGCCTCCGATCGGGTCGGCGAACGCCGCCGCCGAGGCGAAGATCGTCGGCACCATCGTGCCATAGGCTCGCGTTACGCGTCGCAACGTCTTCGCATCGACACCCGGATAGCGCGCAACATGCTGCTGCAGCAGCGCTTCGAACCCGGTCGCGGGGAAATCGCCGCCGGGTAGGGTGCCCTTGGCCGTCCAGCGCGGCCCCTTCCTGCCGATCACCCCATCGATGCGATCGACCACCTGCTCGCTGAGCCGGCGATGCGTCGTCAGCTTGCCGCCGAACACATTGATGAGCTTGGGCTCGCTCTCCCCGCCCTCGGTCTTCAGCACGTAGTCGCGCGTCGCTTCCTGCGCAGCGCTGGCGCCGTCGTCGAACAGTGGTCGCACGCCGGAATAGGTCCAGGCGATCTGCTCCCGCGTCACGGGCTTGGCGAAATACTCGCTCGCCGCGGTGCAGAGATAGTCGATCTCCGCCTCGCTGATCTTCACCCCGGTCGGATCGCCGTCGAAATCCTGGTCGGTCGTGCCGATCAGCGTGAAGTCGGTCTCGTAGGGGATGGCGAAGAAGATGCGGCCATCGGCATTCTGGAAGAAGTAGCAGCGGTCGTGATCGAACAGCTTGTGCACCACGATGTGGCTGCCTTTGACGAGGCGAACATGGTGGACGTCGTTGCGACCGAGCGCTTCGTGGATCACCGCATCCACCCACGGCCCGCCGGCATTGACCAGCAGCCGCGCCCTCGCACTCGAGCGCTCGCCACCTTCGCCAATCATGTCGATGGTCCAGAGTCCGTTCTCGCGCCGCGCGGAGGTGACCTTGGTCCGCACCTTCACGGCCGCACCGCGATTGGCCGCGTCACGCGCGTTCAGCGCCACAAGCCGCGCGTCGTCGACCCAACCGTCGGAGTACTCGAACGCCGTGGTGAAGCCGGGTTTCAGCGGCTTGCCTGCCTCGTCCTGCCGCAGGTCGAGCGTTCTTGTCGGCGGCAGCAGCTTCCGGCCGCCGAGGTGATCGTAGAGAAAGAGACCCAAACGCAGCAGCCAGGCTGGCCGCAGGTTCTTCTCATAGGGGAGAACGAAGCGCAGCGGCCGGATGATGTGCGGCGCCGAAGCCCACAGCACCTCGCGCTCGATCAGCGCCTCGCGCACCAACCGGAACTCGTAGTACTCGAGGTAGCGCAATCCGCCATGCACCAACTTGGTCGCCGCCGACGATGTGCCGGAGGCGAGGTCGTGCATCTCGGCCAGCATCACGCTATGGCCGCGCCCCACCGCGTCGCGGGCAATGCCCGTGCCATTCACCCCTCCGCCGATGACGAAGACATCTACCGGATCGGGGGTGGTCATGACGCAATCCTGAAATGGCGAGCCCGCCGATCTAGGAGAGAAACGCCACTTCGATCAATGTCATATTGTGCGCCGCATCGACGCCGAAATGCGCATTGACCCCGCCGTCCCACGGGTGCACTAGCGGGCGATCCTCCGCCGGAACGCCCATGCTCGCTATCCTGAACGTCGTCCTGCCGGTCTTCGCGATCATGGCTCTGGGCTATCTCGCCGTCCGCTTCCGCCTGTTTCCGAACGAGGGCGTGCGCGGCCTGATCATGTTCGTGAACAATTTCGCGACGCCGTGCCTGCTGTTCTGGGCTCTCGCGACCGCCGATTTCTCGACGGCATTCAACTGGGGCGTCATCGGCTCGTTCTACGCTGGTGCCATCGTGGTCTTCATCGCCGGAATTTTCCTCGGGGCCCGCGTCTTCGGCAACAAGCCGGGCGAGAGCATCTCCTCGGGCTTTTCAGCCTTCTTCACCAACACCGTGCTGATCGGTGTGCCGGTGATGCAGCGCGCTTATGGCGAGCAGGCGCTGGTCACGGCCTTCTCGATCATCGCCTTCCACGCGTCGGTGCTGCTGACCTTGGGGATGCTGACCATGGAAATGGTGCGCCGCGATGGAGCCCCGCTGCACAAGGCACTGTGGGTCGCCTTCATCCGCATCGTCTCCAACCCGCTGATGCTCGGCATTGTCGCGGGCGCGCTCGCCAACGTCTCGCACGTCACCTTCGTCGAGCCGGTCGAAGCCTTCATCACCATGATGGCCGCCGCCGTGACCCCGGCCGCGCTGTTCGGCCTCGGCGGGGCACTAAACGACTACAAGCTCTCCGAAAGCTGGACGCAGTCGCTGTCGCTGGCACTCTTGAAGCTGTTGGTCCAGCCGCTCGTCGCCTGGATTCTGCTGATGCATGTGCTGAAGGTCGATCACGAACTCGCCCGCTATGGCGTGCTGCTGGCCGCCATGCCCACCGGCATCAACGCATATGTCTTCGCCACCTACTACAATCGCGGCGTCAACGTCGCCGCCAACACCGTGCTCATCTCGACCGTCCTCAGCATCGCCACCGTCAGCGGCTGGCTGTTCATCCTGGGTCTGTAGCGCTCGCCGTCTGGCCGCGCCGCGCAGCAAACTCCTGTTCGGCCGCATAGCGCTCCGCGTAGAACGCCTCGGCCGGCCCGAGCAGCGCCTTCCGCCGCGGCAGCCAGCGCTTCAGCGCGTCGAAATAGAGCGACTTCAGCCAGCCGTGGCGGCTCGTGAATGGCCACGACAGGTGCAGCGCCTCGAGCCAGTAGCGATACTGGATCTCCGTCCGCCAGTTCGATCGCCCGAACCCCGAATTGGGATAGAGCGTGATCTCGCTCAGGTAGAACGCATCACCCACGGCGAGGAAGTCGACCCGCAGATAGTCCCAGCCGACACTGATCCGCTCGGCCAGCTCGACTGTTCGTGCGAGGCACGCAGGCACGGCGAAATCGGCCGGGATATTATCGTAGAGCGGATCGTCGGCGGACCAGATGCGCCTGCCGTCGCGAAAGAAGAACCCGATCCGCTCCTGCTTTGTCTTGAAGTCGGTAGCGCACGAAACGATCGAAGCGATCCCGTTCGTGACCCGTACCGACACATCGACGAGCGGCTGTCCGACGATCAGTCGTTCGGCGAGGAACCGGCGCCGAACCGGCAGCCAGAAGTGCCAGTGCCTGCGCGGATGATGGATCCAGCGGTTCGCGACCTTCAGGAACTTGCCGCGATCGACACCTTCGCGCACCGGGAAGTAATTCTCGTTGGTGGAATGGCTGGTCTTGATGACATAGCCGGGCGCGAGGAACTCGTTCGGCAACTCCTCAGGCGTGTCACCCACCCACACCGTCTCCGGTGCCTCGAGCTCCGGCCAGCGCTCACGCGTCCACCGCTTCACCTCGATCTTGTCCAGCAGCGTGACGAAGTCCGGGTTGCGATCGAACAGCTTTCGCCACTGGGTCAGGTCGAAGATATCGCGCGGCCGGGCAAAGTCGGCCCATCGCCCACCCTTCCGCCGGCAGCGCAGCGCGAACACCGGATGGCGCACCCATACCATCGCATTCACCGCCGCAAAGATTACGCGGTCCGTCAGCGAGGTTGGGTCTGATGCATTTGCCAAGACAGCGCCTCCACGCGATCGGCGGCCCACCTCGCGGGTCCCGACACCTGCCTGCGCTCCTAATATGTCACTTTGCCGGCTCGCGCGCGGGGCAACACGTGTCGCCGCTACTGCGCCGCTTCGACGCTCATGTCGAGCACCACCGGCTCGCCCACGACCGGGATCGAACGCACGGGCATGGTCGAGACCGCATCGAGCCCCACGGCCACGCGCACGTGTCGATCGGTGGGGCAGAGCTCGAGCATCGGGTCGAAGCCGATCCAGCCAAGCCCGTCATCCCAGGCCTCGGCCCAGGCATGCAGCGCCGCCGGCTCATCGCCATCGGCGAACAGGTAGCCGGTGACATAGCGCGCCGGCACATCCAGCGCTCGCGCCGCGCCGATGAACGCATGCGCAAAATCCGCGGCGGGCGGGCGCGCCGCCTGCGTCTGTTCCTGGCTCTGGCCTTGCCCGTCCTGCAACTGCGACTGGCTGGCCTCGCCGCCGCCACCGACGACTTCCGTCACCCGCGCCATCAGCCCGTGCAGCAGCGCAATACGGTCCTGCCCGGTTTTGGGCACCGCCCGGAACTTCCCAGTGATCGCTCCGGCTGCCTTGGTCAGTGCCGTTGGCCGGCGATAGAGGGCAGGGGGGATGTCGCCCTGCACGCGCCCGACCACACCGTTGCGATCGATCGTATCGACCAGACCGGCGACGGCAATTACCAGTTCCGCCTCGGGCTTGGCCTGGCTGACCAGGTGCGCCCGATTCCCGAATGCGTCGGTGAACCGGGCGGCCTTGTCGAAGCCGGGCATTTCGATCGTCCACTCGCGCACCGTCTGTGTCGGCCCGCTCAGCGGCGTCAGCAGCACATGCTGAACACTGCGCGACAGGCCCGCACCGAGGGAAAGGCTCAGACGATGTTTGATGGCAATCTGCATCAGTAGAAATTGTAGCTTTCGGCGAGGGCGTCGGTGATGCGGTTGTTGCGGGCGATGAACTCGGTCAGGAACTCGTGGAGCCCGTACTCGAACACCCGGTCAACGGTGACGTCTTCCAGCAGTTCCGCTACCGCATCCACCGAGTCGTGCGCCTTGCTGCGCCCGCTGTGGAACTCTTCCAGCATATCCACGGTCCGGTTGATCCAGTCGACGCAGAAGATCAGCGAGCGCGGCATTTCCGGCCGAAGGATCAGGTAGTCCGCGATATTCTGCGCCTTGTAGCGGTCGTGGTAGACGTGCCGGTAGCTGCGATGCGCCGAAGCGGCACGCAATATCATCGTCCATTGCGCCACATCGACATCGCCGCCCACCATCGTCGCGCGCGGCAGCAGCACGTAATACTTCATGTCCAGGATGCGGGCCGTGTTGTCGGCCCGCTCGACGAAGTTACCGATCTGGCTGAACGCATAACCCTCGTCGCGGAGGAAGGTCGAGAGCAGGGCGCCGCGATAGCGGTGGCTCACCTGCTTGACCCAGAACAGCAGCTCCTGGAGCTTGGCGCCGCTCATGTCGCGCGGCCGGATGGTCGAGAACTCGAGCCAGGCCGCGTTGATCGATTCCCACATCTCCGTGGTCAGCGCCGTCCGCACCGACCGCGCATTGGTGCGCGCCGCCAGCAGGCACGACTTCACCGACGAGGGGTTCTCCTCGTCGAAGATCATGTAGTTGGCGACGCTGCCGACATCGGCCTGCTTGTGCTTGAGGTTGAAGCCCTCGTCGGCCTCGGCCGCCTGCATCATCGAGACGAGATGCTCCGAGGCGCCGCCCTCGCGTCGCGAAGTAAGGCTCATGCGGTAACCCACCTCGAACATGCGCGCCATGTTCTCGGCCCGCTCGATATAGCGGCTGAGCCAGAAGAGATTCTGTGCCGTGCGTCCCAGCATCTCAGTCCTCCAGCACCCAGGTGTCCTTGGTGCCGCCGCCCTGCGACGAGTTCACCACAAGCGAGCCCTTCTTGAGCGCCACGCGCGTAAGGCCACCAGGCGTGATCCGGATATCGTCGCCGCACAGGACATAGGGCCGCAAATCCACGTGTCGCGGCGCGATGCCCTTGTCGACAAAGGTCGGGCAGGTGGAGAGCGCCAGCGTCGGCTGGACGATGTAATTGTCCGGCCGAGCGAGGATCTTCTTCTTGAACTCCTCCCGCATCGCCTTGGTCGAGGTCGGCCCGACCAGCATGCCGTAGCCGCCCGAGCCGTGCACTTCCTTCACCACCAGCTCTTCGATGTGCTCCAGCACATAAGCCCGCTCATCGTCATTGGTGCAGTTATAGGTCGGCACGTTCTTGAGCAGCGCCTTCTCGCCCAGGTAGAACTCGATGATCTCCGGCACGTAGACGTAGACCGCCTTGTCGTCGGCAATGCCGGTGCCCGGCGCGTTGACCAGCGTCACGTTGCCGGCGCGGTAGGCATCGAACAGCCCCGGCACGCCCAGCATCGAGTCCGGCCGGAAGGTCAGCGGATCGAGGAAATCGTCGTCGATGCGCCGGTAGATCACATCCACCCGCTCGGGCCCGGAGGTCGTGCGCATATAGACCTTGCCGCCTTCGACGAAGAGGTCGTGCCCCTCGCACAGCATCGCGCCCATCTGGTCGGCGAGGAACGAGTGCTCGAAATAGGCGGAGTTGTAGATGCCCGGGGTCAGCACCGCCAGATTGGGCGAACCGGACGAGCGCGGCGGGGCCACGCTCTCCATCGTCCGCCGCAGCGTCTCCGGATAGGGCTCGACCGGCGCGACCTTGTAGCGCTGGAACAGTTCCGGCGCGAGCTGCAGCATCGCCTCGCGGTTCTCCAGCATGTAGCTGACGCCCGACGGAGTACGCAGATTGTCCTCGAGCACGTACCAGTCGTCGGGCCCGACGCGCACGAGATCGACGCCGATAATGTGCGAGTAGACGCCGCGGGCCGGATCGAGCCCCATCATCTCCGGCGCGAAGGCCGTGTTGTTGAGGATCAGTTTCTCCGGCACCCGCCCGGCCTTCAGGATCTCCTGGCGGTGGTAGATGTCGTAGAGAAAGGCGTTGAGCGCCCGCACCCGCTGCTCGATGCCCTTGGAAAGTTTCCGCCACTCGATGGCCGAAACGATGCGCGGGATGATGTCGAACGGAATGAGTTTTTCGGTGCCTTCGTCCGAGCCATAGACGGCAAAGGTGATGCCCAGCCGGCGAAACAGGCTCTCGGCATCGCCCGACATCAGGCTCAGCGCCTGTGGCGGCTGTTCCTTCAGCCACTCTGCGAGGATGAGATAGGGTTCGCGGATCGATCCGTCCGCATTGGTCATTTCGTCAAACGGCGCGGCTGCCATCCACCCCTGCTTCGGCTTTGCGGTTGCCCACTGCCAGTTCGTCCACTGCGAAGACTACCCACTGCCATGACATTGCTACACGTTTGCGCGGGGGCCACAAGCACAGTTCGCGTAGTTCCGGGCTACGGCACACCACCAATGTCGCCTTCCCCCTCCGGTGATTCCCCCCTACAAATCGCGCCGCAAAGGGAAGAGAACAATGTCCGAAGATATTCTGCAGACCCACAAGCTGCTCCCCCGCTGCGAGGAAGAGCTCGCGCGCCGCTTCACCGTCCACAAGCTGCATGAGGCCGCCGACAAGGACGCACTGATCGCCGAACTCGCGCCGCGCGTCCGCGCCATTGCCGGCAGCAACGTCAATGCGGCGCTGATGGACAAGCTGCCCAAGCTCGAGATCATCGCCAATTTCGGCGTCGGCTACGACACCATCGATACCGCCGCTGCCAAGCAGCGGAATATCCGCGTCACCAACACGCCCAACGTCCTCAACGACGCTGTCGCCGAGATCACGCTCGGGCTGATGATCGGGCTCGCCCGCCGCATTCCGCAGGCGGACCAGTTCGTGCGCCAGGGCAAGTGGACGCCGACCTCGGGCTTTGGCCTGCTCACCGAACTCAACGGCAAGACGGTGGGCATCCTCGGCCTCGGTCGCATTGGCAAGGAAATCGCGGTGCGCTGCCAGGCGATGAAGATGCGCGTCGTCTATCACGGCCGCAGCCAGCAGAAGGACGAGCCTTACGTCTACTACGACAAGCTCGTCGACATGGCCCGCGATAGCGACTGGCTGGTGCTGATTGCCCCCGGTGGCAAGGGCACCGACAAGATCGTCAGCCGCGAAGTGCTCGAAGCGCTCGGCCCCGAGGGCTTCCTCGTCAACGTCGCCCGCGGCACGCTGGTCGACGAGGCAGCCATGCTGGAGCTGCTGCAGAGCAAAAAACTCGGCGGCGCCGCCCTCGACGTGTTCGAGAAGGAACCGGCCATGGATCAGGCCTTCTGGGCCCTCGACAATGTCGTGCTGTCGCCGCATCAGGGTAGCGCCACCAACCAGACGCGCAACAAGATGGGCGACCTGGTAGTGGCCAACCTTGTGGCGCATTTCGCCGGCGAGCCGCTGCTCAGCGCAGTGGTCTAGCCCAACAATACGTGCAGGGAGGAGGAACCCATGCAGATCGACCTCAAGGACAAGATCGCCATCGTCACTGGCGCCGGGCGCGGCATAGGCCGCGTCATCGCCCGCACGTTTGCCCGCGAGGGCGCGACGGTGATCATCCTCGATTTCAAGCAGGACCTGCTGGATGACGCCTCGGTCGAATGGACCGAAGCCGGCTGGAAGGGCAAGCGCATCCACTGCGACGTGCGCGACGCCGCCCAGGTGAAACGGGCCGTGGCGGAGATCGAGGCCGAGTTCGAGCGCGTCGATATCCTCGTCAACGATGCCGGCGTCGCTTCGGGTACGCGCGTCACCGAGTTGAGTGAGGAAATCTGGGACGACAATTTCGACACCAACGCCAAGGGCACGTTCCTGATGTCCCAGGCGGTGGCCCCGATCATGAAGCGCCAGAAATGGGGCCGCATCCTCAACGCCGCCTCCTACGCTGCCATCACCCCCTCCATTGGCGGGGCGGCCTATGCCAGCTCGAAATACGCCGTGGTCGGCTTTACCCGCGTGCTCGCCGGCGAGCTCGGCCCCTACGACGTGACGGTCAACTGCTACTCGCCCGGCATGGTCCCCACGCTGATGAACCGCTTCGCCGACGCCCCCGAGGAGCGCAAGCAGAAGCTCCTCGACACCCTTACCCTCCGCCGCTGGGGCGATCCGCAGGATGTCGCGAACCTGCTGGCGTTCCTCGCCTCCGACCTCGCCAAGTACATCACCGGCGCCCACATCGACTGCTCCGGCGGCAAATACGCCACGCAGTTCCCGTCCCTCGCCTACGAACAGCCGTAGCCTCTTGATCCTCCCCTGCGAAGCGGGGGAGGGGTACCAGCGAAGCTGGTGGAGGGGGCGACCCCAACCACCGGCGCTCGCCCACCCACCAGCTGTCACCCCTGCGAAGGCAGGGGTCCAACCCACAGCCCGCGCCAGCGGTAATATGGATCCCTGCCTTTCGCAGGGATGACACCCTGTGGGCATGCGCCAACGTGCCCCGACATCGGCCCCCGCGCATATCTCCCCTGCGGAACCCATCTCCCTTTCGCCGATTGCGTTTTCATCTCGCCCGTGGCGAGACTGGCGCGCAATCGGCGGAGTGACGTGCATGGCAGAATGGTGGCGCGGGGCGGTGATCTATCAGGTCTATCCGCGCTCGTTTCAGGATACCAATGGCGACGGCATCGGCGATCTGCCCGGGATTATCCGGCGGCTCGACCATATCGCCAGCCTCGGTGTCGACGCGATCTGGCTCTCGCCGATCAACCAGTCCCCGCAAAAGGACATGGGCTACGACGTCTCCGACTATAAGGAGGTCGATCGGCTGTTCGGCAGCCTCGAGGATTTCGACCTCCTCATCGATCGCGCCCACGCCCTCGGCCTCAAGGTCATCATCGACCAGGTCCTCTCGCACTCGTCCGACCAGCACCCCTGGTTCCGCGAGAGCCGGCTCAACCGCACCAATGCCAAGGCCGACTGGTATGTCTGGGCCGATCCTAAAAAGGATGGCACCCCGCCCAATAACTGGCCGTCGGTCTTCGGCGGCCGCGCCTGGGAGTGGAACCCCTCCCGCGGCCAGTACTACTTCCACAATTTCCTGATCGAGCAGCCCGACCTCAACTTCCACAACGAGGAAGTGCAGAACGCCGTGCTCGACGTCATGCGCTTTTGGCTCGAGCGCGGCGTCGATGGCTTCCGCCTCGACACTGTGAACTACTACTTCCACGACCGGCAGCTGAGGAACAACCCGCCCGCGCGGCGCCCCAAGCACCTGCCTTACGCCGTGAACCCCTACGACATGCAGGAGCACCGCTACGGCAAGAGCCAGCCCGAAAACATCGGCTTCCTGAGGCGCGTACGCACCCTGCTCGACCAGTACGAGGATCGCACCACGGTCGGCGAAGTGGGGGACAGCCACAAGGGCCTGCAGCTCATGGAGGAATACACCTCCGGCGGCGACAAGCTGCACATGGCCTATACCTTCGACATGCTCGGCAACGATTTCGACGCCGCCCATTTCCGCGACTGCCAGCACAAGTTCTTCACCGGCGCGCCGAACGGCTGGCCCTGCTGGGCCTTCTCGAACCACGACGTGAACCGCCACGTGTCACGCTGGGCCGCATCGAGCGCCGATCCGGCCGCGCTGGCCCGCCAGGCCGCAGCGATGATCCTGAGCTTCAAGGGCTCAGTCTGCCTCTATCAGGGGGAAGAACTGGGCCTGCCCGAGGCCGACATCCTCTACGAGGAACTGACCGATCCGCCCGGCATCCGCTTCTGGCCCGAATACAAGGGCCGCGACGGCTGCCGCACGCCCATGCCCTGGGACGAGGGCGACGCGCCGAACGGCTTTTCGACCGAAAAGCCCTGGCTGCCGGTAAAGCCGAACCACTCGGCGCTCAACGTTGCCGGCCAGAATGCCGACCCCAACTCGACCCTCGCCTTCTATCGCCAGATGCTCGCCTTCCGCAAAGAGCACGGCGTGCTGAAGGACGGCGAAATCGAGTTCCTGAAGGCCGGCGAACCGCTGCTCGCCTTCCGCCGCTACGGCAGCAAGATCAGCAACGAGGCGATGACCTGCCTCTTCAACCTCTCGGGCGAACCGATCACGGTGACACTCGACGAAGCCGCCCCGGAGCCCGTGTTGGCTCAGGCCACCGAGCGCAGGAAGACGAAGCTGAAGCTCGGCCCCAACGGTTTTGCCTTCTTCCCCACCGCCGAGATGAAGGTGGCGTTCGGCGGGCGGCGCAAGCGCTGATCCGCCGCATTACTCCTGCACCAGCTCGAGCGTATCCTCGTCATAGTAGCGGGTGTTGAAGCTCCCATCGGCTTCCTGGAGATAGACCTCGAGGCAGCCATCACGCGTGCGCTTCACCGTGCGCGCGTTGATGCCGTGCTGCCTCAGCTCCATCTTCCACAACGCTTCCTGCTGCTTGCGATCGAACTTGCCAACTTGGATGCCGAACTCGATCGTCAGCCCCGCCGGATCGTCCTGGTCGCAGCGCGCCCGGCCCTGCGCCGCGGCCGGCGAAGTCGCCAGCGGCAAGGCGATCAGCGCGGCAACGGCAAGCGACAGGATCAGGCGAAACATGGCGGCACTCCGGTAGATGGTGCGGGCAGAAAAACCAGCACTTTCCGACGCAACTAGGGCAGTTCGCGCCGCTTGATCAGCATCACCACCGTCGGAATCGCAAGCGTCAGCATCAGCAGCCGGCTCACATGGTGCGCCGCGATGAAGGCGGTATCGAACCCCAGCGCAATGCCGAGCGCCCCCATGCCCTCGAGCGCCCCCGGCGACAGCCCCAGCCAGATCTGGCCGAACGGCATGTCGACCAGCGGCGTCACCGCAATCGCCACCACCGTGGTGATCGCGACGGTCAGCGCCGTGCCGGCAAGCCCAGCCAGCACGGCCTTGAAGAACTCCTGCCGGGTGATGCCGGCAAAGCGCGAACCGATCAGTGCCCCGACGAGAATGAACACCACCGTGAGAAACAGCGGTGGCGCCTGTCCTTCGAACCAGCCCGCGAATTTGGCAATGATCGAGGTCGCCATAGCGCCGAGCGCGTAGCCGGCCGGCACCTTCAACCGCGTGAAGATGTAGCCGACGATGCCGCAAGCAATGGCGACGATCACCAGCGTTTCGAGCGTCATCGGCACCACCGAGCCGATCGGCGCCTCATAATGCCCGAG
>JAESFU010000373.1_pt1 | contig 29132 bp, 20 predicted proteins | sample 9269461 | NCBI WGS metagenome assembly JAESFU01 (sample SAMN14502556, study PRJNA617107) | algae metagenome | isolation source: Stenomitos rutilans HA7619-LM2 and co-occurring heterotrophs from cave walls | place: USA: Waikapalae cave, Hawaii | collected 2009-07-28
TGCGTGCAGGAAGCTCGTAAAGCAATGGAGCATTGACGTGCTGGACGGGGGCGTCTCACAGTCTGAATTGTTCGTTCCTGCAGGCGCGACGCAGAATATCGCCAGTGGCTCCTTGCGCCCACAGGGCACTGCTCAAGATTGGACGCACGGCCCGGGTGTGGTGTTCATCCGCATGTCGCCGATGTTTCCGGGCACATCTGCAGGGAGCGCGGGGTGGACATCGCTTCTTGGCTTTGCAGCGATCGTGATCGGGATGGCCATTGATCACACCACGTCGTGGATCGCGGGGATCACGATTGTCTGCGTTGCCTGCATCATCTGGATCGCAAGCCGCGTGTCGGGAGGTTCAAACGCTGCCCGCGGTCGCGAGATCCTCGGCCGCGTCGCGGACGATTCATGGGAGCACCGTACAGAGCGTGCGATCGTCCAGGCCTCCATGCATCGGGGATTTGTGCTTGGATCCGATCCGCGGGTTGGTGTCGACGCTGGTACGTGGTTTGGTCCCGCACCTCAGGCCGAGGGAGATGCACCGCGCCCCTCAGTCATCCTTTGCAATATCAGGCCTGAAGTGGAAGACGGCGGCGAAAAGCTGGATGAGGAGGTCGAGGTCGGCCCTTCAAGAAGGTTGAAGCCTCAGGATCGCAAACGCAGGATCTGGGGCCTGGCCGCGCTGGTTGTCGTCATGATGTTCCTCTGGTATGCAACCCGTGCAACGGGCATTCCGACGTATCTGTGGCTGCTCTTCTTTGGCGTGCAGGCAGGCGTGATCGTGTATCGATTGGGCTGGGGTCCGATCCAGATCAATGCAGCGATCGCATCGATCGGAAAGCTCGAAGTCGTGCACTGGGGTATCCGTCGTTCGTACTCGACGCGAGATTCGGTCCTGGTCGTAACAACCATCCCCGGCACCAGTATTTCCGGTGCGACGCGTGGCACGTATCCAGTCATTGTCCATGCAGTGCATCGCGATGGATATCGATCAACGCTTCTGTTCGACACGATGCAGGATCCGGGGCTTTCCGATCTTCTCAGGCGATGGACGCACGCAGATGCCCCCCAGATAGTCGCACCGGGCACGGAGCAGGAACCATGAACCACACCGCGATGATCAACCGGCTCCGTCACTTTCCTACGTCGCTGGCTGCCCTGCTTGTCGCGCTGCCCGATGACGACATCCGCTGGAAACCAACGCCAGAGAACTGGTCAATTCTTGAGATCTGTTGCCATCTTCTTGATGAAGAGCGTGAGGATTTTCGTTTTCGCCTCCGGTCAACGCTGGAGAACCCTGCAGCTCCGTGGCCCAAGCTTGATCTCAAGAACGTCGCGGAGCTGCGCGGATATAACACCAGGCAGCTCCAGCCGATACTTGGCCTGTTCATCGCAGAGCGTGCAGCCTCGATCGCGTGGCTCGAATCGCTCAAGAACCCGGACTTTGACACTGCGTACATGCACCCCACGCAGGGCGCGGTGTATGCAGGGGAACTCATGGCAAGCTGGGCTGCACACGATGCCCTCCACATGCGACAGATCGCCAAGCGGCTTTACAACCTCGCTCAACGAGACGCAGGGAAGCACAAGATTGTCTACGCGGGTGAGTGGACTGCCTGAATAATCGTGCCCGGCTTTACGCTTCAAAAGCAGTCCGCAGTCCGCAGTCCGCAGTCCGCAGTCCGCAGTCCGCAGTCCGCAGTCCGCAGTCCGCAGTCCGCAGTCCGCAGTCCGCAGTCCGCAGTCCGCAGTCCGCAGTCCGCAGTCCGCAGTCCGCAGTTCAGCTCTCCTGCTCGACCGTCCACGCCATCTTCGGGCCCGTGCAGTCGATGTGTGCAGTGAAGAAGCCCGGCGTGCCGTTCGGGCCTGACTTCTCGTGCTTGCGCACCAGCGGCCAGATGATCTCCCGATCACTCTCAGGCAGCGGCAGTGCATCGATCTCGTGCTCATGAAACCATGCAAGCTCGCCTTCGTTCATATGGCGAGGCGGAACGTTTACCGGCCCCTTGACGAGGTAGTAAAAAAGCAGCCAGTGCCCGCGGCCTTCGAACGCAGCTTCACTGATCAGGCCAAGGAGGTGCAGGCGCTCGATCGGAACATCGATCCCTGCTTCTTCCATGATCTCCCTGCGTGCACACTGCGCGGGCGACTCACCCGTCTGGACGTCCAGCTTGCCGCCGATCGGTGAGCATAGCCCCTGGTTCGGCGCCTTCAGCCTCCGAAGCAGGAGCACGCGGCCCTGCTCATCGCGCAGATCGCAAAGGCACGCGAGGCGGTAGGGCATGTCGGGCGAGGAGCCGTGAACTGCAGGTGAAGGCATGGCGGAGGGTAGGAAAACCAATAAGGCCGTGCACGCAGCGTTATTGGACCGCTTCTGAAGGTGATTTGCCACACTCTGGGCAGGGCGAATCCTCTGCAAGTCCCTCGCGCGCATAACCGCACTGATCGCATGTTGTGGGCTTGATAGATGCACGCAATAGCAGCTTTTTCAGCCGCATCGATGCAATAGTCAATCGCCCGTACGACACCAGGATCGCGCCCATCGTGAGCGTCAGGACCAGACCTGCAATTGCCGCCCCGCCGACACTCCAGAGTTTGAGCTGGGCTTGCTCGACACGATCAAATGGTGTAATCGGGTCCCACCATCCAAGACTCGACACACCCGTTGCATGACCCACTGCACACGAACCTCGATGGATCACGATGAACGAGCCCGACAGCACCCCATCGTGTGAGTAATCGCGATCAACACACAGAAGTGCGATGACGATCGAGATCGGATACGCGAGTGCAATGAGCAGCCAGAAGTTTCGACGGTGGCGACGCACTGCCTTGCGTGTGCTCGTCTCGCGGTCGAGCCTGGTGGAAACCAGCGGCTTTGCGTGGCTCGTGGGCGCTGTGCCTGATGCGTCAGTACGCGTCATTGTCCCTGCCGCCCATTCGCGTGACTTTCATCCCCTCTGGCAGTGCCTTGAGGAATTGTGCACCGTACCTCGCCGTCACAATCCGCGAATCGAGCACGACCACACGCCCGTGGTCGCTCTTGGACCTGATCAACCTTCCAAAGCCCTGCTTGAACTTCATGATCGAACGCGGCAGGGCGTCCTCTCTGAATGGATCCGGCCCGCGCGAGAGCATCAACTCGGTTCTCGCCTCGGTCAGCGGGCGATCGGGCGGATCAAACGGCAGCTTGGTGATGATCACGTTCCGCAGGCCGCGCCCGCGCACGTCGACGCCCTGCCAGAACGATGCTGCACCAAGCAGAACGGATCGTTCATTGCCACGGAACGATTCAAGAATCGCTTGCCGCGAGCCATCCAGTCCCTGCGCAAACATCGGCAGCCCGAGCATCTCAAGCCTGCCGCGAATCCTGCGTGCAACTGCGTTCAGCGTCGCAAAGCTCGTAAAGAGCACGAACGCACCGCCCTCGGTCTCGCGCACGTGATGAACGATCCGGTCTGCAAGCTGGTCGGTGTAGCTCTGCTGGTTGCCCGAACCCGTCGGTGCAGCACCGCTCGCGTCGATGATCAGCTCTGCCTGCTGTGCATGGTCAAACGGGCTTCCAAGCTGGAGCGTCCGTGCACCTTCGCACCCAAGCCGCGAGATCGTGTGATTGAACGCCATCTCGGCGGATTCGCGGGTCTCATCCTCGCGTACGCGACGCGTCGAAAGCGTCGCGCTCGTCAGGATTACGCTGTGTTCCTGCGAAAAGAGCCGTTCTTTCAGCAATGGGCCCACTTCGACGGGTGAGCAGGCGAATGTGACCTTCTGAAATGACGATTCGTCCGATGCAGCGCCGGTCTCGACCCAGTAGGCACAGCCGGGAAGCGTCTGATCGACGAGCGCTGCTGCGTCGTCAGCGATTTCTGAGGCGCGGATCGCGTAGGCGTTGAGCTCGTACTGGTCCTGCTCGCTCTTGCACGCCTCTCGCATCGATCTGAGGCGGATCGTCAGGTTGTTCATCGCATCGGTCAGCACATTCTCAACTGCACCCGCCTCACGGATCCGTGCGGACGCAGCACCGAACGAGCCACCCGGACCCTTGCCGAATGCAGGCTTGTCTGGTGATTGCTTTGCCGTCTGCTGCGCGAGCGTCGCGAGCGAATCAAAGAACGCACGCGATGCATCCATCGCCTCGGTCGTGAGGCGGATCAGGCGATCGGTCGTCTCCGCGTCACCTGCAGCGAGCCCGAGTTGCGAGAGGTACCCGCGTCCCGTGCGAGGGTGATACAGCGTTGTCAGGAGGTGCATCACTCTGCCTTCGGTCAGCGAGATGCCAAAGTGGTCCGACGCGACATCCTCGACGCCGTGTGCTTCATCAAGAATCACGTGGTCGTACTTGGGCAGGAAGCCGACCTCTTGCGACCGAAGCGCAAGATCAGAGAAGAACAGCGCGTGGTTACAGATCAGGATGTTCGCGCCATCCATCATTTTGCGTGCATTCTGATAGAAGCACGACTGATACTCAGGGCACTTGCGGCCCATGCAGTTGCCAGAGTCTGACTGCACCTTGTCCCACACGCCCTGCCGCTCGAGCTGCGGAAGCGTCGAGAGCGTTCCATCAAGCGTGTCTTGTGCCCAGTCCTCGATCACGTGGAGCGATCGGCGGGTCGCGGGGTCTGGGAAGAGCTTTTCCTGCCGCTGGCTCGCGAGTTTGAGCCTTCGGATGCTGACGTAGTTGCCCCTGCCCTTCACAAGAATCGGCTTGAGTGGGCGACGCGTCGGGTCATTGCCGTCCGCGCCTTCATCAAGCAGGGCTTGCAGCAGCGGAATGTCCTTGGTGACAAGCTGCTCCTGGAGCGCGATCGTGTTGGTCGCGATCACGACCGTCTCGCCGTGATGGATCGCGCGCAGGATTGCAGGGACCAGGTAGGCGAACGACTTACCGACGCCCGTCCCTGCCTCGACCAGGAGGTGCGACTTGGCAGAGAGCGTCTCCCACACCGCCTTGGCCATCTGCAGCTGCTCGGGCCTGGGTTCAAAAGTGGGGCCCAGCGTCCCTGCAAGCGGGCCGGAGGGGGAAAGGATGGATTCGACGGTAGGCAAGGTTGGATTCTAATCGGGTATTTCGCCCGGAGAAGGCCTAACTTCTCTTTGGAGGTACATTCCACCACATGCTGCGGAAGTCGGGCGCGACCGCTCGCACACTCTGGGTCCTGATCTGCACGTTCATCGGCGTGGTGGTCGTGTTCCCCTTTGCGGTCGCGATCTGGACTTGCTTTGCAGGTGTGCTGGGGAGATCCGGCAATGAAATCCCCGGGAGTTGGCCGGTTGTTCCATCACTGAACGTGGTCGCCCAGACCATTTTGTGGCCCCTCTCGATCGCAGTCGGAGCAGTGCTCATTGCATGGCCGATCGCGTGGCACCTCGGCAGGTCATCTCGTCCGTGGCGTGCGTGGCTCCTCGTTCCGCTCACGATGCCGACGTACCTCGCCTACGCGGGGTATGGCCTTCTTCGGTCCCCCGGATCATGGCTGGGCGACTGGCTTGAAACAGTCGGACGCGAGCACTGGCGCGATGCACCATTCCTTGCAGGGCAAGGGCTTGCGTGGCTTGGGCTGGTGCTCTGGTCGTGGCCGATCACTGCAGGGGTGCTGATGTGGGGTGTTCGCGGGCTTGATCCCACGGTCGAAGATGCACTGGCGATCGACGGCAGGAGCAGGCTCCAGCGTGCATGGACACGCTTGCTCCTGATCCGCGGCACGGTTCTTTCCGCGATCGCGATCGTCACGCTGATCATGCTGGGTTCAGCGATCCCGCTCCACCTCGCGCAGGTTGAATCGTGGGCACTCAAGCTCTGGCTTGCGCTTGATTCCCTCCCGCGCCATGAACGCTGGCGGGTCTGGGTCCTCGCGAGCCCGCTCATGCTCATCGCGGTGTGTGCAGGATGGTGGATCTCTGGCTGGGCAGTTCGCGGCGACATCCGCGAAGATCACTCTGCACGTGAGCGAAACAAGCGAGCAGGCCTGCTTCGCAACCTCCCTGCATGCTGGATGTGGGCAGTGTGGTCTCTCGCGACGCTGATCCCGCTTGGACTCTTTGCATGGTCGATCCGCGATCGACGCACGCTCATCGACTTCTGGCGGATCAATCCCGATGCGATGGGATGGAGCCTTGTCGTCGCGAGCCTGTGCGGTGGTATTGCTGCAGGTCTTGCTGCTGTGGTCTGGCAGCTGCTTGCTGAGCGGCGCGGCCAGCGGGTGCTTCGAATCCTGATCACGATCCTCGCTGCTTCGGGCCTCGCGCCGGGCGTCATTGTCGGTGCCATCGTCAACGAAGCCTGGAACCAATCGACATGGCAGCAGCCGGTTGCAGATTCGGTCGCGATCATCGTCCTGGCACACCTTGCACGGTTTGCCTGGATCGGCGCACTGGCAGGGGCCATTCTCGCTGCACTCGAACCCCGCGAACGGAGCGAGCAGCGTGCAGTGGATGGTGACCGATCCCTTCGCGGGTGGTGGCTTGTGTCAGGCAGGCCCGCGATCGGTGCACTGGTCGGGACCGGCATCGTCGTCGGCCTCCTGAGCTTCCACGAGATCGAATCGAGCGTGATGGTCCAGCCGCCGGGGATCGATGGCCTCTCGCGCCGCATCCTCCAATTCCTGCACTTCTCGCAGATGGACGACCTTTCCGCTGCAGGTGTTTGGCTTGTGGGTGGTGGTGTGTGCCTCTCGCTGCTTGCAGGATGGCTGGGCGGAAGGTGGTGGGATGGCTGGTCCGACCGCCCCGGAAAGAACCAAAGAGCGGAATCGAACCCGTCCTCCTCCAAATCCGTCAGATGATGTGCCCGGACCTGAGGGACTTTGCATCCTCAGCCCTGCGGACGAGTAAGTACGATGTTCATCATGTCTCGAGGGACCTGTCCAATCTTCAAGGACGGAGGAACGCACCGTTTTCGGTGGAACGCCATCGGTACGCCAGTTGCCCTGGCGTTCTTCCTCTGCTCAGTCCCCGCATGTTCGCGCTCTGCAAACACTGGTGAAACCAGGCCCCTCGACGTCCACCGCGTCCTTGGCGAGGTCGGGCCTTCTCCAGGCCAGATCTCGTACCCCCGCGGGCTCGATTTCGACGGTGAGTACCTCTGGATCGTGGACAAGTCCGCGCGGGTCCAGCGGCTCGATCCCACGAACGGCAGGTGCGTTGGCGGCTGGACGATGCCCGAATATCTCCTGGGTAAGCCCACCGGTATCACCGTCGGCGTCGATGCAGCGGGGAAGGGTGTCGTTTACGTCCCCGACACGCATTACCACCGCGTGGTGATTTATGAGATGCCACCTGCAGCGCCCGAAGGAACCTCGGTCCGCGAGGTCTTCCTTCCTGGACAACCTCCGGTTGTCGCACAGTTCGGGGAATACGGCAACGGTGATGGTCAGTTTGTCTATCCAACCGACGTTGCAGTGTTGAAGGACCCAGGAAAGGCAACCGTCCAGCGCGTCTACGTCAGCGAGTACGGTGGCAACGACCGCATCAGCATCTGGGAGCCCGACGCAGACGGGAAGTACCACTTCCGGTTCGCGTTCGGGACGTTCGGCTCGGGCAGTTCTGGAGACAACATCCAGTTCAACCGCCCGCAATCGATCGACCTGATCACGCTGAACGGCACCACCGAGCTCCTCGTCGCAGATGCCTGCAACCACCGCATCGGTCGCTTCACCCTCGATGGCAAGCTGATCGCGTGGATCGGCAGCGTCGACACCGTCGGTGACGGGCCGGGGCAGTTCAAGTATCCTTACGGCATCTTCCCGGTGGGGGATGGAACCGCCCTCGTGGCGGAGTTCGGGAACAACCGCATTCAGCACATCGATCTCATCTCGGGGAAGGGGCTGGGAAGCTACGGCGGTGCAGGCCGCCAGCGTGGCCAGCTCATCAATCCCTGGGCAGTTACCGTCAACGGCGATGAGGTCTTTGTTCTTGATTCCCAGAACAACCGGATCGTCGTGACCGACATTCCCGGCGTCCGTGCCAGGCGGCAGTTCGCGGGGGTGACGCCATGACCCCGGTTTCCAGCCTCCTTGCCATGTTCGGCACCTGGCCTGATGGTGGCGTCGCGAAGCTCGCGTCGATCATCGTCGGCCCGATCCAGTTCGACCGGCCGGTCTGGCTCTTCCTGATCCCGCTAGCAGGGGGTCTTGCGATTTGGATCGGTCGCAAGAGCCTTGCAGGGCTGGGCGGCGTGACCCGCTGGGTGGCGCTTGCGATCCGGCTTGTGGTCATCGTCTTCATCGCCTGCGCCATGGCGGAGCCCCAGTGGCGCGTCCAGGGCGAGGATGTCTCGGTCACGGTCGTCATCGATGCCAGCGAATCGATCCCTGCAGCCATGCAGCGCGATGTCGATCGCTATATAGAGGAAGCAACTGCAGCAGGTCGCGAGCGTCCAACCGACCGCTTGGGCGTTGTGACCATCGCCAAGGACTCGTTTGTCCAGTCGCTCCCGTCCGATAAGACCGACCGCGTCGAACGCCAGCACATCGGCGCGGTCGATGGGACCAACCTCGCTGCAGGCGTCCGGCTGGGCATGGCGGTCTTCCCGCCCGATTCTGCCAACCGAATCCTGATCATCAGCGACGGCAACGAAACCTCAGGCAGCGTCCTCCAGGCTGCAGAAGCAGCCAGGGCAGCAGGCGTTCCGATCGACGTTCTTCCACTCAAGTACGACTACACCTCGGAAGTGCTGGTCGACCGCTTGATCGCCCCTGCAACCGCGCGCATGGGTGAGAACCTCGCGGTTCGCGTGGTCCTGCAGGCCACGCAGGAAGCTCAGGGCAGGCTCTCGCTGCTCATGAACGGCGACCCGGTCGATCTTGACCCCGACAGCGACCAGCTCAGTGCACCGGTCGCGCTCAAGGCAGGTCCCAACGTATTGACCGTCCCTGTGCGCACGAGGCTGGCGGGTGCCCAGAAGTTTGAAGCAGTCTTTGAACCCGAGATCGGTGCAGGCGGGCAGACGATCGGCGACGCGGTTCTTCAGAACAATCGTGCGGAAGCAGTTTCATTTGTGTCGGGTGAGGGTAAGGTCCTGATCATCCGCGAGCTGCCTGAGGATGCCCAGGCGATCGTGGATGCGCTGACCGAAGCACGCATCGCGACCGATGTGCGCACCGCTGAGCAGGTGCCCGGCACGCTCACCGAGCTTGCTGCATACGACGCGATCGTGATGGTGAACGAGCCGGTCGATTACTTCAGCCTCAAGCAGCAGGAAGAGTTCAAGCAGTTCATCCACGACGTGGGCGGCGGGCTGGTAATGGTGGGTGGGCCGCAGTCGTTCGGTGCAGGCGGCTGGATCGGTTCACCACTCGAAGATGCACTGCCGATCAGGCTCGATCCTCCGCAGAAGCGGCAGATGCCGCGTGGTGCACTGGCACTCGTGATTCACTCGGTCGAGATTCCCGAGGGCGTGTATCTCGGTAAGAAGATCAGCGAAGCTGCGGTGAACACGCTCTCGCGGCTCGACCTCTTTGGCATCAACGAGTACCGGATGTCCTTCGGCGTCGACTGGGTTCACCCGCTGACGGAAGTCGGCGACGGGAGTTCCGCGAAGCGATCGATCCAGCGGCTTGAGTTTGGCGACATGCCCGACTTTGCACCCTCGATGCAGCTCACGCTCAACGGCATGCTCTCTGCAAATGCGGGACAGAAGCACGTGATCGTGATCAGTGATGGCGACCCATCTCCGCCGTCAAAGTCGATGCTTCAGCAGTTCGTCAACGCCAAGATCTCGATCTCGACGGTCGCGTGCGCGACGCACTCGTTCAACGATCAGCAGACGATGAAGTACATGGCCGACTACACCGGCGGCAAGTACTACAACGTCGACCCGAGTGCAGCTGCAACGCAGATCCCCCAGATCTTCATCAAGGAAGCCCAGACCGTGAAGCGGTCGTTGATCTGGGAAGGAACGCCCTTTATCCCCGCGGTCTCATCTGCAGGGAGCGAGGCGATGCGCGGTGTCGGTGCAGTGCCGCCGATCTCGGGATACGTCGTCGCTGCGGATCGCGAGGGTCTCTCGCAGGTCACGATGCGCGGCAAGGAGAACGACCCGATCCTGGCGCAGTGGCAGCACGGGCTGGGCCGCGTGATCACCTACACCAGCGACGCTGCATCGCGCTGGAATCCGCAGTGGGTCGCGTGGCAATCGTTCCGCCAGTTCTGGGAGCAGCACATGCGCTGGACGATGCGGCCCAGCGGCTCTGCCAACGTCCGTATCGCGACCGAGACGCGCGGCGACGAGACGATCGTGACCGTCGACGCGCTAGACCCAAGCGGTGAGCGGCTGAACTTTGCCAAGTTCCAGGGCCGCGTCGCATCCCCCGATGGCACCGGCGAAGATGTCACGCTTCGGCAAGTCGGACCCGGCAGGTACGAGGGCAAGGTCAGGACCGAGGTTGCAGGGTCGCACGTGATGAGCCTTCGGTACGCAGCGCCGACCACTGCTGCAGATGGAACGCAGGACGTGCTCGAAGGCACCGTGCAGGCCGCGATCACACGTCCGTTTGCAGATGAGTTCCGGATCCTCCAGGACAACTCCGCACTCCTTCGCCAGATCGCAGAGCTTACCGGTGGTCGGGTTCTGACTGGCGACGCCAAGGCAGACAAGCTCTGGTCGCGCGAGAGCCTGACGGTTCCGCCGACGACCTCCGCGATCTGGCGTCTGCTTGCGCTGGCCGCGATCGGGCTCTTTGTCGTCGATGTCGGCGTTCGTCGCGTCCGGGTCGATATCCCTGCCATGCTTCGGCGCGGCAGGTCGCTCCTGCGGCCTGGAAAGTCCGGTGGAGGCGAGCAGATCGCGGGCCTCCAGGCTGCAAGAGAAAAAGCACGTCGCAAAATGTCGGACCCCGCGGTCGAAACCCGCGTCGAAGAAGCACGTACCACGTATGACCAGGTCCGTGCAGCGTCCGCGGCCAAGTTTGAAGCACCCAAGGGTGGGGCTGGTGCTTCTTCTACGCAAAATGCGGGGGTCGAGGGTGGACCGAATGCAAAGCCCGAGCAGTCCAAGCCCGGCCAGGGTCAGGGGCCTGGCCCTGCAGCGCCGCCCGGCGAGGGCATGTCTCGTCTGCTCAAGGCCAAGAAGAAGGCCCGCGACGAGATGACCGACGAGTGATCAAAACGAATCAGGAACGCAGTTCAGCACATTGAATTTGACCATCCGCGCCGCACGTGCGTGGGTTTACGGAGTGCAGAAGCATGGCCACCAGAGATGAAGGTTCGGGACTGATGAACACCGCCGAAGTGAAGGAAAAGTGCGAGCACTTCCGCCAGACGTTCCAGGTCCTTAAAAGCGAGATCGGCAAGGTGGTCGTGGGCCATCCCGACGTGGTCGATGGCGTCCTGATCGCGCTCTTTGCGGGTGGCAATATTCTCCTTGAAGGCGTCCCCGGCCTGGGCAAGACGCTCCTCGTCCGGACGCTTGCGCAGACGCTGAGCCTCCCGTTCAGCAGAATCCAGTTCACGCCCGACCTCATGCCTGCAGACGTCGTCGGCACGAACATCGTGACCGAGGATGCACAGACCGGCAGGCGGCAGTTCGAATTCCAGCGCGGTCCGATTTTCGCGCAGGTGGTCCTTGCGGACGAGATCAACCGCGCCACGCCCAAGACGCAGTCCGCGCTCCTCGAGGCCATGCAGGAACGCAGCGTTACCAGCGGCGGAACGACCTACAAGCTCAATCTTCCGTTCCTTGTTCTTGCGACGCAAAATCCGATCGAGCAGGAAGGCACGTACCCGCTCCCCGAAGCACAGCTCGACCGCTTCATTTTCAAGATCGTCGTGGGGTACAGCCAGCTCGACGACCTGATGACGATCCTCGACCGTACGACCGGTACGCAGGCGCCCGAGCCGCAGAAGGTGCTTGATGGCGAGCAGATCCTCAAGCTCCAGTCGCTGGTGCGCGGCGTGGTCGTCGCGCCGCACGTCAAGGAGTACGTCGCGCGGCTGGTGCTCGCGACGCACCCCGGCACTGCGACCGCTGCAGGTGGCGAGAACGGCGTGACCAACCGCTACATCCGTTGCGGTGCATCCCCGCGCGGTGCACAGGCACTGCTCCTTGGTGCAAAGGTCAAGGCCCTGATCGATGGTCGCTACCACGTCAGCTATGGCGACGTGAAGGCGATGGCGACGCTTGCACTTCGGCACCGCCTCATCATGAACTTCGAAGCAGAGGCAGACCGCGTGAATTCCGACGACATCGTCGCCAAGATCCTTCAGCTCACGCCATCGGAGCCTGCAAAGGTCGGCGTCTAAGCATCTGCCCTGCATCATTGAGACTACCTGCAAGGACTACCTCATGAAGAATGCAATCATCGCTGCAGCCATCGCGTCGCTCCTGATCGCGATCCCTGCATGCACAACCGTTCCCAGTGGCATCGACCCTTCATATCACACTCTTGACACATCATTCCTCGGGACGTGGACGAGCCAGCGCGGAACGACCGTGACGATTGACCACCTCGGCGGCGCTGCATTCGACATGATCGTCAGCGACGGAACAGAATCTGCTTCATACCGCGGGCATCTCCTCGAAGTCGGCGGTGCAAAGTTCGCGGAGATCTCCGTCTTCCAGCCCGGCGACAAGAACGAGATCCCGGTCTACATCTACGCGATGGTGAATGTGAACGGGAACACCATGACCCACAAGCCGATCCGTCCTGAGTGGATGGCGCAGGAAAGCAGGACGCTGCCTGACGCGATCTACCACTCGACCAGCCAGGAACAGCCCGGCTCGGGCGGCGTGGTTGTCCGCGACCGCAGCGCCATGCTCACGCTCCTGCGAAAAGCAGCCGCAGACCCCTCCGCCTTCGGCCCTGCAGAGACGCTAACGAGGAATTGAAGACAATTTTGAACGCAGAGGTCACAGAGAGCACAGAGGTGAATCATGCGGGGGAATCAGGAGGGCGCAAGGCAGCAGGTCGTGGTTCCGTCTGAATGGAACCGAGTTACAGAGCAGATCATTGGTTGCGCGATCGAGGTTCACAGGGTGCTTGGCGTTGGCCTACTGGAACGGCTGTATGAGGAAGCATTGGAACACGAGCTGAATTTGTGTGGTTTGCGGTGCCGGCGGCAGGTGGCAGTTCATACTGCATACAAACAGAAAGCTCTATCGCCGCACGTACTCGATATGGTTGTCGAGGACCTCGTGGTTGTAGAACTGAAAGCGATTGAGAAGGTTGCGGATATACACCTTGCGACGCTCGTGAGCTATCTGAGAATCAGCCAGTTCCCGCTTGGTCTTCTCGTGAATTTCCATGCACCAACGATCAAGAACGGACTTTACCGTCGCCTGAATCCAAGCTCGCCGATGTTACTCGCTTCTCAACCAGCCTTGACTGCTTTCCCCGCTCAGTGATCTCCGCGCCCTCCGCGTTCAAAAAATCTTCCATGCTTCGAACTTCAAACATCACCCGCCCGCTCAAGATTGAAGACCTCCTCGATGGGCCGCTCATTTCCAAGCTGGACCCGCTGGATCTTGCCTCGCGCAAGGTCTTTGCAGGGAAGCTCAAGGGCGAGCGGCGGAGCAAGAAGCGCGGGCAGTCGGTCGAGTTCGCGGATCACCGGCCGTACGTGGTCGGTGACGATCTTCGCCACATCGATTGGAACCTCTTCGGCAGGCTTGATCGTCTTTTCCTCAAGCTCTTCCTGGAAGAGGAAGACCTCGCGATGCACGTGGTGATGGATGCGAGCGAGTCGAGCGATTGCGGCGAGCCGAGCAAGTATCTCTTTATGCAGCGCACCGCGATGGCGCTGGGGTATGTTGGTCTTGTGAACCTCAACCGCGTGGCCTGCACATCGATGGCAGGTGCACGGATCGCCAAGCCCGGCGCGGAAGAAGCAGAGGGTGAATCAGAACCTGCCGGGATCGGCGCAGGCGAGATCGCTGCGATCCGCGACCTGCGCGGCAGGCGTCGAACACACGACCTTGCGAGGTTCATCTGCTCTGTCCAACCCTCCGGCCCGCTCCTCTTCCGCCAGGCTGCAGAACGCATCGCACTTACGCGCCGCGGCAAGGGCGTGATGGTGATCCTTTCTGACTTCATGTTCAAGGATGGCTACGAAGATGGTCTTCGCATGCTTGTCGGCCATGGCTACGACGTCTTTGCGATCCAGGTGCTCAGCCCGCAGGAGATCGATCCGCCGCTGACGGGCGACTTGAAGCTGCGCGATGTTGAGGACGGCGACCTGACCGAGGTGACAATCTCCGCGCCGCTCATCAAGAAGTACAAGGAAAACCTCGCTGCATACAACGGCCAGCTCCGCGACTTCTGTGCACGTCGCGAGATCAGTTACCTCTCTGTCCGTAGCGACACCGCGATCGACACGCTTCTCCTTGATTACCTCCGGAGAAGGGGGCTGGTGCGATGATGCATCGTTTGAGGGGCCATCTTCTCTTGAAGGCATCCGTGCTCATCGCGTGCACGGCCGCGCTTCCTGCCTGCGAGTACAACTCCTCGCCGCTCCACAGCGATCTTGAATACGACCAGTTCCGCGAGATGGTCCGTACTCGCTTCCATGTTGGAATGCAGGCAGAGGATGTAGAGCAGACGTTGAACGACCTGAAGTTGTCGCCGTCGTGGGCGCCAAGCGGTTCACAGAATTGCTTCGACAGCGAAGCTCGCGGGTTCCATCCTGAGATTGAACCCTCGGGCTTCTGGACCAAGCGGATGCCCACGCCGGACAGGTTGCCCAGGCTGCACATGATCATCGACTCAAGCGACGCACTCAAGTGCGTCTCCTATGACGGCTCCGGAACCTGGAGCGGAGGGCTCATCGTCCAATGACGTTCCTCACGCCGCTCATCGCCGCCATCGCAGCGGGGATTGCCATCCCCTCGCTTGTGATTCTCTACTTCCTCAAGCTGCGCCGGAGAGAGATGGAAGTCTCGACCACGCTCCTCTGGAAGAAGGCGATCCAGGACATGCAGGCCAACGCGCCCTTCCAGCGCCTGCGTCGCAACATCCTCCTCATCCTTCAGCTCATCGTGCTCGCCGCTGCTCTCTTTGCGATCGCCCAGCCCCAGCTCAAGGGTGAGTCCTATCAGAACACGCGACAGATCATTCTGATCGATCGCTCTGCAAGCATGTCGTCGATCGACGGCGAGGGCAAAGTTCCCGACGATGCGACCTCCGGCAGCTTCAAGACGCGGTTTGAGATCGCCAAGAAGGAAGCCAAGGAACTCGTCGACGCACTCCCCGAAGCAGGGATCTTCGGAACAGGAACCGGCGCGGAGGCGATGATCGTCGCCTTCGACACTACTGCAGAAGTCCGCCAGCAGTTCACGAGCGACAAGGCGCTTCTCAAGGCCGCGATCGACGCGCTCCAGCCGACCGATGCACCGACCATGATGGGCGAGGCCATGCGGCTCGCCAAGGCGCACGCGCCCAAGCGTGGTATCGTCGCGGATCCGCGCAGCGGCGAGAAGTTCAGCGTCGAAGGCCTCGATGCAGGGATTCCGGTCACGATCCACATCTGGTCCGACGGGCGTGCAGGGGATCTTGGCGAAGTGAAGCCGGGGCTGAGCGATGAGGTCGTCTTTCATCGCGTCGGTCTTCCGGAATCGGCCAATCTCGGCATCGTCGGCCTCCGCTGGGAGCGTTCGTACGACGATCCGACCAAGCTGAGCATCTTCGTCAGCGTGCAGTCCACGTTTGAAGATGCACGCAATGTCGATGTCGAGCTTGTGCTCGATGGACAGGTCGCGGGCATCCGTTCGCTCTCGCTCCCTGCAGCGACCGTGACACGCGTCCCCGGCGAAGGCGAGCCTGATGAGAACGGAACGCCGCCGACCATCCGCACGGTCACTGCTTCAACCTCCGGCGTTGTCTTCCAGCTCGAGCGCCCGCAGGGCGCGATCGCCCAGCTCCGACTTCGTGCTCCCAACCTTCAGGAAGCACCTGCAGGGGACGGCCTCGCGACCGACAATCGCGCCACGCTGATCGTTCCCCCTGCACGCAAGCTCGCGGTCGCTGCAGTCACGCGCGGCAACCTTTTCCTCGCCGCCGCACTCCGCGGTCTTCCGCTCGCGAAACTCGAAACGCTCACGCCCGATGAGTTCGAGCAGCGTCGCCGCGATGGCAAGGCAGGTGAGTTTGACGTGGTGATCCTCGATGGCTGGCTGCCGGGCGCGGCAACAGCAACAGGCGCGCAGCCCGCAGCTCCTGCGACTGGCGTAACGAGTTCAGGTACGCCTGCGCTCCCCCCCGGTCGCTACCTCATCCTCGGTTCGGTCCCCGGCGAGATGGGCATCACCGACCTTGGCCCTGCAGGTTCACCTTCCGCTGAAGACCCCTCGCAACGCGTCGGTGGAGAAGCAGTGTTTATCGACTGGATGCGAGACCATCCCGTGCTTCGCAACGTCACGCTCGATCCGGTCGTGATCACGCAGATGCGGCAGGTCGAGATCCAGCGCGGTTCGGGTGCAGTGGCGATGGCCCAGACCAGTAAGGGCCCTGGCATCATCGACACTGCATCTTCCGATGGTCAGTGGCGCGCGATCGTCGTTCCCTTTGATGTTGCGGACGGCAACTGGGCCTTTGATGTCAGCTTCGTCGTCTTCATGGCCTCTGCAGTTGATTATCTCGGCGGTGCATCTGATTCGAGCCCTGCAGGGACTGTCGCGAGCGTTCTCCCTCAAGGCATGATCCAGCCCGGTTCCGTTCTTGCAGATCGTCTCCCCCTCGGGACCGACCGCGCGAGGATGACGCTCCCGCCCGAAGATGGTCGCCGCGAAGATACGCTGACCGTGGCGCCCGATGGCCGCATCGTCTACGGCCCCGTCCGCACGTCAGGACTCTATGAAGTCTCGTGGGCAGGCCCTGGTTCAAGCTCCGATCTCACGGTCGATGGCAGGACCGTCCGGCCCTACGCGGCAAATCTCATGGATTCCGCGGAATCGGATATCTCAAGTTCCGATGAACTGGCGTTGGCTTCTCGCGTAGTCCGTGCAGCTGCAGGCGAGAATCGCAACACCGACCAGCGACTGTGGCCCTGGTTCCTCCTGGGCGCGCTGGCGATCGTCATGCTTGAGTGGTTCATCTACAACCGCAAGGTTCATATCTAAGACGCGCAGAGGATCAGTTGGGCATGAGTGGGGTGTGGGCTTCGATGCTTCTGCACCGCCATTGTGCATCACGCAGGTCCGGGTTTAGGTTCAGGAGCAGGGGCGTGCAGAGGTTGACGCGCACAGTTCATTCTTTCGCGATCGCCGCCACGCTCCTGGCATCGTGTTCTTCGCTCGCAAATGCACAGGATTCACGGCAACCTGATCCCAGGCGGCCCGATGCGCCGTACATCTATTCGATGGATGTCGGCTGGAAGCGCATGGTCATCCAGGATCGCTGGAATCCGGTGTGCGTCTGGCTTGCAGGTGGCGCGAGGGGCTTCACGGGCACGCTCCACGTCTCGTATGTGCAGGATGGCACGCAGCAGGCGAGCATCATCCTCCCGGTCTCCGCCACGCCGGGCGTCACGGTTCCGGTTGACTTCGTGGCCGCGCTGCCGCGTGGCGCCAACACCATCGATCTTGCGCTCGTCGCGGACAATGGCTACGTCGTTGATCGAACACGTGCAGTCTCGCTCATGGGCGAGAACAATGAACTCCCGCTGAGCATCGAGCCCTTCGAAGCAGGCACGGGCCCGATCGTTTCGATCGGCGCGACTTCCATCGAGCGTTCATCGCTGATCGACCGGGCAAGCTCGCTCAGCCCGACACCGAATTACTGGCAGCCGCAGGCAGAGAAGCGGAAGCTGACCGAGCATTGGAGTGATTTCCGTCCCGTCCGTGTCGAGCCCGATCGAGCCCCACGCGTGTGGTCTGCGTTTGATGGCCTTGCCTCGGTCGTCATCGAAAGCTCGACCATCTCCAGGCTTGGTTCGCGAGAGCGCGAAGCGCTGACGCAGTGGATGCTCCAGGGTGGGCGCGTCGTGGTGGTGGTCAGTTCGCCAGGCGCGGAGTGGCGAACGCTTCTTCCCAGCCAACCTTCCTTCGACGTCGTACAGATCGCGCCTTCGATCACGCTCACCACTCCAGACGCCTTCATTGCGCCCATCAATGAAGTGCACCAGGCAATCAAGCTCAACCAGGCTGCGGGCGATCCCGCACAACCTGCATCAGGAGCAACCGATGCAGATGCGCCGGTGCAGTCCGGTGCACAAGACCCTTCCGTAGAGGCATCAGCAGGCGATGGTTCTTCCGCGCAGTCCCAGGAGACTGATGCGCCTGCAGAAGAAGCCGTAGCGGATGAGCAAACAGATCAAGCACCACCAGAGCAGCCTGCAGGATCACAAGCCGGGCCTCTCGCCCCACCACCTGCAGGGATGCGCGACATTCCCCCGCTTGCATTCGCGGCCACGATCAACGCGCGGCCCATCTCGCTCACCCCTCGAGGTCACGATGCAGGGTGGACACTCCGCTGGCCCATCGACGATTTCTCTGCACTCCTTGCAGAGGGCCCCGTAGGCCTTGGCCACCTCACGCTCATCTCTACCGACCCCGAACGACTCTTTGAGGTCGTCAATAAGCACTCCACCTCGGCCGCATGGTTTGACGCAATCCGCGATCTCCCAACCGACGCCCAGAAGTCTGAAGAACCTTCGTACTACCGCCTCGGCACGGGTTCGACCGTCGCTGAAAGCAAGTCTGTCACCGCTGCGCTCGATCTGCTCGTCGCGGACCGCTCGATGAACCTTTTCATGTTCATCCCGGTCTGGCTGTGCGCCGCCCTCCTTGCGATCCTCATCGGGCCGGTTGATGCAATCATGCTCAAGCGGCTTAATGCACGGCAGCGTTCGTGGTCGACCGCGATCGGTTGGTGCGTGCTCATCGCAGGCATCGCTGCATACGTCCCTGCAGCGATCAGGACCGCTCCGACCACGCTCGATCGCATGTCCATCCTTGATATCAAGCTCCCGCGTGATCCGGGTGAACCACCGATCGCTGCGGTCACTTCCGTCGCCTCAGTCTTCGGCGGCAAGGCTTCGATGGTGCACATCGATGCCTACACACCCGCAACGTTCGTCCACGGTGTCTCTGCGATCGCGTCTGAATACACAACAACCAAGCGTGGCCTTCCAACGCTCGACACGGTCTGGCGCACGATGACCGAAGGTGATATGCAGTCGCCCACGCTCGTCCCGCACGATCTGTGGATCGGCCAGTGGATGATGCGTGCATTCCTTGAGCGTGGTCCTGTCGTGACCTCCATCCGTGCGTCGGCCGTGAAAGCAGGCAGTGGCAAGAGCATCAACGTGACCATCACCGGGCTTCCTCCCGGCGCTTCGCTCAGTGAACTTTCAGTTGCCATCAAGAACCAGACATACGCGACATCCCAGCCGATAAAGGCAGATGATTCGGGCGAGCTCACACTGACCATGGAACCACTGACAGGCGAATGGACGCCTCCAGCGGTCGCGGATTTTGCAGGATCCGCCGAGCGTTACCGCTCGATGATCAAGTACGCCGCCATGGGTCAATACGCGATCCTTCGTGCACAGTGCACGCCTCTTCGCCAGAGTCCCGATGCGGACCCCGCCCTTGGCGGACGACAGATCACGCACCTTCGCATTCTTGTTCCGCTTGATGACGCGACTTCAGAAGATGCGGGAGCCACGCAGCCATGATCGAAGCGAACGGACTCACCAAGACCTATGGCTCGCTCACTGCTCTCGACAACCTGTCACTGTCGATCGGTGCCGGCGAGGTCTACGGCTTCATCGGTCCTAACGGTGCGGGCAAGAGCACGACTATGAAGATCCTCTCGTGCCTCCTTAAGCCTGATTCGGGCCGTGCATCGGTCTGCGGGCTTGATGTCAAGACGCAGGGTGATGATGTCCGACGTGTTCTGGGTTACATGCCCGATTTCCTGGGCGTTTACGAAGATCTCACCGTCGATGAGTATCTCCAGTTCTTTGCCTCTGCCTTTGGCATCGATCGCCGCCGTCGCCGTGCGACGATCGATGGTGTGCTCGAGCTGACCGATCTCGTCGAGAAGAAGAACGCGCCGGTTGAAGGTCTCTCGCGCGGCATGCAGCAGCGGCTTGGCGTTGCACGCGTGCTTGTCCACGATCCCAAGGTTCTGCTGCTCGATGAACCTTCCAGCGGCCTCGATCCGCGTGCACGGATCGAGATGCGCGAGCTCCTCATCGAGCTGGGCAAGATGGGGAAGTGCCTGATGATCAGTTCGCACATCCTGACCGAGCTTGCAGAGATGTGCACGAGCATCGGCATCATCGAGCGCGGCAAGCTGCTTTACACGGGTTCCATCAAGGACGCGTATGCCAAGGCGCGCGGCGGTGAGCGCATCACGGTTCGCCTGGAAGCAGGCGGCGCTTCACCTGCACGTGTTGCGGAAATCCTCTCCGCCGACCCGCGTGTTCAAAAAGCACGCGTCGAAGCTGCAGTTCCAGATGGCAGCGACATCGGCGCGGAGGTCGGCGGCGAAGTTATCCGCATCGACCTTGTTCCCGGCGAGCACGGCCACCATTTCATTCTTGAGATCATCATCGCATCCGGTGCACGGATCGCTGCATTCACGCCCGAGGGCATGAAGCTCGAGGAAGCGTTCCTCAGGCTTACGACAGGAGCTCTGCAGTGATTGCACCGCTCCGCTGGCTGCGATCGATGAATCCCTTTGGCCTTCCCGGTGCAGGGCCGTGGGCAGTGTTTCAAAAAGAAGTCCGCGTTTCAGGCAGACGCACCGGTACGTATTGGGCACGCGGGCTCTATGCAGCGGGCTTCTGTGCTTTCATCGGCATGGTGCTCATCTCGATCGTTGCAGACAGTATCAACCAGACGAGCTCGGTGGTCCGACTCCAGAACATGCAGCGCATCGCGCCGATGATCGCGATGATCATCCTCTGGTTCCAGCTCATCGGCCTGATCTTCTGTGCACCGCTCCTCCTCGGCCCTGCACTGTGCGATGAACGCAGGAACAAGACGCTCTCTGCACTCCTCACAACACCGCTCACTGCAGGTCAGATCGTCGCAGGTAAGCTCCTGAGCCAGATCACCCTCCTGGGTGTCTTTGCATTGGTTTCGGTTCCGATTCTCCTTGCGATCCGCATCTTCGGTGGTCTTGATGGTGCGCTGGTGATCGCCGCGACTGCAGTGGCGCTCGGTGCTGCAGTGCTCGCAGGGTCGTGGGCGCTTGCCTCGTCGCTCCGTGCCTCACGCGGTGTCAACGCAGCGATGGGCGCGTGGGCGAAAGTCATCTGCTTCCATGGCGTTCTTCCGCCCGTGCTTTACTTCTCGAGCATGTGGGTCGGCAGAACCACGGGTTACTTCATCAACATCCCGCAGTGGGTACCTGCAGCCTTCTGCCCTCCGTGGGCGCTGGGCCTGCTCTCGTCCGACATGGTCGGCACCGGCAGCGGCCACTCGCCGTGGTCGATCGTTTCGACGAGCCTTGCAGGTTCGTTTGGAACCAGCTTCCTCCTGTGGATCTGGACTGCAGCGACGTTGCGCCGCGCTGCTGCTGCAGGTGGTGGCGAGTTTACAGAGCCTGAACGCAAGTCGTTCTTTGGTGGTAAGTCTAAGAAGCAGCAAGGTACATCGGCAGGTCAGGAAAAATCGCAAGCCACGATCAGCGCCCGAGCAAGCCGTCAGGTGACCGATGCGCCGGTCCTCTGGCGCGAGCTTCGCATCAAGACCGTCCGCTCATTCTGGAGAATCGCGGGCGTGCTCCTGGCGATCTGCGGCTGGGTCGGGCTGATGATCATCAGCGACATCTTCGATACCCTGGGCACGCACATCGCCACCTGCATCATCGGCGCGATCATCTTCGCGTTCGTTGCTTCCGTCATGACGACAAGCACGATCGGCGGCGAGCGCGAAGCCAAGACGCTCCCGATCCTCCTTATGACACCGCTCACCGAGCGTCAGATCGTCTGGGGCAAGTTCTGCGGCGGCGTCTTCCGCCTCTGGCCCATCCTCGCGCTCCTCCTCATCCAGACACTCATTCTCATGCCCATTGCAGGGTTCTTCTATCCGCTCAGCGTCCTCCTCTACTTCTGCAACCTCTTGGTGGCGGGCCTCTTTCTGTGTGCGTGCGGCGTCTTCTGGAGCCTTCACATCCGCCGCGTCACCACTGCAGGGGTCGTCAGCCTCCTGGTGATGCTCTCGATCTGGATCGGCATCCCGATGGCACTTGCCCTCCTCCTGGAATTCGGCTCTGGCGGCGGCGAGTACATCCTCAGCACGTCGTTCTGTTCCAACCCCATCGCCTTGGGCATCGCTGCGTTCGCCGCCCAGGACACCATGGGCTGGGTCGCACCTACCTCCGATCGCATCGTTGAGGTCGGCGGTTTCAACTTCACGATCCCACAGTTCATCGTGCTCTGTGTGTGTGTTTGGATCGGGTACGGCATCCTGATCCTGGGCATTCTGCGATACACCGCCTCTGCCCTCCGCAGGCGCCGTGACCAGATGGCATGAGCCGTGCGTAATGCCCCTGCGTGACCAGATCCCGTACAAGTCGATCGCCGATCGGTCCGATATCACCACCGATGCCCTTCCTGACACGCATGGCGGCCGGTGTGGTGCGCGCGCTCCTGGCGATCGCGATGCCCCTGTGCGCCGTCCTTGCGCTGGGGGCCGATTTGGCCGGTGCACAGGCGCAGGATCGGCAGGGTCGCCGCCCGGCCTTCGCCCAGCGGATCGCGCACAGCTTTGACTTTGAAGAGATCGAGACCAGCCCCGCGCCGGTCCCGATGTACTGGGTTCGTGCGCAGGATTCAAAGGATGCAGGTCGCGAGCGTCCGGGGTTTCCGATCTGGAACGCAGCGGAGCTTGATGGCCAGTTCACGCACGCGGGTGTTGGCGCGGTCAAGCTGCCGACCAAGGGCGGGAGCACGAGCCTCCTCCTCGAGCGTGGCGTTCTCCCGGTCTTCAACCGGGCCGACTACGCGCTCACTGCCTACGTCCTGACCGACCAGATCCGCCATGCACGGGCACGGATGGTCGCCCGCATGCTCGATAGCGATGGCAAGGTCATCCCCGAGAGTGAGCGAGCGAGCGACCTGGTGGTCTCGCAAGGCACGTGGACGGCCCTTCGCATGGAGCTCAGCGGCGAACACGCCAAGGCTGCGTTCATGCAGATCGAGCTCCAGCTTCTGCAGCCCGAGCAGTTCCAGCCGCGCACGCTCGGTTCGCGGCAGGTCTATAACGAAGACTTCGACGGTGCTGCATGGTTTGATGACATCATCATCGCGCAGGTGCCGCGGATCGACATCTCAACTGCAGTTGAGAGCAACATCTTCCTCCGACCTGCACGGCCTGACATCAACTTCCTCGTGCGAGATCTCACCGGCGAGAAGCTGAGCGTTCGGCTCACGATCTTTGACGCTGCAGGGAACATCGCGGACCAGCAGGACCGCAACCTCTCTACCGGCCGTTCGCAGGCTGCATGGCAGCCCAAGCTTGAGAAGCTCGGCTGGTACCGTGCATCGCTCGAAGTGCTGAGTGCGAGCACCCCGCTCGCTGCGACGTCGGTCGATTTCCTCTGGATCGACCCGCGCGCAGCATCTGCAGGTGGTTCTGGAATCAGATCAGAGCTTGATGGTTCGATTTCTGACTGGCGGCGATTCGAAGTGATCGCAGTCCAGCCTGAGTCCGCGCTTGGAACGCTCTTGCCTGATGTCCTGATGCGTACCGGCGTCGGTGCAGTGACGGTTCCGCTGTGGGAAGGTCTCTTTGACGAGGCATCGACCGGTAAGCAGGGCGGATCGGGCTCACTTGTCGCCAAGCTCCTTGAGCGTGGCAAGCAGGTGACGCTGAGCATGCCGCGTCTTCCCAAGGATCTCGCGGACTCTGCACGCGTTGATCCGGGTGATCCGTGGGAGCTTGCGCGGCGCGGGCCAGAGCTGTGGGGCCCGTTTGTTGATCGTTACCTTGATCGCTTCGGCCAGAGTATCCGGAGGTGGGAAGTCGGACCTGCATGGGACGATCGCATCTTCTGGGATACCAACCGAGGCGCGACGCTGAACAACGTGGTCAAGGTGTTTGAGCGGCTGGTTCCCGGCCCGATCCTCTGCGTTCCCTGGCGTGCGGATCTTGCCATCACCGACGAGATCCTCTCGCAGCTCCCGCAGGAAGCTGCACTTCGCATCTTTGTTCCCGAGAACATGCCCTCGGGATCGATCGCATCGCTTCGCCCGCGCAACGCCAATGCACCTGCCCAGCGCGGTCCGCGCAAGGGACCTGAAATCTCGCTCGTACTGGGAACTGATTTCGATGAGCGCTATGAGCAGCGCGATGGTGCTGCAGAAGTCGCTCGCAGGCTGGCGGAGTTCTGGCGTGCGATGGGTGATGACCCTCGTGCGTCGGTTGCGCTCCACGAACCCTGGACATGGAGCGACTTTGGCAAGCAGCGCATGAATCCCAAGCCTGAGCTTGCGACCTTCTCCGCGATGCTTCCCAAGCTTGCAGGGAGGCGGTTCGTTGGCGAGCTTCCATCAGGCCCCGGGATGCGTGCACTGGTCTTCAGCCCCGAGGGCAGCCTTGATGCGACCGATCAGGGCCTTCTCATCGCGTGGAACGAATCGGGCATGCCGCGCCAGACGCTCCGCGCGTTCCTTGGTGCAGCGACGCCTCGTGCGTACGACATCTTCGGCAACGAGATCGCAGTGGCGGATGAAGCAGACGAGGATGCAGACTTCCGCATCACGCGTCTTGCCAACGGCAGGACGCCCGAAGTGCTTCTCTCGCTGACCGATGAGCCGGTGATCGTCGAAGGCGTGGACCCCAGGCTCGCGCTCTTCCAGGCAGGCGTGCGTGTTGACCCTTCATTCATCGAGGTGAACGGTTCAGGCACCGAGCATGCGATTGTTGTGACCAACCCCTGGCCGGTTCCGATTGACGTGAACGTCCGGGTCGTGAAGCCCGGTGGTGTGCAGGGCGAGGAATCGCGCCGCGATCGAAGCTGGCGGATTTCACCCCGCCAGGCACGCGTGGTGGTTGATCCGGGTACGGAGATGCGGATTCCGATCGAGATGACCTTCAGCCCCGGCGAAGAGTCGGGCAAGAAGGAGTTCGTGCTCGATGTCGAAGCAGCTGCAGACCAGACGCTGGGCGCCATGCGGATCCACCGCGAGGCAGAGCTTGGATCATCACAGCTCGATATGCAGCTTGCTGCACGGCTCGATGAGAACCAGAACGTGATCGTCGAGACGTACGTTTCGAACCGGAGCAAGGGTCCTTTGGATCTTCAGCTCACTGCCTTTGCACCGGGTCTTGCGAGGAGCAAGGCGGTCGTGACCAATCTGCTTCCCGGGTCGGTGGGCGTCCGTGCATTCCGGTATGAACGCGGCGCGAACCTCCGCGGCCAGCGCGTGTATGTCACGCTCGAGGACGTTGCAGGGAGTATCCGGCTCAACAAGGCGATCGAGATCCAGTGAGTATCGCGCACGCTCCATGGCGTGCCGCATCGGGAGATGTCGGTGAAGGCGATCCGTTCCGTGCAGGGCCGATGGATGATGACCGAGGACGCGCCGGTTCCCGTTGCAGGGCCGGGCGAAGTGGTCATTCGGACGGTTCGTGCCGCGATCCACCGGCTCGACGGTGCAGCGCACAGCCGTGCGTTCATTCCCGGCCGCGAATGCGCGGGTGTGATCGAGAGCGGGTTCGACAAAGCAGGCAAGCCCATCGTCAAGGACCAGGTTGGAAAGCGTGTCTGCGTCGCTCCTGCATGGTCGTGCGGCGCGTGCGACCGTTGCAGATCGGGCCTGAGCATCCATTGCAAGCAGCGCGTGGTGCTTGCAGAGACGCGAGACGGATGTCTTGCGGAGTTCATCGCAGTTCCGCAGAACGCCACCTACGAGCTCCCTCTTGCAGTGCGTGACGACGATGCAGCGCTCGCAACCTCGCTCGCTGCAGCTGCACACCTGGCCCGTGCACTCCCTGCGACGAGTAAGCCGTTCATCACCGTGCTTGGCGATAACGCAGTGGGCCTCCTCACTGCACAACTCATCTCGCGCAAACGAGACACGGTCCGCCACCTGACCGACGGTCCTGCAGCGGCCACCGTCTGCGAAAAGTGGGGCCTCAAGCATCGCCCATCGCAGGAAGCAGGTCGAAGGAGCGATCAGGACGTCGTGATCGAAGTGACCGGCACGGTCGATGGTCTCCGGCTCGCGCTCCATTTCACCCGCCCGCGCGGGAAGATTCTCATTTCGCACGCAGCAGGGTTCAGGACTTCAACCGTCCCTGCAGATGTCGTCGAGCAGATCGCACGGCACGAGGTGGAAGTTGTCGGGGTGCGCGGTGAGGACTTCGCAGAAGCGATGTCGATCCTTGCTGCAGGTTCGATCGAGCTTGCGCCGCTCATCACGATGAAGGTCGGCTTTGAGAACGTCCCCGCGACGCTGAACGCAGCGGATGTGCACGACCAGCTTAAGACGATCGTGGCGATGAAGCAGTAAAGAGCAGACAGCGGACTGCAGGCGGCGGGCCGCAGATCAGAGGCAGCAAAGCGGCACAGCCGCAAATGGTCACAGACAGCGTTGATTCAGCGCGACCGCTCCGAAACGGAGGGTGTTCATTTGCCGCTTTGCCCATTTGCGGCTTTGCGCATTTCCAAACGGTGGGGGGGGGATTCGAACCCCCGGTACCCTGACGGGTACACCAGATTTCAAGTCTGGCGCGTTCAACCGCTCTGCCACCCCACCTCAGGGTGTTCACGGCCCGATTCTAGGGGCCGCGATTCGTCGTTGTCCGTGAACGCCCCCGCAAGGCTCGATCAAGCAGGCTCGATCAGTGAGCCGTCGCGGGTGCGGTCTTGCCTGCAGCGGGCGAAGCCACCAGCCGCGTGCGGAGGTTGTCGAGCACGTTCATGAAGTTGATGTACGAGTCGTACGGCGAGTCGTACGGGTTGAAGTACTTGTGCACGTCGCCATCCGCGAAGTACTTCGTGCACATGTAGTAGAAGTGGTCGCTCGTCGTCAGCTTGCGCCAGTCTTCGAGTGCATACGCCATGTGCTTGGCGCGTGCAGTGTCGCTTTTGGCGGTCGCGTCGGCGAGCTTGTTCTTGATCTCGTGCTCGAGGCGGTAGGTCTCTTCCAGCGCGTTCCACTGCATCGCGTTGCCGCGCCATGCAGTCAGGTCGCGCTCGGTGTCGGCCCACGAGATGAACTCGTGCACGTCGTACGTCCCGACGGGATCAAACCGCGAGAGCGCTTCAGAGACCGTGTTGAAGTGGTTCTCGCCCGGCGCCACGTCGAAGATCGCTTCAGGGAGCTTGCGCAGGAACTCAAAGATCCCCGTCTCGGCCCACTGATGCTCGCCGAAGGTCTCGTAATCCATGAAGAGGTTGCAGAGGTAGCCGTCGCCGTTGATCTGGTGGACCCACTTGGCGAACTTCTCTGCACTCAGCGGCCACTCCGCCCAGCCGCGATTGCTGAAGCGGAAGGCAATGTCGTCGCTCAGGCGATAGTTCTTGAGCAGCAGCCCGAAGGGGCGGCCGCCGACCGACTTGAGGTTGCGGCCCGGCATCTCCGGCGGCTGGTAGACAAAGTTGGGCGAGCGGAAGCCCAGGTGCCGGTCAACACCTTCGCACAGCGCGCCCAGGAAGCGCGGCGAGCCATCGGGCAGTCGCATCTCGGCGAGATATGCAGCAAGTTCGTTGCTGTAGATCAATTCGGTATTGCGGAAGACCCTGGGCGTCTGGCCAAAGAGCTCCTGGATCTTCTTGGTGTGCATCTCCACCTGCTCTCTGAACTCGTCCTTGCTGTAGAGGAACGAGAGCGAGTGGCAGTAGGTCTCACCGACGAACTCGCAGCACCCCGTGTCCGCGAGGGCCTTGAAGAGGTCGATCACGTCCGGGCACCAGGCCTGCATCTGGTCGAGCACGACGCCGGTGATGGCGTAGCTGACCTTGAAGTTGCCCTTGTGCCGCCGGACGAGGTCGAGGATCAGTGCAGTCGCAGGGCGATAGCACTTGTCAGCGACCTTCCTGCAGATCTCCGCGTTCTTGGCGTCATCAAAGTAGAAGGGGTCGGTATGGAAGACGGAATAGCGCTTGAGGCGGTACGGCTGGTGGACCTGGAAGTAAAAGCAGACGCTTGCCATGGTCCCATTCTAGTGGAACGGCAGGGAGCGGGCCGGAATCAGTCGTGAAAGGCGTTTCACGGGCCGTCCGCCGCGTTTCACACCCGCCGCCGCCTGCAGGTCCACGCGGTGCCGATGAGCACGAGACCCGCCGCACCCGGGGTCGGAATCGGTATCTGGATCGGCGTGTTGGGCGTGGTCTCGTAGGCCCACATCAGGGGTTTGGACCAATCTTCAAAGAGCACCCAGCCGTAGTTGTACGTGTTGTTGGCGTTCTTGATGCGGACGCCGAAGTAGGCGAGGTCTGCGATCCAGGGGAGACCGCCTTCCATGCCAAAGGAATGGGGGAGTGAGTAGTAGTATCCAGCCCAAGTGAACCACTTGCCGTCGGCTGAGACAGAGACGTTCGATTGGTATTCACGGATGGGAACCGTGGAATGCCATGAGCCATTCCAGAATTGATCTTTCCACTCATTGGCGTGAGTGGTCTCGGCACCTTGAACTCCGCGAATATCCCAGATGCCAGGACTTGAACCGGTGTGTCCATACGAGAACCACTTGTGAATGGTACCGGCCCCAGTTTCTCCGCTTTGACTCGGTGGCTTCCTGATATCCAAGAATGTGCCGTAGATCGGATTGCTGTCGCCGAGGTACACGGTGGGGGTCCACTCGAACGTGCCATCACGATTGTCGTGGATGACGACGGCGGCTTTAGAACTGTATACCAAGACAGTCACACCGAGCATGGAGATAAGGGAGTTGATGCTGGATCGGTTCAGGCTCATGATTCCATCCTTCCCGCCGCTCCACATTTCAGCGTCGCACATGGAGGTGTTTTGCACAAGAGAATTTGTCGATTGCCGCAATTAAAAACAGCCGGGAAGTGTGCTCCGCGTGATGGCATCAATGGCGTCCGCATCATTACATTCGCCAAGATCCATCGGCAGGTTCATGAGGTAGTAGCCCGTGAACTTGTTGTAGTCGCGAATGTCTACATCGTTGTCCTGATCCATGTCGCCGTGCGCGTAATTGCATCCGCTGGTCATGCCCACATGGCAGTTGTACGCTGCGTTAAAGTCGGTGACATCCTGCGAGTTGACGACACCATCGCCGTTGAAGT